>OGFY01000937.1_pt1 | contig 24801 bp, 23 predicted proteins | sample 1570951 | NCBI WGS metagenome assembly OGFY01 (sample SAMEA2581942, study PRJEB24529) | metagenome | biome: Human gut stool | place: China | collected 2011
GAAAGGATTAAATAGAATTTTAAACTATAATAATGGTAGGATTTAAACACACACTATGTGCGCTTTTGCTCACGATGGTTACCGGAATGGCAATTGCTCAAAATAATACAAACTCTCCTTATACACGATATGGCTATGGCGATTTGTCCGATCAAGGTTTCGGAAATAGCAAGGCGATGGGAGGAATTGCTTTTGGACTCCGTGATGGAGCGCAGATCAATCCATTGAATCCTGCTTCGTATACAGCCATTGACTCTCTGACTTTCATTTTCGAAGGAGGCGTCAGTCTGCAAAATATGAATGTCAATAACGGCGGTGTGAAGCTGAACGCTAAGAACTCTAGTTTTGACTATCTGGCAATGCAATTCCGCTTGCATCCCAGAATAGCAATGAGTGTGGGGCTATTGCCTTTCTCAAGTGTAGGATATAATGTGTCGGATAGTAAGTTTGCAAATGGAGTCAGTCAGACTCGGAGTTTTACTGGTGACGGAGGTTTGCATCAGTTGTATGCCGGATTAGGTGTAAAAGTACTCAAAAAATTATCAGTAGGAGTGAACGCTTCTTATTTTTGGGGAGATATTACTCGTTCAACGACTGTTCTTTATCCGGAAACGTCAGGATCTACCTCTTATATAGAGCAAAAGGGAATTTCGATATCTGATTATAAATTGGATTTTGGTGCGCAGTATACGTTGGATTTTGATAAGAAGCATTCTATGACAATCGGTGCTGTATTTTCTCCGAAACATAAACTGAATAATGATTATACGGTAGTGACGCAAAACAGTACGACGGTCTCTAACAGTTTTGATGCAACTTTTGAACTTCCTAATATGTTCGGAATTGGATTAACATACAACTATGACAAACGCTTGACTGTTGGTGTGGATTATAGTTTGCAGCAATGGTCAAAAGCGAAATTTGCAATCAATGCAGTTGATAATGAGCGTGTGAGTGAAGATTTTGATGAAACATATACTTACTGTGACCGTCATAAAATATCAATGGGTGCGGAGTACATTCCTAATTTGATAGGACGTTCTTACCTTGCCCATATCAAATATCGTTTGGGAGCTTATTATACGACTCCGTATTATAAGATCAACGGTGAAAAGGCTTCCCGCGAATATGGCGTGACTGCCGGTTTCGGTTTGCCTGTTCCTCGTTCGCGTTCCATTCTCAGTATAAGTGGGCAGTTTGTCCGCGTCAAAGGATTGGAAACGAATATGGTGAATGAAAACATCTTCCGTGTGAGCATTGGATTGACGTTCAACGAACGTTGGTTCTTCAAGCGCCGGGTAGAATAATTAGTTGCAACAAAGTGAGAGAGAATAGACGACTTTATAATAACAACTAAAATTTAAATACAATGAAGATTAAAACGCTTGTGGCTATGTTGTTCCTTTCAGCAGGGGCGACTACTGTGGTAGCACAGGATGCGAACTGTAATTCAAACAGTAGTATCTCGCATGAAGCTGTGCGTGCAGGTAACTTTAAAGATGCGTATACTCCATGGAAAGCTGTGTTGGAAAATTGCCCGACGCTTCGTTTCTATACTTTTACGGACGGATATAAAATTCTGAAAGGCTTGATGGGACAAATCAAGGACAGAAACAATCCGGATTATCAGAAATACTTTAATGAACTGATGAATACGCACGATTTGCGTATCAAATATACGCCTGACTTCTTGGCTAAGGGAACAAAGGTCTCTTCTCCTGAAGAAGCATTGGGTATCAAGGCTGTAGATTATATCGCTTTTGCTCCGAAGTTAGACGTAAATCAGGCTTATCAGTGGTTGAGCCAATCTGTTAACGCTGTGAAAGGCGAGTCGGCTGCCGCTACTTTGTTCTATTTCTTGCAGATGTCATTGGATAAGCTGAAAGCGGATCCTACTCATAAGGAACAATTCATTCAGGATTATCTGGCTGCTTCCGAGTATGCAGATGCGGCTATTGCTGCCGAAACTAAGGAATCAAAGAAGAAAGCCTATATGGGTATCAAAGATAACTTGGTCGCTTTGTTCGTTAATAGCGGAACTGCCGATTGTGAATCATTGCAAGGCATTTACGGACCGAAGGTGGAAGCTAACCAAACGGATCTGGCATACTTGAAGAAAGTAATCGATATTATGAAAATGATGAAATGTACTGAAAGTGAAGCATATCTGCAGGCATCATTCTATGCTTATAAAATGGAACCTACTGCCGAAGCTGCCACAGGATGTGCATATCAGGCATTCAAGAAAGGTGATATCGACAGTGCTGTGAAGTTCTTTGACGAAGCGGTGAACTTGGAGACTGACAATTTGAAGAAAGCGGAAAAGGCGTATGCGGCAGCAGCGGTATTGGCTTCCGCCAAGAAACTGTCTCAGGCTAGATCTTATTGCCAGAAGGCCATCAGCTTCAACGAAAATTATGGCGCTCCTTACATTCTGATCGCTAACCTTTATGCGATGAGTCCTAACTGGAGCGATGAATCCGCTCTGAACAAGTGTACCTATTTTGCAGTGATTGACAAACTGCAACGTGCAAAGGCGGTAGATCCTAGTGTGGCTGAAGAAGCGAACAAGTTGATTGGCAGATATTCTGCTCATACTCCGCAGGCTAAAGACCTTTTCATGTTGGGTTATAAAGCCGGTGACCGCATCACTATCGGCGGTTGGATCGGAGAGACTACAACGATTAGATAAATGTATGTTGCGAAAACGAAGAAAACGTTTATTGCATGAAAGCATGAGCATAACAATTGTCCTGGGGACAATTGTTATGCTTCTTTTATTTCCTTCCTGTGGCGGCAAGTCGAAAGCGATAGGTGAAGCTATCACTGAACGGGATTCTCTTCCGATGATGAGTACGCTAGGGGTCACTACCCTTATATCCGATTCCGGAGTGACACGTTATAGAGTGAAAACGGAAGAGTGGCAGATGTTCGACCGAAAGAAACCTTCTTATTGGGCATTTGAAAAAGGAGTATATCTGGAGCAGTTTGACTCTATCTTTCATATAGAAGCCAGTATCAAAGCGGATACTGCCTACTACTATGACAAAGAAAGGCTTTGGAAGCTGATAGGGAACGTAGATATACAGAACCGGAAAGGCGAACGTTTCAATACGGAATTGTTATATTGGAACGAAGCTACCCAGAAGGTGTATTCCGACAAGTTTATACGTATTCAGCAGCCGGACCGTACTATCACCGGACATGGCTTCGACTCCAACCAGCAAATGACAGTTTACACCATTCACAATATAGAGGGTATTTTCTATGTGGATGATGAAGCGGGCACTACGCAGCCGGAACTGAAAGCCTTGCCGGATTCCGTGAAAAAAGATTCTGTGAAATAAGCTATGAATATTTATATCTCTCTAATTATCACTATGGTTTTCTCCGCCTTCTTTTCGGGGATGGAGATAGCTTTTGTCTCGGTAGACAAACTGCGCTTTGAAATGGAACGTAAAGGGGGAGTCACTTCCCGCATCCTGTCTGTCTTTTTCAAGAATCCGAATGAGTTTATTTCCACTATGCTGGTGGGCAACAATATAGCCTTGGTTATCTACGGTATTCTGATGGCACAGATTATCGGAGACAATTTATTGTCGGGATTCATAGAAAATCACTTCCTTATGGTACTGGCGCAGACCGTTATCTCTACCTTAATCATCCTGGTAACCGGAGAGTTTTTGCCGAAAACATTGTTCAAGATCAATCCCAATCTGGTACTGAATGTTTTTGCCGTTCCGCTTATTGTCTGTTACATTATTTTGTATCCCGTCTCCAAATTGTCCTCCGGACTGTCTTGTTTGTTTCTTCGCATTTTTGGTATGAAGGTGAATAAGGAAGCGTCTGATATCGCATTCGGAAAAGTCGATCTGGATTACTTTGTACAGAGTAGTATCGACAATGCCGAGAATGAAGAAGAGCTGGACACGGAGGTGAAAATATTTCAGAACGCGCTTGATTTCTCGAATATAAAAATACGCGACTGCATTGTTCCGCGTACGGAGGTGGTAGCTGTCGATCTGACAACCTCGTTGGACGAACTGAAAAACCGTTTCATAGAGTCCGGTATCTCCAAGATAATCGTATACGACGGGAATATCGACAATGTAGTCGGTTATATCCATTCTTCGGAAATGTTTCGCGCCCCGAAAGACTGGCACGACAATGTGAAGCAAGTGCCGATTGTGCCTGAAACGATGTCGGCTCATAAGCTGATGAAGCTGTTTATGCAGCAGAAGAAGACGATTGCCGTAGTGGTAGACGAATTTGGCGGCACGTCCGGCATTGTGTCGTTGGAAGACCTGGTGGAAGAGATTTTCGGTGATATAGAGGACGAACACGATAATACCTCCTATATCTGCAAGCAGATAGACGAACATGAGTATGTGCTGGCCGCCCGTCTGGAAATAGAGAAGGTGAATGAGACGTTCGGACTCGACCTGCCCGAATCGGATGATTATCTGACGGTAGGAGGGTTGATCCTGAGCCAATATCAGAGCTTCCCGAAATTACATGAAGTGATTCAGATCGGACGTTATCAATTCAAGATAATCAAGGTGACGGCGACGAAAATCGAACTTGTTCGTTTAAAAGTCTTGGAATAATGACGATAATCAAGAAATTTTTAGCTAATAAATAGAAGCATATTAGCATTTTTTGTATCTTCGTGCGCTAAAACGACAAAAGAAAGAAATAATAATAAACATAAATCGTATTAATCAAAATGGCAACGTTACAAAACATTAGGTCGAAAGGACCTCTATTGGTGATTGTTATCGGCTTGGCGCTGTTTGCTTTCATTGCGGGTGACGCATGGAAAGTGATGCAGCCGCATCAGGCGCATGACGTAGGTGAGGTGAACGGAGACGCTCTTTCCGCTCAGGAGTATCAGAATTTGGTGGAAGAATATACCGAAGTGGTGAAACTCATGCGTGGAGTGAACGCCTTGAACGACGAACAAACCAACCAGGTGCGTGATGAAGTATGGCGTTCATACGTAAACAATAAACTGATCGAAAAGGAAGCAAAAGCTTTGGGACTCACTGTCTCCACTGCTGAAATTCAGGATATTCTGAAAGCTGGTGTACATCCTCTGCTGAGACAGACTCCTTTCCAAAATCCGCAAACAGGCAACTTCGATAAGGATATGTTGAACAAGTTCCTTGTTGAATATGCTAAGATGAACGAATCACAGATGCCGGCACAGTATGCCGAACAATACAATAATATGTATAAATACTGGTCGTTTATTCAGAAAACTTTGATTCAAAGTCGTTTGGCTGAAAAATACCAGGCTTTGGTCGCTAAAGCTCTTCTTTCTAACCTGGTAGAGGCTCAGGACGCTTTCGACGCAAGAGTGAATCAATACAATGTGTTGCTGGCAGGCATTCCTTACTCTTCAGTAGTAGATTCTACAATCGTAGTGAAAGAATCGGAACTGAAAGAACTGTATAACAAGAAGAAAGAACAATTCAAGCAATATCAGGAAACTCGTGACATCAAGTACATCGATGTACAGGTGACTGCAAGCCCTGAGGACAGAGCTGCTATCCAGAAAGAAGTGGACGAGGCAACTGCTCAGTTGGCTACTACAACAGACGATTACACTTCTTTTATCCGATCGGTAGGTTCGGATGCTCCGTACGTAGACTTGTTCTATAACAAGACTGCTTTCCCGTCGGATGTAGTGGCACGTTTGGACTCTGCTTCCGTAGGTGCGGTATACGGTCCTTACTACAATGGTGCCGATAACACAATCAACTCTTTCAAGATTGTTGCTAAGGCTGCTGCTGCCGACTCTGTCGAATTCCGCCAGATTCAGGTATACGCGGAAGATGCGTTGAAGACAAAGACATTGGCAGACAGTATCTACAATGCGATTAAAGGTGGCGCCAACTTTGTGGAGCTGGCTAAAAAATACGGTCAGACCGGTGATTCTAATTGGTTGACTGCCGCTCAGTACGAAGGTGCGCAGATCGACGGTGATAACCTGAAATTCATCTCTGCCATCAACAATACAGGTGTGAACGAATTGGTGAACTTACCGATGGGACAAGCAAACGTAATTCTGCAAGTAACCAACAAGAAAGCTGTAAAAGACAAATATAAAGTAGCTGTTGTCAAGCGTGAAGTAGAGTTCAGTAAAGAAACTTACAATCGTGCTTACAATGATTTCAGCCAGTTTATCGCAGCCAATCCTAGTGTTGAGAAGATGGTGGCTAACGCTGAAGAAGCTGGATACAGATTGCTTGACAGAGCAGACTTGAACAGCTCTGAACACGGTATCGGTGGCGTGAGAGGTACTAAAGAAGCTTTGAGATGGACATTTGATAAAGCTAAACCGGGTGAAGTTTCCGGCCTGTACGAATGTGGCGAAAGCGATCACATGATGGTTGTAGGCTTGGTGAGCATCAAACCGGAAGGATACCGTTCTTTGAAGTCTGTACAGGATCAGTTGAGAGCTGAAATCGTAAAAGACAAGAAGGCTGAAAAGATTATGGCGGATATGAAATCGGCAAATGCCACTTCATTCGACCAATACAAGTCTATGACTAACGCTGTAAGCGATTCTTTGAAGATGGTTACCTTCGCCGCTCCTGCTTATGTTTCCGCATTGCGCAGCAGTGAACCGTTGGTAGGCGCCTATGCTTCTGTTGCTGAAATGAACAAGTTGAGCACACCTATCAAGGGTAATGCCGGAGTATTTGTACTGCAAGTTTACGGCAAGGACAAACTGAACGAGACATTTGACGCGAAAACGGAAGAAGCTACGTTGGCTAATATGCACGCTCGCTTCGCCAGCCGTCTGATGAACGACTTGTATCTGAAAGCAAATGTAAAGGATACACGCTTCCTGTTCTTCTAACTTATTTCACCATAGATTACACGGATTTTCACAGATTAAAAAGGTGAGTGAAAATCTTTGAATGCTGTAATAAATTAGTGTGGTGCACCATATAGACGTGAATTAGTCGGATTATTATGAATGAATCCGGTTGATTCGCGTCTTTTGCGTTTTCTACATTTTCTACATTTTCCATGCTCTCTATCTTCTCTGCGTTCTCTATGTTTTTTTCTATCTTTTTCTGCATCTCTGCACCTGAGAATTCACTTCTTCCTTCTTCTTCCTCTTCTTAATCTGTGAAAATCTGTGTTAATCTGTGGTGAAACTGACTTTATTTCCTTACATTTGCAGATATAAACCATCAACAGAAAGAAGAATGTCTAAATATCCCCTTTTAGGAATGACCCTCGTAGAGCTTCAAGCATTGGCAAAAAGACTGGGAATGCCCGGTTTTGCCTCCAAGCAGATTGCGTCCTGGCTTTACGAAAAGAAGGTGACCTCGATTGATGAGATGACTAATTTGTCATTGAAACACCGTGAGTTGCTTAAACAGGACTATGAGGTAGGAGCACTCCCCCCTGTGGATGAAATGCGTTCTGTGGACGGCACGGTGAAGTATCTGTACAGAGTGGGCGATAACCATTATGTTGAATCGGTTTATATTCCGGATGACGACCGGGCGACGTTATGTGTCTCTTCACAGGTCGGTTGCAAGATGAACTGTAAGTTCTGTATGACCGGCAAGCAAGGCTTTACCGCCAATCTGACCGCCAACCAGATAATCAATCAGATCCATTCATTGCCGGAACGCGACAAACTGACCAACGTAGTGATGATGGGGATGGGCGAGCCGCTTGATAACCTCGATGAAGTACTTAAAGCATTGGAAGTGCTGACCGCCTCTTACGGTTACGCATGGAGTCCGAAGCGTATCACTCTTTCTACAGTAGGACTGCGGAAAGGACTGCGGCGGTTTATCGAAGAAAGCGATTGCCATCTGGCTATCAGCCTGCATTCTCCGGTGGCGGCCCAGCGTTCCGAGTTAATGCCGGCGGAAAAAGCGTTCTCTATTACCGAAATGGTGGAACTGTTAAAAAACTATGATTTTAGCAAACAGCGTCGACTTTCATTTGAATATATTGTTTTTAAAGGACTCAATGATTCGCAGATATATGCCAAAGAGTTGCTGAAGCTCCTTCGCGGATTGGATTGCAGAATCAATCTGATTCGTTTTCATGCCATACCGGGCGTAGACCTTGAGGGAGCGGATATGGATACGATGACTCGTTTCCGTGATTACCTGACATCGCACGGGCTTTTCACTACGATCCGTGCTTCGCGGGGTGAAGATATCTTTGCAGCTTGCGGTATGTTGTCGACAGCGAAACAGGAGGAAAATAATAAGAGTTAATATATAAAACCGAACATCATGAAAAAGTACTTTTCTTATTTGAGCATTGCTTTGGTAACCTTTGTCTTTGCTTCTTGTGGTCTGAAAGGAAACCACACTTCTAGTGGACGTGCATACGAGCTTTTGGTAGTAGTAGACCACGGTGTTTGGGATCGTGCGGCAGGAAGAGCCTTGCATGATGCACTCGATTCCGATATGCCCGGATTGCCGCAATCGGAACCTTCTTTCCGCATCATGTACACTTCACCCAAAGATTATGACTCTACGCTGAAGTTGATACGCAACATTATTATTGTAGATATACAGGATATATATACAAAGGCCTCTTTCAAATATGCGAAAGATGTGTATGCCAATCCGCAGATGATATTGACTATCCAGGCTCCGAACGAAGAAGAGTTCGAGAAGTTTGTGAAGGAGAACAGACAGACGATTATCAATTTCTTCACCCGTGCGGAAATGAACCGCCAGATCACTTCGCTCGAAAAGAAGCACAGCAACTTTATTTCAAACAAGGTGGACAGCTTGTTCGGTTGCGATATCTGGCTGCCTGCCGAGCTGACTAATTCAAAGACGGGGGAAGACTTCTTCTGGGCTTCTACCAATACCGGTACTGCCGACCGTAACTTCGTGATGTACTCTTATCCTTATACGGATAAGGATACGTTTACCAAAGAATATTTTGTCCATAAACGTGACTCTGTGATGAAAGCCAATATTCCCGGATTCAAGGAAGGCGTTTATATGGCAACCGACAGCTTACTGACGGATGTCCGCCCCATCAATGTGCAGAACAGCTACACGATGGAAGCGCGCGGACTGTGGCGCATGAAGGGTGACTTTATGGGTGGTCCGTATGTGTCGCATACCCGTCTTGACGAGAAGAACCAACGAATCATTACAGCAGAAATATTTGTCTATTCACCTGATAAAATGAAACGCAACCTGGTTCGCCAGATGGAAGCCTCTCTGTACACGCTGAAACTTCCGAACGAAGTTCAGCAGAACCAGATTCCATTGGGAGAGGAAACTAAGGAAGCGGAACAAACTAATAAATAAAAACATGGAAGATAACAAAATAAGAATCGGCATTACCCAAGGAGATATAAACGGGGTAGGTTATGAAGTGATCTTAAAGACTTTCTCGGATCCTACTATGCTGGAGCTGTGCACTCCGATTATTTACGGATCGCCGAAAGTGGCTGCCTATCACCGGAAAGCATTGGATGTTCAGGCTAATTTCAGTATAATTAACAGTGCTTCCGAAGCGGGATACAACCGGCTGAGTGTAGTGAACTGTACCGATGATGAGGTAAAAGTGGAATTCTCCAAACCGGATCCTGAAGCCGGTAAAGCTGCATTGGGCGCATTGGAGCGTGCCATCGAAGAATATCGTGAGGGGTTGATTGACGTTATTGTAACGGCGCCGATCAATAAACATACCATTCAGTCGGAAGAGTTCTCATTTCCCGGACATACCGAGTATATCGAGGAACGGCTGGGCAATGGCAATAAGTCATTGATGATTCTGATGAAGAATGATTTCCGTGTAGCTTTGGTGACAACGCATATCCCTGTCCGGGAGATTGCGACAACGATTACCAAAGAATTGATTCAGGAGAAGCTGATGATATTTCATCGTTGCCTGAAACAGGATTTCGGTATCGGTGCTCCGCGCATTGCAGTACTGTCGCTCAATCCTCATGCCGGTGACGGTGGTTTGCTGGGAATGGAAGAACAGGAAGTGATCATTCCTGCCATGAAGGAAATGGAAGAAAAAGGAATCCTGTGCTACGGTCCTTATGCGGCCGACGGTTTTATGGGTTCGGGCAATTATACTCATTTCGACGGTATTCTGGCGATGTACCATGATCAGGGATTGGCTCCGTTCAAGGCACTGGCAATGGACGACGGCGTGAACTATACGGCTGGGTTGCCGGTGGTTCGCACTTCTCCGGCACACGGCACGGCATACGACATTGCAGGGCAGGGGCTGGCGAGTGAAGACTCTTTCCGTCAGGCAGTCTATGTCGCCATTGATGTGTTCCGCAATCGTCAACGGGAAAAAGCGGCCCGTGCGAATCCGTTACGGAAACAGTATTACGAGAAACGGGATGATAGTGATAAACTGAAACTGGATACAGTAGACGAAGAGTAAAAGAGTAATGACAAGAGCGGAGTTACAACAAGTGAAACAACGTTTCGGTATTATTGGTAATACCGAAGCTTTATCACGCGCCATTGATATTGCTATTCAAGTGGCTCCTACCGATTTGTCTGTGCTGATTACCGGAGAAAGTGGTGTCGGAAAAGAAAGTTTCCCGCAGATTATTCATCAATATAGCCGGAGAAAGCACGGACAGTATATCGCTGTCAACTGTGGAGCGATTCCGGAAGGCACAATTGATTCCGAACTGTTCGGACATGAGAAAGGTGCGTTTACCGGTGCGATCGGCGAGCGGAAAGGTTATTTCGGAGAAGCCGACGGAGGGACAATCTTCCTTGATGAAGTAGGGGAGTTGCCCATGCCTACTCAGGCGCGGCTGCTCCGTGTGCTGGAGAGCGGTGAGTTTATCAAAGTCGGTTCGTCACGTGTACAAAAGACGGATGTGCGTATTGTGGCGGCTACCAACGTCAATCTTACGCAAGCCATTGCGGAGGGACGTTTCCGTGAAGACCTGTACTATCGCTTGAATACCGTGCCTATCCAGATACCGCCTCTTCGTGAACGCGGAGACGATGTACTCCTGTTGTTCCGTAAGTTCGCCGCCGACTTTGCAGAGAAGTACAGAATGCCGGCCATTCAGTTGACGGAAGACGCTAAGAAAGAATTGCTGGCCTATCCATGGCCGGGAAATGTGCGCCAGTTGAAGAATATCACCGAGCAGATTTCGATTATTGAAACTAACAGGGAGATTAACGATGCCATCTTGCAAACTTATCTTCCCGCGCAGAATACACAACGTCTTCCCGCATTGCTGGGTACACGTGAGAGCAAGGGTTTTGAAAGCGAGCGGGAGATTCTTTATTCCGTTCTGTTCGATATGCGGCAGGAAGTGGCGGAACTGAAAAAGATGGTGCACAATCTGATGGCTGAACGTGCCGGACAGGTAAGCCCGGTCAGTGCGGTGGTTGCCACTCCGGTAGTAACGGCGCAACCTTCGGTTCCTGCCATTATTCATCCGGTACAGCAACCGGCTGTCTGCAAAGATGATGACGATATTCAGGACACGGAAGAATATGTGGAAGAGTCCCTGTCGCTGGATGAAGTAGAAAAAGAAATGATACGCAAAGCACTTGAGAGACATCATGGAAAACGGAAGAGTGCGGCTAAGGATTTGAACATTTCCGAGCGTACACTTTATAGAAAAATAAAAGAATATGATTTGGATTAAAAAGATAACACGCCCTCTGCTGCTGGCGGTTTTGCCATTGGCGGTCATCGCGTGCACTGTTTCCTATAAGTTTAACGGCTCATCTATCAACTATGATAAGGTGAAGACGATTTCCATTGCCGATTTCCCGATAAAGTCGGAGTATGTGTATGCCCCGTTGGCGACGAAGTTCAATGAAGACCTGAAAGATATATTTATCCGCCAGACCCGTCTGCAATTGCTGAAGCCGAATCAGAATGCGGACTTGCAGATTGACGGTGAGATCACGGGATATAATCAGTATAACCAGGCGGTGTCCGCCGATGGTTATTCTTCGGAAACGAAGCTGACCATCACGGTGAACGTCCGTTTTGTCAACAACACAAATCATGCCGAAGACTTTGAACAGCAGTTCTCCGCTTTCCGTACCTACGACTCCAGTCAATTGCTGACTGCCGTGCAGGACGGGCTGATAGCTGAAATGTCAAAAGAGATCACCGACCAAATATTCAATGCAACCGTAGCAAACTGGTAATATAAATGACTTCTGTTAACTTTCAACAATGGATTCAGCATCCGGAGACGCTGAATAGGGATACTTTGTACGAGTTGCGCAATCTGCTTGCGAGGTATCCGTATTTTCAGTCGCTTCGCCTGTTGTACCTCAAAAATCTGTATATTCTCCATGATATCAGTTTCGGCGGGGAACTGCGAAAGGCCGTTCTCTATATAGCTGACCGGCGGAAGTTGTTTCAACTGATTGAAGGCAGCCGTTTCGATCTTCAGTCGCGGAAAAAAGGAGTTCCTTTGACTGAGGTTCTGAAAGACGAGCCTTCGGTAGACCGTACATTGGCTTTGATTGACGCTTTCCTGGCTACGGCACCGGAGGAAGTGACCGCCCAAACCGGCTTCGACTATTCGATGGACTATACTTCCTATCTGCTTGAGGAGACTCCCGGAACGGATGAATCGACGGAAGAAGCACCTAAGCTAAAGGGATTTGAACTGATCGACGATTTCATAGAAAAGAGTGAAAGCGACGCTCCGTTGCATATAAAACCTTTGCGGGAGGAATCGGATGCAATGAGTGATGAATCGGATACGGTGAGTGGGGAAGAAGAGGAAGATGATAGCTGTTTTACAGAAACTTTGGCTAAAATCTATGTTAAACAGCAACGATATTCAAAAGCTCTTGAAATAATTAAAAAATTAAGCTTGAAATATCCAAAAAAAAATGCTTACTTTGCAGACCAAATCAGATTTTTGGAGAAATTGATTATTAACGCTAATTCAAAATAACTAAAAATGTACTTATTATTCGTTATCTTAATGGTGATTGCAGCCCTGTTGATGTGCTTCATCGTGCTGATTCAGAACTCAAAAGGAGGCGGACTTGCTTCCGGTTTTTCTTCATCTAACGCTATTATGGGCGTGCGCAAGACTACAGATTTTCTTGAAAAAGCAACATGGGGTTTGGCTATCTTTATGGTTGTAATGAGCATTGCTACCGCTTATGTGGTTCCTAGTTCGGCTGTTGCTACAGACGCAGTGTTGGAACAGGCACAGAAGGAACAACAAACTAACCCGTATAACTTGCCCGCAGGTACAGCTGCACCGCAAACAGAAGCTCCTGCTGCTGATGCGCCAGCTACCGAGACTCCGGCGCCGGCTACTGAAACTCCTGCTCCTGCAGCAGAATAATTAATAATTTGCCGTTATGCCAGTTTTCGTTCAGCGTTTCGCAGTACATTGGCATATTAGCATATTGTCACATTAACATATTGTTAGGCGCGGATTACGCGGATTACACGGATTCTCAATGTTCCGGGTGGTCAGTGTAATCCGCGCTTAATTGTTTTAGATTATTAATCACTTTTTAAATATAACAATGACAGAACAATTAAAAAAGAAATTGAATGACTCCGCAGTGTTACGCTGGAGTGTTCTTGCATTGGTCGCTTTTACTATGCTATGCGGCTATTTCCTCACTGACGTAATGGCTCCGCTAAAACCCATGCTTGAGAAAGAATTATTATGGGATAGCCTTGATTACGGTTTCTTCACAAGTGCATACGGCTGGTTTAACGTATTCTTGTTGATGTTGATCTTCGGTGGTATCATTCTGGATAAGATGGGTGTCCGTTTTACCGGAATGGGGGCATGTCTGTTGATGGTATTCGGCTGTGGATTGAAATACTATGCCATTTCTACTACCTTCCCCGAAGGCGCCATGCTTTTCGGCTTCAAGACCCAAGTGACTCTTGCCGCATTGGGATATGCCATCTTCGGTGTGGGTGTCGAGATTGCGGGAATCACTGTTTCCAAGATTATCGTCAAATGGTTTAAGGGTAAAGAAATGGCGTTGGCTATGGGACTTGAAATGGCTACGGCACGTATCGGGACGACTTTGGCCATGGTGATGACTGTTCCTTTGGCGGACTTCTTCGGATATACGGACGAAGGCGGTGCGTTCCATACCAATATTCCTGCTCCTATTTTGTTTTGTCTCATAATGTTGTGTGTAGGTACAATCGCCTTCTTCATTTATACTTTCTACGATAAGAAACTGGATGCGTCGTTGGATGCGGAAGGATTGGAACCGGAAGAACCGTTCCGTATGAAAGATATTGTGTATATCATTACCAACAAGGGATTCTGGTTGATTGCCCTTCTGTGCGTGCTGTTCTATTCGGCTGTGTTCCCGTTCATCAAGTATGCCGCCGATTTGATGGTTCAGAAGTATAGCGTGGACCCGAAATTGGCGGGAACTATTCCCGGACTGTTGCCGATCGGCGCTATTGTGTTGACACCGTTGTTCGGTTCCTTGTATGACCGTATCGGTAAGGGGGCTACATTGATGGTTATCGGATCTGTCATGTTGATATTCGTGCATACCATGTTCGCTCTGCCTATCCTGAATGTATGGTGGTTTGCTACGATTATCATGATTATCTTGGGATTTGCTTTCTCGTTGGTACCTTCGGCCATGTGGCCTTCTGTTCCGAAGATTATTCCGGAAAAACAATTGGGTACGGCTTATGCCTTGATCTTCTGGGTACAGAATTGGGGATTGATGGGTGTGCCTTTGTTGATCGGATGGGTACTGAATTCTTATTGCAAAGGTCCGGTAGTGGATGGCGCGCAAACCTATGACTATACATTGCCGATGAGTATTTTTGCTCTCTTTGGCATATTGGCTTTGATCGTTGCTTTGATGTTGAAAGCAGAGAACAGAAAGAAAGGTTACGGTTTGGAGGAAGCAAATATTCAGAAATAAAAACGATGGCTGGCAAAGAGAAAACAAACCTGTTAGAGGTTATTCCCTGTCGCAGTGAACATATAACAGCAGAACGGGAAGGAGAGACTATTGTGCTCTCCTTTCCCCGTTTTAAGTATTCGTGGATGCAACGCTTTCTTGTACCGAAAGGGATGTCGAAAGAGCGTCGGATATATTTGGAGGAACACGGTACGGCTGTATGGGAACTGATAGATGGGAAACGTACGGTACGTGAGATTATAGAGAAACTCGCAGACCACTTCCATCATGAAGCGGGCTACGAGTCGCGTATCACTATCTATCTTTCTCAGATGCGGAAAGACGGATTTATAAAGTTAATGAAGCCGATTGAGTAAAGAGAAGAAAATATGGATAATGCGTTCCTTCTATTTTCCTTCTTCTCTATCCACTTTAAGCAATCCTCCGGTATTCGGGTCAAAGTACACTTTGATAGTCGAGTTCTTATTGAATAGAACCGGAGCCAGATACTCTATTATACCAAACTGAGTGACAGGAAGTTCACCTTCATAAAGTTTCTTCTTTCCGTCGGTCAGTGTAACCAATGCCTGTCCGGGTACATTGTAAGCGATTCCTTCCAAGTCTTTTTTCTTCTTTCCGTCTTCCTGCGGTATTTTTACCGTTTTCAAGTCTTTCAAGCTGATATAGAACGGAGTTCCTGCCAAGTCGTTGTTGGCAACCACGCCCAGTTTCTTGGAAAAGCGGAAAGCCACTTCATTACTGAACTCTTTATCCGGTGTAAGGCGTACGGTGAAGGTCTTTTCTTCTTTTTCCCGTATGCCGGAGAACATTTTGGTCATGGCTTCTTCCTGCAAGTTCAGGTTGTCTATCATGATTTTGAGCTGTGCGCCGTCCGATGGCATATTGTCGGCCTGTCCGCGTAATAATGCGTTTTTGCTTTCGCGGATATTATAGATTTCTTTGGCTACCAGTTCCGCCATCTTGGCGGTGGAGTTTGCCATCAGAATCTCTTCGGTCAAGAAGTCGCGGGGATTGGCGTTCACTTGCCCGGCAGGAGCGGTCGGAGTATTCTTCTTTGCAGAACCGTTTTGGCTGTAAGGCACGTTGATGGACTTTACGATACCATCCTCAGTCAGTTCCATAAGAGGAGCTACCGTTTTATCTTTCAATTTTACAAAGTAAGTAGCGTCGCCATTGGGCACTCCTACGGATTTCACTTTTACGCTTGTCAGTTCCCAATACACTTCGGGATCGGTAGAGATGTTGTTCAACCGTAAATAGCGGTCGGCGTACTTACTGAATTCACCCGGAGTATACTTCACTTTATTCGCTTTTATTTCAAGCTCTATTTGAGTCTTGGGAAGACTATATACCACTCCGTAGTCTTTTCCACGAGTGACTCCTGTCAATACTTCGGTCTGTGCGTAGGCGGAAGTCGTCATCAGCAGGCCCGCCGCTATAATCAGTTTTTTCATATTCGGTTCTTTTTAAACTGTTTTGAAAACAAAGTTAATGAAGTTATTGAAATAAACACTAAGTTCTTAACTTTTATTCGCTTACAAGCCGCCAAGCTGCGGGCAGGCAAGTGATAATATCACTTGCAATCAGCCCGGTCATACCTTGTTTCTTCTGTGCGATATCTCCTGCCAATCCGTGAATGTACGTACCTATTTTGGCAGCTTCTTCGCTGGAGTAGCCCTGTGCGAGCAGCGCCAGAATCACTCCTGTCAGCACATCGCCGCTACCTCCGGTTGCCATTCCCGGATTTCCGGTCGGATTGAAGAAACATTTGCCTTCGGGAGTAATGATGGCGGAGTAGGCACCTTTTAGAACGATGTGAACATGGGCGGTATGGGCAAGCTCACAAGCCTTCGTCAATCGCTCGTAAGAATCCTGACATTTGCCGGTCAGGCGTTCCAGCTCCTTCGGGTGGGGAGTGAGGATAGAGCCTTTCGGCAGATGTGTGAGTGTATGGCGATGATTGGCAAGGATATTCAGTGCATCGGCGTCCAATACTACGGGAGTCTGGCAATGTTCCAGTTGCTCTATCAGGGCAGCTTCTGTTTCCTCGTTCCGCCCCAGTCCCGGACCTATGCCGACTGCTTGGTAATCATCGGTGTCGGTCGGCACGGCGAAATAGTTTTCGCTGGCGTCCGTCTCTACCATAGCCTCCGGTGCGGACATTTGCAAAATATCATAATTGCATATCGGGGCATGTACGGTCAGTAATCCTACACCGGAACGGAGGCAGGCGCGGGCGGCAAGTACGGAGGCTCCTGCCATTCCTTTTGACCCTGCTATCAGCAACGCGTGACCGAAGTTCCCTTTGTGTGCAAACTGTTTGCGTGGCTTGATAAGTGAACGGATTTCTTCTATCTCCAGCATTTCGTAGTTTGTCTCCGTTTCTTCGATTCCTTCTTCGCTCAACTGGATATCCAACAATTCCCATTCACCGACAAACTCTGTGTTTTCGGCAAAGAGGAAGGCAAGTTTCGGCAGTTGCAGGCTGAAAGTAACGTCTGCGCGGATGATATTGCTTTTCACGTTGAACGTATTCTCTTCTCCCATCAGCCCCGAAGGAATATCGATGGCTACGACTGTGGCGGGAGAAGCATTGATGTACTTTACTACGGCAGCGAAACCTCCGCTTAACGGCTTGTTCAGTCCCGACCCGAATAGCCCGTCGATCACCAAATGTTCCGGTGTCAGAGTCGGCGGTACGAACTGCGTACTGATTTCGTGGAATGTAACTTCTTCCATCATTTCCACCAATTCCTTGTTCGTCTGGCAGTCGGGTGAAAGATTTCCTTTAGTATTAAAGAGGTATACTTCTGTCTTATATCCTTTTTCAGCCATCATGCGGGCTATGGCTAACGCGTCTCCGCCATTGTTTCCCGGTCCGGCAAAAACGGTGACGGGGGTATCCGTGTTCCATCTGTCTGTGATGGCTTTTGTCAGTACTGTTGCCGCACGTTCCATCAGGTCAATTGATGCAATCGGTTCGTGCTCAATGGTATAAGCGTCCAATTTCTTGATACTGCTGCTTGGAAATATTTTCATTGTGATGTTCTTTTTAATTTTCTACCCACAAATGTACATGATTCTTCTGACTTTTCCGGTTTGTTATAGGAAGAAAACACATTTATTGTAGGTAGACGACCGTCAGAATATAGGTCGATAAGTTCTTTTCTACGGGATATAAAGTTCTTTTGTATAGGTAATAAACTTTCTTTTATCAGTAATAAAACTATAAACGAAGCCTCTGATTATATAAATGAAGCTTGCGTTTATATAATCAAAGCCTTTGTTTTTATAAACGCAAGCTTCGTTTATAGTTTAGGAATAGTAGAAAAGAACTTTATAACCTATCGTTAGTAAGTTTACATTCAATAGAGAGTAACTTTTTTAAGGCATTTTATTTAGTTTTTTGTACCTTTGCGCTCCATAAACTACTAAAACATAAACTCATGAGCGCATTGAAAGGGCATCCTAAAGGCCTTTATCTGATTTTTGCAACAAGCACGGCAGAACGTTTCAGCTACTACGGTATGCGTGCGATTTTCATTCTCTTTCTGACCCAAGCTTTACTGTTTGATAAAGAAGCGGCCGCGTCTATTTACGGCAGCTATACCGGATTGGTTTATCTGACTCCGTTGATTGGCGGATATATAGCCGATAAATATTGGGGCATTCGCCGTTCAGTGTTCTGGGGTGCGGTGATGATGGCCGTCGGGCAGTTCCTGATGTTTATGAGTGCTTCCACATTGAACAATACCGAACTGGCACATTGGCTGATGTATGGCGGACTCGGCTTTTTGATTCTGGGTAACGGTTGCTTTAAGCCGACGGTATCATCGCTGGTTGGACAGCTTTACGAGCCGGGCGACAAACGGTTAGATGCGGCATACACCATTTTCTATATGGGAGTGAATGTCGGTTCTTTTGCCGCTCCGTTGATTTGCGGTTACTTGGGAGACACCGGTGATCCGCATGATTTTAAATGGGGATTTCTGGCAGCCGGAATCATGACGCTATTTACCGTCATACTTTTTGAAACCCAAAAGAATAAATATCTTTTCTCTCCATCCGGCGAAGCTATCGGTATCATCCCCGATGCAAAACGTGAGAAGAAAGAAGATAAGGCCGATCACATCTCTCACCCGAAGATGGATGCACGGACAAAAATACGTAATCTCATAATAATAACTGTCTTGACTGCTGTTCTATTGGCATTCTTCGGCTATATATTCACAGGCGACTGGATTAGTGTCGGTATTTTCACGGCTTGCATCGTCTTTCCGGTACTTATTCTGTTGGATGGTTCGTTGACAAAGATAGAGCGTAGCCGTATTTTTGTCATTTATATCGTCGCCTTTTTTGTGATTTTCTTCTGGGCTGCCTATGAACAGGCGGGAGCTTCTCTGACGCTTTTTGCCTCCGAACAGACCAACCGCGATATTTTGGGTTGGGAAATGCCTGCTTCCTGGTTTCAATCCTTCAATCCGCTTTTCGTTGTTGTACTGGCTTACATCATGCCGGGGGTATGGAGTTTCCTGAACAAACGGAAAATGGAACCTTCTTCCCCTACCAAGCAGGCTATCGGCCTCCTGCTACTCTCTTTGGGATATCTTTTCATCTGTTTCGGAGTGAAAGATGCGGTTCCGGGAGTGAAAGTAAGTATGATTTGGCTGACGGGACTTTACTTTATCCACACTATGGGTGAAATTGCCCTGTCGCCTATCGGGCTTTCTATGGTGAACAAACTGAGTCCGTTGCGTTTTGCTTCCCTGATGATGGGTATATGGTATCTTTCCACTGCCACCGCCAACAAATTTGCCGGTATGTTGAGTGGCCTTTATCCCGAAGACGGAAAAGTAAAGACCATTCTGGGCTTCCAGATTGCAACGATGTACGATTTCTTTATGGTATTTGTGGTAATGTCGGGCGTCGCCTCACTGATTCTGTTCCTGCTGTCGAAGAAATTACAGAAGATGATGCACGGAGTAGAATAAAAAATTGTATTTTTGCGACAACTTTTTTAAAATAACCGGTTATGGATACCATTCAGATAAAAGACAAACAGTTTACCGTTTCTATTAAGGAACAGGATATTCAGAAAGAAGTGATTCGTGTAGCGAACGAAATCAATCGCGATTTGGCAGGTAAGAATCCGCTTTTCCTTAGTGTGTTGAACGGTTCTTTTATGTTTACCGCCGACCTATTGAAGCATATTACGATTCCTTGTGAGATCTCATTCGTGAAGCTGGCTTCTTATCAGGGAGTAACTTCCACAGGAGTTATCAAAGAGGTAATCGGCTTGAATGAAGACATTGCCGGACGTACGGTTGTCATTGTAGAAGATATTGTGGATACGGGGCTCACCATGCAACGTCTGCTGGATACATTAGGTACACGCAATCCGCAGGAAATTCACATCGCTTCTCTGCTGGTGAAACCGGAGAAGTTGAAGGTAGACCTCAACATCGAGTATGTAGCGATGGAGATACCGAATGACTTTATCGTGGGATACGGTCTGGACTATGACGGCTTCGGACGTAACTATCCCGACATTTACACAGTAGTAGACTAAATTCAAATACAAATTAATTTTTTAGGTAAAAAAGATGTTGAACATTGTAATTTTCGGTGCTCCGGGTTCCGGCAAAGGGACGCAGAGCGAACGTATTGTAGAAAAGTATGGGATCAATCACATCTCAACCGGAGATGTATTGCGTGCTGAAATCAAGAACGGCACAGAACTGGGTAAAACGGCTAAAGGTTATATCGATCAAGGCCAATTGATTCCCGACGAATTGATGATTGATATTCTGGCAAGCGTATTTGATAGCTTTAAAGATAGCAAAGGTGTAATTTTCGATGGTTTCCCAAGAACAATTGCACAGGCGGAAGCATTAAAGAAAATGTTGGCGGAAAGAGGACAGGATGTTTCTGTAATGCTCGATTTGGATGTTCCGGAGGATGAACTGATGGTACGCCTTATCAAACGCGGTAAGGACTCCGGCCGTGCTGACGACAATGAAGAGACGATCAAGAAACGTCTGCACGTATATCACTCGCAGACTGCTCCGTTGATTGACTGGTACAAGAACGAAAAGAAATACCAACACATCAACGGTCTGGGCACTATGGAGGGTATCTTTGCGGATATCTGTGGAGCGGTGGACGGACTGTAGTCTTCTTTAAATATAAATCACTAACCAATTAATCATTAACCAACGTGGCTGAATCGAATTTTGTTGATTACGTAAAGATATACTGTCGCTCGGGTAAGGGCGGAAGAGGCTCTACGCACATGAGGCGCGAGAAATATTGTCCTAACGGAGGTCCCGACGGGGGCGATGGCGGAAGAGGAGGCCATATCATCTTGCGCGGTAACCGTAACTACTGGACTTTGCTACACTTGAAGTTTGACCGTCATGCGATGGCAGGTCATGGAGAGTCGGGAAGTAAAGGACGTAGTTTCGGCAAAGACGGCGAGGATAAGATAATTGAAGTACCTTGCGGAACGGTTGTTTACAATGCCGAAACCGGAGAATACATTTGTGATGTGACTGAAGACGGGCAGGAAGTGATTCTGCTTAAAGGTGGTCGCGGCGGTCAAGGTAACTGGCATTTCAAGACGGCAACCCGCCAGGCTCCGCGTTTTGCGCAGCCGGGAGAACCGATGCAGGAAATGACTGTTATCATGGAGCTGAAACTACTTGCCGACGTCGGTCTGGTAGGATTCCCGAATGCGGGAAAGTCTACCTTGCTTTCTTCCATTTCGGCTGCCAAACCGAAGATTGCCGATTATCCGTTTACGACACTCGAACCGAATCTGGGTATCGTTTCCTATCATGACGGGAAATCTTTTGTAATGGCGGACATTCCTGGAATTATCGAGGGAGCCAGTCAAGGTAAAGGTTTGGGACTCCGTTTCCTGCGTCATATCGAACGCAACTCCTTATTGTTGTTTATGGTTCCGGCGGACAGCGATGATATCCGTAAAGAATATGATATCTTGCTGAACGAGCTGCGTACATTCAATCCTGAAATGCTGGACAAACAACGGGTGTTGGCAATTACCAAGAGCGATATGCTCGATCAGGAACTGATGGACGAAATCGAGCCTACATTGCCCGAAGGCATACCGCACGTATTCATCTCTTCTGTTTCCGGTTTAGGAATCTCGGTGTTGAAAGACATCCTTTGGGAAGAACTGAATAAGGAGAGTAACAAGATAGAGGCGATTGTTCACCGGCCGAAAGACGTGACCCGCTTGCAACAGGAACTCAAAGACATGGGCGAGGATGAAGACATCGTTTATGAATATGAGGAAGATGCGGATGATGACGAGGACATCGACTATGAGTACGAAGAAGAAGATTGGGAAGAAAAATGATTTCACTCACAGAAGATAAAAGAATGTTGGGATATGAGTCGCTAAGCTCATATTCCAACATTTCTCATTTTGTAACTACCCGGCGGGGAGGGTACAGTGAAGGGGCTTATGCGTCTTTCAACTGTTCGCATTACAGTGGGGACGAACCGGAACGGGTGTGTCTTAACAGAAAGCTACTTTTGGAAGCATTGCCACAGTCTCTTGTTGAACTGGTAGTCCCTGTGCAAACACATGGTGCGGAGATTTTGCATATTGAGGACACTTTTACCGGATTATCTCCGGAACAGAAAGAAAAATCGTTGTATGGAATCGATGCGCTGATAACTTCCGAACCCGGATATTGCATCTGTATTTCTACGGCGGACTGTGTGCCTGTCTTGATGTATGACCGTACTCATCAAGCCATTGCGGCAGTGCATGCCGGATGGCGGGGAACAGTGGCACATATCCTTCGCGATACTTTAGAGAAAATGCACTGTATTTTCGGAACGGAAGGTAAGGATGTTATAGCCTGCATAGGTCCGAGCATCTCATTGGAGTCTTTTGAAGTGGGTGAAGAAGTATACGAAGCATTCAAAGAACAAGATTTTGATATGCTCCGTATTTCGACGTGGAACGGGCAAACCGGAAAACATCATCTGGATTTGTGGGAGGCTAACCGGATACAGTTGTTATCGTTTGGCATTCCCGACAGTCAGATAGAACTGTCCGGTATCTGCACTTATACCCATTGTGACGAGTTCTTCTCCGCCCGCCGTTTAGGGATTCGTTCCGGACGTATTTTGTCTGGAATCATGTTGGACACTGTATAAAAACTATTGTCATTGAATATGTATACTATTTCCATTTCTCAAGAGATTAAAGAAGCTTGTCCGGTATTTGCCGGAGCAGCTGTATATGCAACAGTCAGAAACACAAGTTATAGTGAAGGGCTCTGGCGTGAAATCAATGCTTTCACCGGGCAGCTGACTTCCACAACGCAGATGGAGGATATCAAACGGCAGCCTGTAATTGCAGCCACTCGTGAGGCATATAAGCGTTGTGGCAAGGACCCCGGACGTTATCGCCCGTCGGCAGAGGCTTTGCGCCGTCGCCTGATGCGCGGGATTCCTTTATATCAGATTGATACGTTGGTAGATCTCATAAATCTCGTTTCTCTCCGTACAGGGCATTCTATCGGAGGGTTCGATGCGGATAAGATACAGGGCACGTGCCTTGAACTGGGTATCGGCAAGGCGGGAGAGCCCTTTGAGGGAATCGGGCGCGGTGTGCTGAATATCGAAGGATTGCCTGTGTATCGTGATTCTTTCGGAGGGATAGGAACACCGACCAGTGACCATGAGCGTACGAAAATGGATATCAATACGACCCATATTCTTGCTATTGTCAACGGTTATAATGGCAAAGAAGGTTTGAAAGAAGCTGTCGGGATGATTCAATCGTTGTTGAGAGACTATGCGGAATCGGACGGGGGCGAACTTCTATTCTTTGAATAATCCGCTTTGCCTGTATTACCCTTTCGTTGACTTACGGTATTCACGTGGTGACATTCCCATCATCTTGCTGAATAGCCGTGAGAAATAATAGGTATCTTCTATACCTATTTTATAGCATATCTGATTTATTTTCATGTCGGTTGTGTCCAACAGCAGACAGGCCTGTTGTATCTTTAGCAGGTTGAAATAGGTGAGCGGGCTGTGTCCCGTTCTCTTTTTGAACAACATAGAGAAATGTGATGGAGAATACCCGATCTGATCTGCTATGTCCTGCAGGCTAAGATGTTTCTCCATATTTTCTTTCATATAATGAATGGCCAGCTCGATTATATTCTCGTCTTCCGTCTGTCCGTCACTTGCCGCATTGCGGAACTGCTGTACATATCTCAGTGTGCCCAGATAAAAATGAAACATCGAGAATGCGTATCGGAGGTTTTCATTGCTGTATCCGTTCTTCAATGTATTGAATATTTCCTCAAACAAATTGATCCGTGTACTGATGCGAGAATGTAGCTCTGGTTGGATATCCATCGGCCGACCGGCTTCCTGCGCATAAAACGGTGCAAGGATTCCTTTGAAGTGTATCCAGTAAATAGTCCATGGAGAGGACTGGTCGGAAGCATAAGCATGAGGGATGCCAGCCGGAAGAATAAAATATTGGTTGGCGGATACCGTGTATTCCTGTTCCCCGATCCGATACCAACCGGCGCCGTCTATGCAATAGATAAATACATATTGGTTGATCGGTTCTTTCCGTTCCCGGAAGTGATGTTTGGCTTTCGGATAATAACCAATGTCAGTGATGTGCAGCATAGAGGTCAACGGATCTTCTTCCATCCTGTCGACGATCATACGGGGAAGCACCAAAGCTCTTTCTCCGGTAAATCCATCTTTTAACTTTACCATAATCTCATAGTATATGATTTGACTGTTGGACGCAAATATATAACAATGTACGTTATCTGTCAAATAATACATTAAAAATAAGATTGTCCATCTTTATAAAATGAAATTC
>OGFY01000942.1_pt1 | contig 24703 bp, 23 predicted proteins | sample 1570951 | NCBI WGS metagenome assembly OGFY01 (sample SAMEA2581942, study PRJEB24529) | metagenome | biome: Human gut stool | place: China | collected 2011
AGCGCGCCCTTTCGATGATGCTCTCCTTGCTGATCTCCCCATTCACAAAGCCCACCGGCACGCCGATGATGAGCGCGGGGGCGGCTTTTTCCTCTTCCATCAGCTGCTCTAACGACAGCAGCGCCGTCGGTGCGTTGCCGATGGCGAAGATGCAGGGCTTTTCAAGCGCCGCCGCCTTTTCCATCGAGACGAACGCCCGCGTCACGCCGCGCGATCTCGCCTCCTGCGCGACATCGGGGTCGGACATGAAGCAGTGCACCTCGCCGCCGAGGCTCGCGAGGATCGTCTTGTTGATGCCCGCCTTTGCCATCTGCGTGTCGGTGACGATGTCGCAGCCGCTTTTCAGCGCGGCGATGCCCTTGTGCACCGCGTGGTCGGAAAACGTCAGATTGTCGGCATAGTCAAAATCTGCCGTCGTGTGGATGACGCGCTTGATGACAAGCTCGTTTTCGGGGTCGAGCACGCGGTCCCCCAGCAGCTCCGTGATAATCTCGAAGCTGCGCTGTTCAATTTCCATCGGCTTCATCGGCTCACTCATAGCGGTGTTTCTCCTTTCGGCAGGCTTCAACAAAGCGCACCGCGGCGCTCAGGTTTGCGTAAAAGTGGAAATGCGGATAGCCCGCGTAGAGCGTTTCGCCCGCATACGCGCAGCGCCAGCTTCTTCCGCTCGGCTTTTCCGCGAGGAAGTCCTCGCCCGGATCTTCCGCATCCCAGCGGTGGAACTCGTGCGCGGGGATCTGCTCGCCCGCGGCAAACAGCATCGAATCCCGCTGCGCCGTCAATGTCGCGCAGCCAAAGCGCGTCAGCTTCCCCGCGTCGAAGCAGCTGCCCGATAAAACACCCGCCATCGCATGTCCCGCGATGGACTGCGTCAGGTACATAAAGCCGCCGCACTCGGCGACGCAGGGCAGTCCCCTTTCCACCATCGCGCGGATAGAAGCGCGTATGGCGGCGTTTGCCTCCAACCGCTCCGCGTAGAGCTCGGGATAGCCGCCGCCGAGGTACAGGCCGTGCAGGTCTTCCGGCAAGCGTTCATCCGACAGCGGACTGAACGGCACAAGCTCCGCCCCTAAGCGGCGCAGGAGTTCCAGACTGTCTTCATAGTAAAAGCAAAATGCCCTGTCGCGCGCGACGCCGATGCGCACATGCTCGCCCGCCACCGGAATGTCCGGCGGCGTGAATGTAAGCGGCGGCGCGCTCTTCGCGATTTGCAGCAGCGCGTTCAAATCGATCGTCTCCTGCGCCTTAGCGGCGAGACGCTGCATCTTTTCTTTCAGATCATTCACCTCTGCCGCGGTGATGAGGCCAAGGTGACGACTCTCGAGCGAGCAGTCGGGCATTTGCGGCAGAAAGCCGCAGGCGCGCACGCCGAAGCGTTCTTCGATCGCCCGCGCAAGCGTCGGATAGCTCATCGCCGCACAGCCGTTCAGAATGACACCGCGGATGCGGTTTTCCGGCGCAAAGTGCAGAAAACCGTCGAGCACGGCCTGCACCGACAGTCCCGCGCCCTTCGCGTTCAGCACGAGCACGACGGGACTTTCCGTCCGCTGCGCGACCTCAAAGGTGCTCGCGCGCGAGGAATCAAGGCCGATGCCGTCGTAATAGCCCATCACGCCCTCGATGACCGTCACGTCCTTCCCTGCGCCGTTTTGCGCGAGGAGGAAGCGCAGCGTGTCGTCGTCAAAAAAGAAGGGGTCCAAATTGCTGCTCTTCGCGCCGATGATCTCGCGGTGGAACATGGGGTCAATGTAATCGGGACCGCACTTCGCCGCGGCGACAGAAACGCCGCCGTCGACAAGCGCCTGCAAGATCGCGCAGGTCACCGTCGTCTTGCCGCAGCCGCTGTTCGTTCCGGCAATGAGCAATCTCGGCGCTGCCTTCTGCATGGTCTCCCCTCCTTCTGCAATCTCTATAAAGCGTTTTTACTTGTATGCGCTACGGTACAAATTCCAAGGTGCTGAAGCACTCGTCGTACTTCCCGCGCTCCAAGTGATAGAGCTGCGCGATGTAGTCGCTCGTGAAGATCTCCTCCGGCGTGCCGATGCGGTCGATGCGGTCGCCCGCGACGCAGATGACTGTGTCCGAAATGCGCCGCGCCAGATCGAGCTCGTGGAGCGAGAGCAGCACGGCGAGGTCGTTTTCGCGCACCATGCGCTTGAGGACGGAGAGCAGTTCCAGTTTGTAGCGGATGTCCAAAAAGCTCGTCGGCTCGTCGAGCACGATAAGCTGCGGCTGCTGGCACAGGGCCCTTGCGAGCAGAATGCGCTGCCGCTGGCCGTCGCTGACGGCGGAAAACGGCGCGTCGGCGAATGCGAGCGCGTCCACCTGAGAAAGCGACTGCTCGACGATCTTCTTATCTTCGTCCCGCAGGACGCCGAGCCTTCCCGTGTAGGGATAGCGGCCCGAGCTGACCACATCGCGGCAGGTCATGAGCTCCGGTTCGACGCGCGCGGTCATCAAGATCGCCATGCGCCGCGCGACGTCGTTGCGGCTGCGCGAGCGCATCGTCTCGCCATCCAGATACACTGTGCCGGAAAGCTCCGGCAGCTGACCGATGACGGTTTTCAGGATCGTCGACTTGCCCGAGCCGTTCGGCCCGATCAGCGTAACGATCTTTCCCCTCTGCACGCAGAGGGACACATCCTCGATGAGGGGCTTGCCGTGGTAGCCGACGGATAAATTCTTTGTCTTCAAATAGCCGCTCATTCCCGCCCCGCCTTTCTGCGCACCATCATGTAGATGACGACCGGCGCGCCGAACACCGCCGTGACCGAGCTGATGCTGACTTCCGTGGGCGCAAAGGCCGTGCGCGCGATGAGATCACACGCAAGGCAGAAGATGCCCCCGCCGAGGAAGCTCGCCGGGATCAGCAAAAGCGGCTCCGCCGTCTTGAAAAGCGCCTTCATCAGGTGCGGCAGCGCGATGCCGACAAACGAGATGGGGCCGGCGAAGGCCGTCACGCAGGCAGATAACACGCTGGAGAGCAGGATGAGCGCCGCGCGGAACGCCTTGATCGGCACGCCCATGTTGCGCGCGTAGACCTCGCCGAGCTGGTAGGCGCGGATCGGCTTGGAGAGGAAAAAATGTCAAAATCAGCGCGATCCTGCACACCCAGGCCATCGTCGTCACGTTTTCCCACTTCATGCCGGAAAACGAGCCGTTCGACCAGTTGTGCAGGTTCACGATGTTTGAATCGTCCGCGAACGTGACGAGAAAATCCGTCAGCGCTGAGCAGATGTAGCCGATCATCACACCGCAGACGACGAGAAGGCTCATCTGATTGACCCGCTGCGAGATGAGCAGGATGAGGCCCATCGAGAGCATCGCGCCGATGAACGCAGCGCCGATGAGCAGCGCCGACGATGATCTGACGCCGCGGCTGAGCAGAAAGATCATCACAAGCGAGACTGCGAGCTTCGCCCCCGACGAAATGCCCAGCACGAACGGCCCCGCGATGGGATTGTGGAAAAACGTTTGCAGAAGATACCCCGACACGGACAGCGCACCGCCTAAAATGAGCGCCGACGCCATGCGCGGCAATCTAATTTGCATAATGATCTGCTTTTGCGTCAGGTCATCCCCGCCGCCGAGCAGAATTTGTCCTATCTGAGACGCGGAGAGCTGCACGCTGCCCGCGAATAAATTCCAGATCAAAAAAACAGCCAAAAGGATGAGCAGCAGCAAAAAGCCGCACCACATCCGTGTTTTCCGCTTCTGCTCCATGCCCGTCCCTCCTGTCTGTTTCAACTTTCCAGTCAAAAATTATTGCAGCTTTGTCAAAAAACGGAGCGGCGTATCCGCCCCGCTCAAAACGGTGTGGAGATCCACGACGAGGTCGCTCAATTCGAGCGATTCCTGATAAAAGTCCTTCGTCAGGCACCAGACGTTTCCGTTCTGCACGGCCTTAAAGTCGCCGAGCAGCGGTTCGAGCGATAAAAGCTCATCGATCGTCGTAAGCCCGCCGTCGATGATGCTGTTGTAGATAAGCACATCCGCGTCGTGCGCGCCGCTGTAAAATGCCTCCATCTGGATGGTGACGGTGGACTGGGCGTTCTCCTCTTCCGTGTTGTCAAAGGAGACGTATTCCCCGCCCGCCATGGCGATGGATTTAGCGACATAGTCCGTCGACTTTCGCACATTGACCGCGCCGTTGCTCGTCACATAGAAGAATGTGACGGTCTTTCCCGTGGGCGCAGCGCCCAGAATGCCTGAAACGCTGTCCATTTTCTCCTCAAACAGCGCCGCGGCCTCGTTCTCCTTGCCGATGAGCGCACCGTAGAGCTTGACCCACTCCATGCGGCCAAACGGCTCGCTCTCGTAGCTGGACATTTCCACGAGCACGGGGATGCCCAGCGTTTCAAACTGCTCGATGACCTCGGGCGAGTGGTAGATCATCGTGTTTTCAAGCACCAGATCGCAGCCCTGCGACAAGATAAGCTCGTAATCAGGCTCGGAGTATTTGCCCGCGTAAAGCATGTCACCCGCGCTCATGGCCTCCTTCGCCTGCTCGATATACCAGTCCGACTCCTTGCGTCCACTGAAGCGGATGCTGTCGACCGCGTCCAACTGGGCAAAGCTGTCCATCGCCGCGCTGGCGACCAGATAAATTTCATCAAGCGGCTGCTGCAAAACTGTCACGCCCTCCGGCACGCCGCCGGGCACGGCCGCGCCCTCCGCCACGAGCAGGAATTCCTGATCCTGCCCGATGGTGATGCACTTGTACTCGTCACCCGCGTAGGAAACGGAAAACTGCGCGGCGTAGTCAAGCGGCATGGACCTGTCAAACGACAGAGCATCCCACGCGACCGCCGCGTCTTCGCCGTTCGAACCGTCCTGCGCTTTGTCCCCGCAGGCGCAGAGCGTCAGCACGGCCAACAGCGTGAGAAGCGCGCGCGGCAGGCGTCTCATCTGTTCACCTCGGCACTCGAGGCGTCGAACGTCAGCGTGTAGTCGATCTCGTGCGGCGTGCTCATGGCGGTGGTATCGCCGACCACGGCAAGCGGCGTATCCAGCGCGGCGACGGGGATCTCAAACGTCGAGCCGTTTTCGGTCGAGAGCACGTCGCAGCGCTCGCCGTCCACGAGCATATAGTCATAGTGGCTGCTGCTCCAGACGATGGTGGCGGTCATTTTGCCGTCCGCGACCGTCAGCGTACAGGGTGACTGGATGCTCGCCTTGCCGCTGCCGCCCTCGAGCGTCACGGCGATCGTGTAGGTGCCGTCGGCCAGCGTCTCGGCGGGCGCGGCGGCGTCGTCTTCCTTCCAAACGGCGTTCGTCACGGAGACCTTGTGGTCGTACCACTTGCCCTTCGTGCCGATGATGGCGACGTCGAACTCCTCGTCCAGTGCGGGCACGGGGATATCAAAGCCATTGACCTCCTCGCTCAGGCCGTCGGAATAGGTGACGGTGTCGGTCGTGGGCTGCAAGAGCGCCGCGCCGTCCTTCCGCGCGTCCTCCGCCGTGCCGCAGAAGAGGTTCAGAATGCTCTTGGACGGCAGGCTGATGTGGATCGTCATCTGGCCGTTTTCGACCGTCAGCGTCCCCTTGCCCTTGCATGCCTCGTTCACGTGGAACATGCTGCTGTCGGTGCTGAAATCCGCGGTGTAAACGCCGTCGGCAAGCGCGGGCTCGGTGTTCGTGTCCTGCGGATCGCCGTCCCCGCTCTTCTGCCCGCAGCCGAAAAGCAGCGTGCAGAGCATCAGCACGGTCAGTATCAGTGTCAGTGTTCTTTTCATTGGGAAGTACCTCCATCTGGAAAAGGCTCCGAAGCGGTGCACAATCGCTTCGAAGCCCCTTTTTGATCCTTTTTATGCGTTCAGGGCGTCAATGGCGGCCTGGGTGTGGGCGATGTACAGCGCCTGGATGTCGGCAATCTCGCCGAGGCCCGCGATCTGGCAGTCGACGGTGAAGTCGGCAGCCTCGAACATAGTCTTCCAGGAATCGTCGTCGCTGCCGGCCATGTCGTTGTTGGCGTGGTCACCCGCAACGACCATCAGCGGGCGCAGGATGACGTTGGTGTAGCCCGCGGCCTTGACGGCCTCGATGACGGACTCGCAGGAGGTCTCCTCCGGCTCGCCCTCGACCGTGCCGATGAAGACGTTCTCATAGCCAAGGTTCTGCATCTGGGTGCTCATCTGGCTGTAGCTGACCTTGGCGACGTGTGCGGTGCCGTGGCCCATGAAGACGAACGCGGCGCCAGCTTCCTTGGCAGCCTCGAGAGAGTCAAAGCCGCTTGCCTCGACCGCGGCGGCGGTGATGGCCTTGGCGACAACTTCCTTGTCGGCGTTGATGACGGTCGCGTCGCTGCCGACCTCGCCGAGCAGGGGTTCTGCAATGGAGACAGATTCGAACCGGTCGCGGTACTCGTCGATGGTAGCACACATTTCGTCATACTCCGCGCCGTGCATCAGGTGCGTCGGCTGCACGACGAGGTTCTTGACGCCGTTGGCCACAGCGCGGTCGAGCGCCTGGGTCATGTTGTCGATCTTCTCGCCGTCGCGGGCCTGAATGTGGTTGATAATGATCTGAGCCGTGAAAGCGCGGCGGACGGACCAGTCAGGATAGGCCTCCTGCAGGGCGTCCTCAATGTTCTTGATGTCCTTCACGCGGCTGTCGTTGTAGGACGTGCCGAAGGAAACGACCAGAAGCTCGTTCTCGCCGATGTCATCCTGGTTGCGGGGATCGTCCTTGGACGCATCGCCCGTGTCAAGGCCGAAATACTCGGGGCTCGCTTCCTCACCCTCGACCATGGACTTCTGCTCGTCGGTCAGCGCGTCCCAGGCAGCCTTGGCAGCCTCGCACTGCGCGTCGGTCTCATCGGTGCGCTCCTGAACATAGATCGCGTCAATGAGCGCGGCGACATTGTCGGCCGCGGCCTTGTCGGTGTCCTCCGTGTTCTGCGTGTCGTCGGCAGCGTCGTCCTTCTTGCTGCCGCAGGCGGTCAGCACGCCCAGCAGCATTACGGCTGTGAGCAGGATTGCAAGTGCTTTTTTCATGTTTCTCTTTACCTTCTTCTTCAAAAATCGTTCTGAAAGAAATATAAAAGCGGCCATGGTGACCCACAGCCGCTCTCACGATTCCAACCAGCAACACCGCGCCGCGAAAAAATCGCGCCGCGGGTAAACTCGCAGAAATATCAGCCTGTGTGCAGCGGGCTTGAGATTTCCCGCAGAGGCAGGTCTCCTGACTTCGTTCATCGCGGCGCTGCCCTTCCCAGTTTCCCAGTGGCTACGCAGGCCGTTCCCGTACACAGTGACTGCATCGTTCCGGATTCGCACCGGATTCTCTATTCTCCGCCTCGCGGCGGCACCTCTGCGATACAATTTTACATTTTTTCAGACATAGCAGATTATAGCATTCCCCGTCGAATTGTCAATGAGGAAAGCGCGGCGTCCCTTTTACCTTTTGTGTTGATGGTAAAAACTCCGTCGATTTCACCAAAAGCGTGCCCCAGATACCTAATTCCCGAGAGGATACCTATTTTTAGGGTATTCTCTTTCCTTTGCCTGCTGTCTTAAAACCAAGCTTACTGATATTCAGAAGAAAATAAGATTTTGAGGATGGTGTTCCTATGGAAGATCTATTTGACAGGTTCCAAGCCATAACAGGCATTTCCAGAAGAACAGAAGAGAAGGCAACACATAATAGACAATCAGATATATGGCTTCGCCACTTCTGGAATCGCAGCTACACTAGTAAGAAGGCAGTTGTATGATGACCCTACACTTGTAAAAAACATCCATTTCACAACTGCAAAGGACATAGTAAAAGAGATACAAGGAGCATTCAGCAATATGAAATTTGAAATCTTATCGGCGGTATGGATACAATCACACGATAGTTCTCCGCTGCAAGCAGGCGGATGAGCAGCGGCGAAAACGCGATGATACCGCCCGCGCAGAGGTAGATTGCGTACGGAAGTTTATGCTTCGTTCGCCTCTGAAAAGGTGAAGAAAATGCCTGCTGTCAAGAATGGTTTCAAAATTGAGATTTTTAATGTCCCGACATCGTGATCGTGGAGATGCAGCCCTATTACTTTGCTTTTCATCTTTCTGTTTGGAATTGCTTTTCAGCCTTCTGCCTGATATAATAATGGTAGCATAACGCGAGAAGCTTATCGATAGGATCGGGTGTATTTATGTGAACGCCAAGACCTGATCGGACAAAGAAAGGGTGGGGAGAATGTTATGTCAGAGATAATGCGGCACATCTGCATTTCGAGCATCTACACCCGTGACCGAGTTAGAATGCTTTCTACGATGGAAACGCTTTCATTGCGATTGTGGTCGGAATTCATTGATACTGTTATCTTTTTGAGCTTTGCTTATGGCTGGATACAAATGTTAAGGGAGATATTGATATGGCATTTTTAAATGAAAACGAATGGATACGCCTCAATGAGATCGCATACAATATTTCATTTATCTATACAGTAGAGGAAATGCAGCATGAAATTCTCAACCGATGGCTTCCTTTTTTGATTTCGTATGATAGCGCAATTTTTGCCCGAATCTCTACTGCGGAGAATGGATCCTATCAGTTTCAGGCCCCAGCGGCTTTTCATCTGCCTCAGCAGGCTGTCGATGTCTGGATGCAGGAAAGCCTGAATTCAGATGCTTTTCGCTGGGCGCTGTATACCTGTAAAGGCGGTGCTTTTCGGGAATCTATGGCATCTTCGGATGAACAGGTGAATAGCAGCGGAATCTACCGGAACTTCTATCTGCCCAATCACTTGGCATATTCCGTCGGCCTTTCCATCTCCTTTCGAGAAGAACCGGTCGGCTTATTGAAATTGTACCGGCAAGCTGATAAGCCTCCGTTTAGCGAACGGGATATGTTTGTATTGGAGCAGTTGCACAAGCACTTTGCATACCGTTTAGTATATGAAGCAAAAAAGGGAGACACCCGCTATTTTTACGCAAAAGGATATCATGAAAAGTTGTGCAGCCAGTACGGCTTGACCAGTCGAGAAGGGGAAATGTTAGATCTGGCCGTACACGGGCTGTCCAATGAAGATATCGCTCAAAAAATGAATATCAGTATCCATACGGTAAAAAAACACTTCCACAGCATATATACCAAAATGAATGTGCGTAACCGGGTACAGATGATCCAGAGTCTTCCTGTATCAACCAACAAGATTGATTTTGATGCGCTATAAATAAAACTCGGGAAAAATGTACCGCCTGCATTGGCTAAACTGCATTATCCTTTGGTAGTATATAAAGATTCGTTGGTCTTACATCGGGACACACAAGGCTTGTCTAAATAATATACAGACTACATAAAATGGAACTGGCGCTGAATTTTAACGCCGGTTCCATTTTGCTATATTTGGGGTACAAAAGTTGGGGGATGCATATGAAACGAAGCGATATTTGGTGGGCAGTTGCTTATGGGTTGTTGGCTGTGTTTACGGTACTCTTTTGCGTCACAGGAGGCTTTGCCAAGGTCAATATAGCGTATCCTTATCTGGCAGGTTTTGCGCAATTCGCTGTCTATGCTACGGCGGGTGAGTTGCTCTCCGGACGTCTGTTGGAGGGAACTTGGCAGATCAACCGGGCAACTTGGTTCAAAAGCCTGAGTTGGGGAATAGGAGGCGTCCTTGTCACGCTGGCCTTTACCGTGTTCAGCCAAGGTACCCGGCAAGCCATGGCAGCAGGTCTTCTTCCGGGATATGGAAATGCTCTGGCACAGGCCTTTTTTACCAGCTTGACCAATAATCTGTTTTTTGCTCCTATTCATTCCGCTCTGATGCGAGTATGTGGAAATTATGCTGAAATCCGCTTTTTGGCGGGACAGCATATCACTCCACGCCAAGCGGTGGACTCTGTAGATTGGGGAGAATTGATCGATTTTACTCTGTTTAAAACGATTCCTCTCTTTTGGATCCCCGTCAATACCGTGGGATTTCTTCTTCCGCAAGAATATCGTATCGTATTTGCAGCGGTGCTTTCCTTGGCATTTGGAATATTGATGACTGTTCTCAAATTAAGGGAACGGAAGAATCGGAGTAGAAAGGAGTTACCTATATGATTCAAATTTCAGACAACACTCAGCAGATCCAACCCTCCAAGATTCGAAAAATGTTCAATAAGGCGCTGGAGTACGATCATGTAATTAGTTTTACACTGGGAGAGCCGGATTTTACTGCCTCGCCGAACGTAGTGGAGGCTGGGTGCAGGGCCATTCGGGAAGGAAAGACCAAGTATTCAGAAAATGCAGGGCTGCTGGCTCTGCGCCAGGCGATTGCAGAGTATCTCCATCGCACAGAGGGACTCTCTTACGATCCCGCAAGCCAAATTGTGGTGACGCCTGGAGCCATGGGAGCCTTGTTTTTGGCGCTGAAAGTGCTGCTGAATCCTGGGGATGAGGTTATCGTCAACGAACCCTGCTGGACTAATTATGTCCAACAGATCCGGATGTGCGGCGGCGTGCCGGTGTCGGTGAAAACCAACGCACAACGGGGATTTGATTTGGATGTATCCGCTATTGCCGAAGCTGTTACCGATAAGACAAAGGCCATTATTCTAAACAGCCCATGCAACCCCACAGGAGCTGTAGCCAGCACTGAAACGCTGCTCCAACTGGCCGAATTGGCCCAGAAGCAGGACTTGGTGATCTTGGCTGATGAGGTGTATAAGCACATCCTCTTTGATGGAAGGACTTATACAAGCTTTGCTGCTCTGCCCGGAATGAAAGAACGGACCCTGGTTATTGACAGCCTTTCCAAAACCTATGCGATGACCGGTTGGCGTATCGGTTATGCTGCCGGACCGGAAAATGTGATCCGGAATATGGTCAAGCTGCAGGAAAATGTCAGTGCTTGTGCGGCCACTCCCTGCCAGGTCGCGGCTATTGAAGCTTTGGAAGGTCCACAAGACCACTTGAAGTATATGGTGGAGCAGTACCGCCTGCGCCGTGACTATGTGATGAAGCGGATATCTGAGATCCCTGGTTTGTCCTGCCATGCTCCGGCTGGGACTTTCTACGCATTTATTGACATCAGTCAACTGGGTATGCCTTGTGAAGAATTTGCCATGAAGCTGCTGGAAGAACGACAGGTGGTAGTGGTACCCGGTACGGCCTTTGGCGAATTTGGCGAGGGATATATCCGTCTGTCCTATGCGACATCCATGCAGTGCCTGGAGCAGGGGCTGCAGGAGCTGGAGGAGTTTGTCAGATCCCATGAGACTGAGGGGGACCCCGCATGAGTATGATCAACGGCACCCGCTTATATGATCATTTGACCCAACTTGGGCGAATCGGTTTTGTGCCGAAAGAAGGAACCACACGATTGCCGTATACCCCTGCCTATGACGAAGGACGAATCTATGTTCAACAGTGCATGGAACAGGCAGGACTTCAGACATCCGTCGATCCTGTAGGGAATCTGATCGGTACGCTTCCCGGTCAGGGAGAGATCATTTGCATTGGATCCCACATCGATACGGTGCCGGGGGGCGGGATTTACGACGGAACCTATGGTGTGTTGTCCGGAATCGAGTGTGTGCAGCGCCTTAAGGAGTTGGGATATCAAAATCGGCATCCCATCCAGGTGATTGCATTTACCGAGGAGGAAGGCAATGTCATTGGCGGAACTTTTGGAAGTAAGGCATTTACCGGCGGAGAGATCGATGAAGCTATGCGGCCAAATCTGGCCCTCCACGGACTTACAATGGAGCAGGTCGGCGCCTGCCGAAGAGATCTGACCCAATATCAGTGTTACTTGGAGTTACATATTGAGCAGGGCGGGGTATTAGAAGCTGAAAGAATGCAAATAGGCGTGGTTGATGGTATTGTGGGCATCGTGCGCTATCGCATGACGGTTTCCGGCTGTGCCAATCATGCAGGCAGCACACCCATGCATCTGCGGGATGACGCGCTGGTGAAAGCCTGCCGGATCATTACCCAGCTTATGGAACGGACTGAGGCCGCTTCGCCGGATATGGTCTGCACTGTAGGAACCCTTCAGGTGTTCCCAGGAGCGGTCAATGTGATTCCGGGCAAGGTGGAGTTTATTGTGGAACTGCGCAACCCAACGATGGAGCCCATGGATCAGGTCATTGACTCCGTGCTGAAAGAGCACCCGGAGCTGGTAGGCGAAGAATATATTCGCCAGTCGCCTACCCAGTGCAGTTCTAAGCTGATAAAGCTGAGCGAGACACTGTGCCGCAACCGCGGTATCCGTTTTCGCAGAATGTTCAGCGGTGCAGGACACGATCTGATGAATTGGGGAAAAGCGGTCCCCTCCATGCTTCTGTTCATTCCCAGCAAAGACGGGATTAGCCACTCTATCCGAGAATACAGCGCTCCTGAGGACTTGTACCAGGGAGCTGAGCTGCTGATGGAGATGGTTCAGGCTTTGGACCAAGAGGAGGGAAAATTGTGAAGATCAAAATCATCAATCCCAATACGACGCAATCCATGACTGAAAGTATAGAAAATTTAGCACGTCGAGTGGCACGCAGCGACACTCAGGTTTGGGCGGTTACTCCGGCATCCGGGCCGGACAGCATCGAATGTTATGTGGATGAGTATTTGGCTGTTCCGGGGGTCCTGAAAGAAGTGATCCGGGGAGACCGAGAGGAAGGCGCCGATGCATTTATCATCGCATGCTTTGGTGACCCTGGGCTTCAGGCAGCCAGAGAGGTCACCTCCAAGCCTGTGCTGGGTATCTGTGAGTCGGCCATTGCTGCTGCCAAATTTATAGCGCCGTACTTTTCTATCGTATCGGTGTTGGATCGGTCCCGCAAGGTTACAGAGGATGTGGTGTCCAACTATGGAGCGGAAAAGTTTTGCCGTTCTATCCGATCCACAGGTTTGAGCGTGCTGGAATTTGGCAGGGACCCCAAGAAGGGATTGGAAGCGTTAGCCTATCAGGGAAAGTTAGCCGTGCAGCAGGACGGCGCCGAATGTATTTTGCTGGGGTGCGCTGGTTTCGTGGACTTTGTTGAAGACCTGTCCGCCCAGCTGGGCGTTCCCGTGTTGGATGGGGTAATGCCAGCAGTTAAATTTGCGGAAGCCATGGTAGATATGGGGCTGCGTACCAGCAAGGTGTCTACTTGGGGCTTCCCAGAGCAGAAGAATATCGTAGGCTTTCCCATGTTTACCAAGCAAGAATTGATATTTTAGGAGATGACAGTATGCGTACCTTGATTAAAGGAGGCACAATTGTAACCGCAGAACAGGAGTATGTGGGGGATATCCTGGTGGAGGGCGATGTGATCCGCGCAATGGGGACACATTTGGATGAAGCTGCAGATCTTGTGATAGACGCCAAAGGTAAATATGTGTTTCCGGGAGGCGTAGACCAGCACACCCACTTTTCCGCCCTGTGTAATGTCGGCAACCGTGACACCGCCGGATATGAGACGACCGACTCTGCTATTGTAGGCGGCACGACCACCATTGTGGACTTTGCTCCGCAGGATCCGGATCGCGGACTGCTGGATTCCATTGATTATCGAATCAATGTGCGGGCGAAGGATAAGTCTTGTGTGGATTTTGCACTGCATTCCATGGTAACATATATTATGGACAGTATCTTTGATGAGATCGAAGAATTTCCTCGGAGAGGCATTTCCAGCATCAAGATTTTTATGGCCTACAACGGCTCTCCGCTTCATGTAGATGACGGTACTTTCTTCCGTATTCTGGAGAAGAGCCGACAGGTTGGCGCTACGGTATTTGTGCACGCAGAGAATGGAGAGATCCTGAATTTCCTCCGCAGCGAGTGTGTAAAGAAGGGCCAACTGACGCCGCATTACCATTATGTTTCCCGTCCGCCTTTTACTGAGGCGGAGGCGGTGCGCCGGGCTATTTATCTGGCTGGTCAGACCGATACGCCTCTTTATATTGCTCATATGACCTGTCGGGAGGCCATTGCCGAATTACAAAAGGCCAAGGGAACTGGTCAGCGGGTTTCCGGCGAGACTTGCACTCACTATCTGACCACCACTAAGGAAGTTCTGGATAATCCGGATTTCAATGAAGCGGCTAAGTTCGTTTGCTCCCCCGCTTTGCGGGATCGTGAGGACTGCGAGGCTCTTTGGCAGGCATTATCCGACGGACTGCTGACGGCGGTCTCATCCGACCACTGCGGTATAGATGTGGCAGAGCTCAAGCAGGCCGGCAGGAATGATTTTACTCAGATTCCAAACGGTTCCCCCGGCGCCGGCGATCGACTGCATATGGTGTGGACCGAAGGTGTATGCACGGGAAAGCTGACCCTCCAGAAATTTGTAGATGTTATTGCCACTCAGCCGGCAAAAATCAACGGTATCTATCCGAGAAAGGGAACGCTGGCGGTAGGTTCTGACGCAGATGTTGTCATTTTCGATCCCAATTATGAGGGAACAGTTCATCTGGCAGATAACCCTAACGGCGTGGACTACAACCTCTATGAGGGCCGTCGTCAGTCTGGTCGGGTGGAGACGGTTCTGCTGCGAGGCCAGGTTGTGGTGGAGAACGCCAAGTTTGTTGGCCGCTACGGCCAGGGAAAATTCATCCCTGCAAATATGTACGCATCCGGTTACGAAAACCGAAATTAACCAAGTGTGATCCGTAGTTACTCGCGCTGCCAAAACCGAAGATGTTGGGAGCGGTGGGAGGCTGGAAACCGGAGTGCGCAAAACGTTTGGTCTGTTCATGAAAATATACGGTATATCGTATGATCAGTCTCGTTCAAAGCTGATATGCCGTGTCTTGATTTTGCAAGACTTACGTTTTGCGCATCCCTGGACCGAGAAAGTGAGGAGGTGTGATTTGCAGATTCGGATAGGGCCTGTAGTTGCGGAAGCAGAGATTCCATGAAAAAAACCACAGATAATTTATAACAGGAGGCTTGTTATATGGATACTACATATGGAGTGTTGTGTCTCATTCCCCCCATCGTGGCAATCGGATTGGCCCTGTGGACCAAACAGACGATTTTCTCTTTATTCATCGCGGTTTGGTTGGGGTCCACAATGATGAACGGCTTTAACCCTTTGGTTGGTTTTGTCAAAATTATCTCGGACTATATGATCCCCTCTCTCAGCGGAAATGCATCTTTGATCATTTTGGTTACACTCTCCGGCGGTATGATCGCCATGCTCCGTACCACTGGTGCTGCAGAGGCCTTTGCTACCAGGGTGACAAAGGTTATCAATACTGCCAAGAAGGGGCAGATCGTTACTTGCCTAAGCGCTTTCATTTTCAGCTATACGGAACCCTGCCTCATGCTTGGTACTATCATGCGGCCCGTTACTGACATGGTGCGCATCTCTCGAGCAAAATTGGCTTATATCTTGGATTCCATGGGATGCAATTTAGCTGCGCTTTCTCCCATTAGCAGCTATGGTCCCTTTATCACGGGACTGATTGCCGCAGAGCTGTTGGCAAGCGGCGTTGAGGGCAACGAATGGGGCATCTGGTTGAATATGCTTCCGTTCAATCTGTATGGCGTATTTGCCATGATTTCTGTTTTGATCGTTGCTGCTTTCGGCTTGAACTTTGGCCCTATGTACAAGGAAGAAAAGCGGGCCAGAGAGACCGGAAAGCTGCTGGACGACGGGGTTCAGCCCTTGGTTCCAGAGGTGAAAAATGAACTGCCCGCAGATTATAAGCTTACTATGTGGAACTTTATTATCCCTATTGTTTGCCTGTTTGGTTCTCTCTTTGCCACCATTTTCTGGTCCGGCGATCTGGTTAACAACGGGTTGGTGGGATGCTTCCGCAATGCCAACATTACACTTGCTATTTGCATCGCCTTTATGGGTGGCGCGCTGGGTGCGGGCATCATGGGTGTAAGCACCAAGCTCTTCAGCGTGACCAAGGCGTTCGATACCTTTGTCAACGGTATGGCCGAACTGATCTCGGTTCCCTTTATTCTGGTGTGCGCATGGTCCTTGGGCTCTATCGTCAAGGGTATGGGGACCAGCGAGTTTCTGATCCATATTGTGGAGCATTACCTGACTCCCGGCATGGTTCCGGCTTTGGTATTCCTGTTTGGCGCACTCATTTCGTTTTCGACCGGTTCTTCTTGGGGCGTGTGGTCTATTATGATGCCCATTGCTTTCCCGATGGCCGTCGCCTTTGATATTTCCATTCCGTTTGTTGTTGGCGCCGTGATTGGCGGTGGCCTGTTCGGCGACCAGTGCTCCCCTATCTCCGATACGACTGTGCTCTCTTCTACCGGTGCTTCCTGCAACCATATCGTCCATGTTATGACGCAGATCCCCTACGGAATTACGGTTGGTATTTCGGCTTTCGTGGGATTCCTTTTTGGCGGACTGACCGGACAGTATGTCTTGAGTATTGCGGTTACTGCTGCTATTCTGACAGTGAGCCTGATTACTCTGACTCAGCTTACCAAACGGCGTTACCCTGAGAAGGTCCACTAACTGCTTTGCCGTTGGAATAGGAGACATTTATGAAAAAGATTGATACCATTGTGGTGGCCCCGCATTTCTATACGATGGAGGGTGCCGGCGTAGGCTATCATAGTGATGCCGCTATGGCTGTAGACGGAGGCAAAATCTTGAAGGTGGGCAACCGGCCTGAGATTTTAGCGGAATATACAGCTGAGGAAATGATCACCTTGGATCATCATATGGTGCTGCCTGGTTTTATCGATGGCCATATGCATACTGCATGCAATATTATGCGTGGATTGGCCCAAGACACCAACAGTTGGATGATGTTCGGCCTCCAGCCCTTTGACAACGCGGTTAATGACGAGGAACGGGATGTGGGCAGCCGAGTGGCCATTCTGGAGGCCGTCCGGGCAGGCACTACCACACTGGGCGACTATGAATCCAAAATGGAAAATGTGTGTGCTTTCATCGATAAGGTGGGCGCCCGAGGGAATATTGCACAGACGATTCGAGCGGCTAAACGACGGGTTTATCAACCGGGCGAACTCTATGAGTTTGATGATGCCATGGGAGAGGAGAGCCTGAATCGAAACATTGATCTGTATAATAAATGGAACAACAAGGCAGGGGGACGGATTAAGATCCTGTTTGGCCCGCAGGGCGCTGACTTTGTCAGCCCGGAGATGCTGTTGCGTATCCAAAAGGCGGTCAAGGAGCGGGGTACCAAAATCCATATGCATGTGCAGCAAGGAGATCGAGAGACCTATCAGATCGTCCAGCGCTATGGCAAGCGTCCTACAGCTTTTCTGGATGAGTTGGGCTATCTGGATGAATCTCTTATTGCAGTCCATCTTACTGACTGTACAGATGAGGAAGCTGCCCTTATTGCCAAACGAGGTGCCTCAATGATCGTTAATCCGGGTTCGATCGGCATCATTGATGGCATTGTCTGCCCAAGTGTTGTTTTCCAGCAGGCGGGCGGTGTGGTGGCCTTGGGTTCCGATCAGGCTCCGGGCAACAACTGCCATAACATCATCAATGAGATGAAAAATGTTTGCCTCTTCAACAAGATCAAGTATCAGAATCCGGAAGTTATGCCCGCCTGGAAAGCCCTGCGTATGGCCACCATTGAGGGTGCCCAAGCGATTGGCCTGGGCGATACCGTAGGCTCTCTTGAGCCTGGAAAACGCGCGGACTATATTGCTATAGATCTCAGTTGTCCCTCCATGTTGCCGGTGTACACCTACCCAATGCGCAACATGGTACCTAATCTGGTTTACAGTGCCAGGGGATCCGAGGTTTCGCTGGTTGCAGTGGACGGCAAGGTCATAATGCGAGACGGCGCGTTTACCAATGTAGATGAAAAAGAGTACTTGAATGAGATATCTAAGTACCCAGATGACATCGGTCGGCGTGCAGCAGATGAGTTCTTCTCCATTGATGGGACCAATGCTCATTTTATGCGTGAGGATAAGCTGTAAGCGCCTGTTTTGGGGCCTGAGGAAAATCTCCTCAGGCCCCCTTTTTATCAAGGTGGAAAGCTGTATGGCGGTCGGATATTGCGCGGTTGAATGGTTCGTCTCCAGCCATACAATTACGAGCGCTTTGTTCAGGCGGACCACTTGGAGTTTTCTTTCGGTGGCGAGGAAGCTAACGTAGCTGTTTCGCTGGCTAACTACGGCCTTGACGCCGTCTACGTCACCAAACTGCCCGCGCATGCCATCGGACAGGCTGCGGTCAACTCTCTGCGCCGCTACGGCGTGGATACCTCTATGATCGTGCGTGGAGGCGACCGTATCGGTATCTACTATAATGGAAAGGCGCGTCTCAGCGCGGTTCCGTTTGCATTTATGACCGGGCGCATTCTGCCATTCAGGAGTCCACTCCCTCCGACTTCGACTGGGATGTGATTTTTAAAGGCGCGGACTGGTTCCACTTTACCGGCATCACGCCTGCGCTCGGCCCCAACATGGTAGATGCCTGCCGTGACGCCTGCAAGGTGGCGAAGGCACACGGGGTCAGGATTAGCTGTGATCTCAACTACCGCGGCAAGCTGTGGAGCCGTCAGCAGGCACGGGAGGCCATGACTGATCTGTGTCAGTACGTGGACGTATGCATTTCCAACGAGGAGGATGCCAAGGATGTGTTCGGCATTGAGGCGGAGGCGACCGATATCTATGCCGGCGAGATCAACCGCAAGGGCTACAAGTCCGTTGCAAGACAGCTTGCTGATCGGTTTGGCTTTGAAAAGGTCGCTATCACGCTGCGCGAGTCCCGCTCGGCGTCCGACAACGGTTGGAGCGCCATGCTGTTTGACGCTGTCGGCAATGAATACCATTTCTCCAAAAAATATGACTTGCATATCGTTGACCGCGTGGGTGGCGGCGACAGCTTCGGCGGCGATCTGATTTACGCACTGCTCGCCGGTAAGGGCAATCAGCGGGCTGTGGAATTTGCCGTGGCGGCCTCCGCGCTCAAGCATACCGTCGAGGGCGATTATAACATGGTTACAGCGGCCGAGGTGGAAAAGTTGGCCGACGGCGATGGTTCCGGCCGCATCCAGCGCTGAATTGATTTTTAAAATATTCCCTGAATTTATAAAGTGTCATTGTAAGCTGCTGATCACTTCAAGATAGGGACTCTTGCGATTCTTCACCTTTCTTTCCTGAATACGGCATTGTTCGTTGGTGAAAGGGACTGATACCCTGCCAAAGCGACGAACAATGCCAAGGGAGCGCAATATTGGCAGACGAATAATAAGACCACGCAGCCCAGCGGGGCCGCGGTGCCAGAGGAAGCGGACGCACGCCAGAGGCGTGCATTCGCTTCCTCTGGCTTTTCTTTGCCCAAATGTGAGAGAGAAGTGAGATGCGCCAGGTAGCAGCAAAAGTGAAGCACCCATGCCTCGGTGTTCGAGTCACACCAGTTCATAAAATCAACCGGCTGCATCTCGAAAATGTCGCCTGTCGCGAGGAAAAACTGCTTTTTGAAAAACTGTTTTTAAAACTTTTTGCGGTGAAAAAGATGATAAATATGTGAAAACACCGCGCAAAAGCGCGGTGCTTTCTGTGCTGCATCTTTCATCAACACATTTTGGTATGCCCGACTGGATTCGAACCAGCGGCCTTCAGAGTCGGAGTTCTCAGGCCGTCAAGCCGGAAACCGTTGTGGTACAAGGGTTTGGTAGGAATTGCACAAATTTGCGGCATTTTATGAGAAAACCTCAGAAGCCTTGCGCCACAAGGCTTCTGAGGTTTTTCGCAGTAGTAGTCAAATAGTAGTCTGTGTGCCCCGCAGGTCATGCGACTCGGTTCATTTGTGCGACCTTATCGATGAACTCTTTCATATCCTCGATGTAGGTGTATGGCGCGTACTCAGAATAGATTTCGGGAGAATCCAGAATAACGATCTGCACCCCGTCTGCTCTCAGTGCCTCCAGCGTTCCGGGAAGGCAGCGGGCCTCGTTGGGCGTCTTGCAGAGGTAGGCAAGGCAGCCCTGCTGATCAAAGATTTTTGCAACGATGTATATCTTTTTATCGCCCATTGTCACACGCCTCCAATCTCTTTTGAAAGTCCTGCTCAGTTTTGATCAAACCGGCAATATACTCCTGATAAAGCTTTTTTCCGATTTCCGGGCTTTTGTACTTGTAGACATACTGGTGGCTCCAGAGGTTGAAGTAATAATCTTTGCCACACCATAGCTGCACTTCTATCGGGTATGCCAAATTATCCCGCTGGTAATAAAGATGGATCGCACGGTAACCATCATCCACCTGTTTCCCATTCCGCAAATCAACAACTCTGAAATAGTCTGGGAAGCTAACTGGATACTCATCAAAGCGAAGTCGAAAACCAAGCACATCATTAAAGCACTGCTTAAAGCCGCCGTGGTTGGCGAGTGTCTTTTCATATTTTCGCATGATGGAGTCATCGCTTTTGAAGCGAGAACCTATCAAATTCTCCTGAACGAGCGTATCAATGTATCCTGCTCTGTATTTCGCGATATCATCGAGAATCAAGTTGATTGGTGTTGCGCTCAGAGAAATTTGTTTCAGGCTTTGCCCAAGCGTTGAACGATAAGACAGTAAGTCCAGCGTTTCTTTTGGAATAAACAAATCCATATTAAAATACCTCTACTCAATACCTCTTCTATTGTTCACAGTATAGCATGAAATGTCCAAGAGTAAAAGGGATTTTACGCTTTCCCACACGAATTACTATTTTTTGCAAAGAACCCAGCCTTTAGAACAACATAAACCTCCTGCGGTGAATTACATACTGAGAGATCCGCAATATTTCCTACACTATTTTGAAGACGATGAACGATCAGCCCCCCATCTGCCCTCAGTGCCTTCGGCGTTCCGGGAACGCAGCGGGCTTCGTTGGGCGTCTTGCAGAGGCAGTACAAGCCCGCCCGATCTACTCAGGCAGGTTTGTGCTGCTCTGTTTTATGATTCAGTTCAGGGCAAAGACACGGATAGCTTCCGCCAGCGTCACCATCTCGCCGCGTGGGACATAGGCGACGCTCTTTCCGTCAACGACGGCCAGACATTTGCTGCCGTCGCAGCGGTACAGCGTGATCGTGAGTTCCGGTTCGTCCTCGTGATCCAAGTACAGCGTCAGGCTGATCTCCTGTTGGCCGGTGGCCTTTTCAGAGGTAAACTCCTCCGCGGTCAGCGCCTCCAGTGCGTCCTGCAAATCACCGATCTCGATTTCCGCTTCCTCGCAGAGCCATGTCCGCTCCTTGCCGTCCTTCTGAGAGGTGAGCGTATAGGTCTCACCGTCCAGCGTAACATCTATGCCGGTCACATCATCAAAGTTGCCGGAGAAGACCTCCTGATGCCGCAGGTCATTGTAGCCGGCAGCCATGAGCGAGCGATAGCTGCTGCCGGAGATCTGGTAAATGATTTTGGAATCGCCCACACGCGCATAGGCGGTAATGTCCAAGGCTTCCTCATCCTCCGCGTCCGCGGCGGATTTCTTCTCCGCAGGATCTCTGCTGATATGCAGCACAAAGGTGTCGGAGGTTCCGCCGTCCGTGTAATCCACGCTGACGCTCAGCTCGGGATCGTCCAGACCATAGGCGGACAGTTCTTCGTCCGTGACCTTGTAGGTCACATAGTCGGTGAGATCCAGATAGCGCAGGACGCTGATATAGGAGTTGACCCGGCTGGTATCCAGCGGCTTTCCGTCCGCGGTAAAGTAGACGTCATCGGCGCAGATACTCTCGCCGTCTTCGTCATAAATCACGCTGTAGTCCTCGCTTCCCGCAAAGCGGATCTGGCTGACCTCATCGAAATACGGCACATCGTCGTTGGCGATCAGGTCTTTCAGCTCTACATCGTATGCGTCCAGCGGATCGCTGGCGGCGAGATACACATTGCCGTCCCCAATGTCCATGTAGCGCTGGGAATCCATCGTGCTGTGATCTCCCAGCTTCACTGTGTAGGTTTTATCATCCGTAGTCAGGGTGATGGTGCAGGTCGGCGCATCCAAGCCGTACTGGCTGAGGTCTTCGGCATTTTCAATGGTGAATGATGCCCCGAAACCATAGAATTGCTCCAAAAGGGCGTCCATAGCGCTGTCGCTGACGGGAAATTCCGCGTCATCATCATACTGCCAGCCGTCATCGCCGCGGTGGAAGCTCAGCGTCGTCCCATCCTGCTCCCAGCTCAGTGCGGTCACCTTCGCAGGCTCAATGGATAAAACCGTTTCACCGCTGGTTTTGATCTCCTCCTTCTTCTCCTCCGAGAGCATTGCAGCCAGCGCTGCGAGGCAGACTGCAATGAGAATGCCCAAGAGGATACAAAGTTTTTTAGACCGCTTCATTTTGCTTCCTCCTTCTTGTCAGCACAACGTCCACGCCGATGCCGAGGTAAGCCAGCGGGAACGCGCCGATCATCAGCACCTTCAGCAGCGAAGCCGTCGAGCCGCTGATGGACAGGTAGTCATAGTTCAGCGACTTGCTGCGGATCGCCATGGCCTCGCTCTCGCCGATCATATCCGCCAGCGCATTCATAACAAGGTCGCCGTTGGCGCCGGAAGACGAGGCATTATAGGCGTCCTCGAGGAAATAGGACGAGGTGAACCACACCATTTCTCCGTCGCCGGGGCGCACAGAAACACCCGTGGCAAAGGGGCCGTCGATGTCGCCGTCCTCATAATCATAGGTTTCCATTGCATATCCAGCCGTCTTGCTGAACGAGGTATCCGAGGTGGTCAGCAGCTCCGTTACGGCGCCGCTATAGGGATCCTCCACAGTCAGGCCCAGTGCGATGGGCATGAGAACGGAGTAATTGGCGTCGATAAGAGAATCAGTGATGTCATTGCTGTGCAGCTCCGGCAAAATTGCTGCTGGACCGCTGAAAGCGGAATAGTAGTTGGAGTCGCTCTCGACCACGATCCCCTCCGCCGGCTCCACGCCGTAGTCAGAAAGCAGGCTGTACAGGTTTTCTAAAATTCCGTTCTCGCGGGTAGGCCCAGCAACTACCAGCAGCTTGCCGCCGCCTGCCACATAGTCCGCCAGCAAATTTTGCTCATCCTCTGACAGATCGCTTTCCGGAGCGTAGATCATCAGGCAGTCCGCGTCCTCCGGAATGGTTTCCGTATGGAGAAGGGACAGGCTTTCCGTTTCGATGTTGTCCTTTTCCACCTGCTCGGCAAAGGTGCTGGGGAGGTCGGCCTCGCCGTGGCCCTCCACGAGATAGAGCTTGGGCTGCTCCTCGTTTACCACATAGTCGATAGCCGAGGTGATGGCGCCCTCGCCGTCGAAGGAGGTGGAGTAATATGCGGAGAATGCTCCGCACAGGTGGTCCTCGTGCACCCGGTCTGACGCTCGCGCCGTCAGCAAAGGTATTCCAGTCACCGGATATGACCGCCTGGGCGGTGTTTTCAAGGTTCAGAAGATGGGGATACTTGTCCCTTCACCAATCATCTTTTTTCAGGCTTTTTCACAACCATTTTTGGACCCCTTTTCAAAAATTTTCTCGTTTTTTCAAAGCGGAAACCAGCAATTTAGACACAGCCTGCTGTGTGACACCTTCTGCTTCGGCGATTTCGCTCTCTGTTTTCCCTTCGATGCAATACTGCCGGAGTCTGTAAAACTGTGCCCCAGGCAGTATGCTTCTGATCCCAGAAACCGCCGCCTCCGGGCAACGAATCTGATCTTCTCTGACCTGCCTTTCCTCTGCCAAAGCCTCCTCATTGGGAACAGCAAGGGCGGCTTCCGGAACCATGTCCATAGATGTGGTGCGGTCGCTTCCCTCCACATCGTTTTTGTCCTCTGCGCGAAAGTCCTGGTCCGACCACCTCTTCCAACGGCGAAACTCTGCTTCATCGGTGAAATCAGCGCAGGTCAGGCAGATCAGATTTCCATCGGCGTCCGGAAGTACAATGGCATCTGGATTTTTCTTGTTCAGTGTGTAGATGCTCCGTCTGTCATACATTTTTGGTTCCTACATATTCTGAAATCTGTTGGATGTAAATTTCAGAACATAGGAGGGCCACGGCAGCGGGGTCGCGCACAGGGCGCAAAAAAAGCCCACAGCGACACCGCTGTGGGCATAAGGATGTTCGAGGGTAACGATGGCGGACGGAGGCGGGGTATCCTCAAAAGGACGCAAAAAGTCAGGGCATCCGATGCCCGTACTTAGAGGGATGAGTGTGGGCTGCCTTTGGACAGCGTCGACAGTGCCGCAGATGTGAGGATGCCTCATAAGAACCGCCTGTCCCGGCTTGGAGCCATGTTTTTTCATTGTCGTACAGGTTCGGCCTCTCCGCTCAAAGCAGGAGATCACGGCAGAAAAGCGGAGAGATTGCTGTATCGCAGTCTCTCCGCTTTCGACATGGATGGCTGTTCAGAAGCTCTGAACAGGGGGAGGTATCAGATGGTGTGTTCTCAGTGGCCGAATGCCTACTGGATCTTTCTTAGCAGGGCAGCGCCGCCGACTCTCAGCTTCCAAACGCCGGTGCAGCAGTTCTGCGGTTTCTCTGTCCACAGCAGGGTCATCGTAGTTGCTTATTTGAAAAAGATACATGTGCTTCTCCTTTTTTGAAACCGGCCTCTTGAGCGTGTCAAAAAATTCGTTCACAGCATATCGGACTGCCGCCGGGCAGTCCGATATGCTGTGATGTGCTGATGGTGCTTTGTATGAGAATTGCCGACCGCTTGCGTCCTATTTTTCAAACAGATACAGCAGGTATCCGTAGCCCTCGGCCTCCATTTTTTCATAGGGGACGAAGCGCAGGGCCGCGCTGTTGATGCAGTAGCGCACGCCGTTGGGCGACTCCGGATCGCCGGTGAACACATGACCGAGATGGGAGTCTCCGGCGCGGCTTCTGACCTC
>OGFY01000979.1_pt1 | contig 23869 bp, 18 predicted proteins | sample 1570951 | NCBI WGS metagenome assembly OGFY01 (sample SAMEA2581942, study PRJEB24529) | metagenome | biome: Human gut stool | place: China | collected 2011
GATTCATCAGCAAGCGGCACTGCTATAATGTCTTTTCCGTTGAGCTTCTTGTCAAGAATACCACTGCTTACCGTGTAACCGTTAAGGCCAATCAGCAGATTAAAAAGTGTTGCCCTGTCACGGACTCTTATGTTCTTCTTTCTTGCTGTTTCTGAGAATATTTCCTCTGAGAAATAGAATGAATTATGCTCACCCTGCTCAAATGACAGATACGGATATTCCTCCAGCTGCCCGTTATGTATAACACTGCACTGGGCAAGCGGGTGTTTTCTGCTTATGAATACATGTGGTCTTGCTGTAAAAAGCTCATGGAATTCAAGTTCATATGACTTTAAAATCTTTCTAATAACAGCCTCATTAAAATCATTAATGAACAGTATTCCAATCTCACTTCTTAACCTTGCAACATCCTCGATAATCTCATAAGTCTGCGTTTCTCTTAAGCTGAAATCATACTCATCCTGCCCGAACTGCTTTATAAGGTCAACAAATGCGTTGACTGCAAATGAATAATGCTGTGTCGATACGCAGTACTGCTTCCTGCCGCCATTATCGCCCTTATACTTATCCTCTAAGATTGCCGCCTGGTCAAGAATCTGTCTTGCATACGATAAGAACTCTTCACCTTCTTTAGATACACTTATTCCTTTATTAGTTCTGTTGAATATCGTAATATTCATTTCTTTTTCAAGTTCATGAATTGCATTAGTAAGGCTAGGCTGGGAAATGTATAATTTCCCGGCCGCCTCTGTGATAGTTCCTGTCTGTGCAACTGTAACAATGTATTTTAACTGCTGTAATGTCATACTCTTACCTGCCTGTATAATATTTAAAATATTGTAACACATTTTTGTTGTTTTTTAAAAAATATTATGATACAATCAGCCCGTAAAATATCTGATTATGAACGGAGGTGGATTTTCATGGATAGTTGCGATCGTATAGGACGAAGTAAGAACTGCGGTGTATACTATAAGCGTAGGCTCAGAATGTGGCTGTCTGTGAGAATCTCATAACCACATTCTAATAAATTGTGCCTTTTATACATCGCATCAGAGGATCCTTACTATCACAATCATCTGTAGCGATGTATTTTTATGCCCAATTCAGGCAAGAAGGAGGTCACAATGAACAAAGTATTATTCCCTAAGAAAGATTATGTAAAAGAACTTGTCAGGATTTTTAAGTTATCTAAGAATTCACAGAAATTAGTTAAGACACTTTCTAAGTATCATGAAAAAGATATTGCTGAAGCAATCACTCTTCTTACACCTGCTGAAAGACAACATATATATAACGTTCTTGATGAACATATGATTGCTGAGATTTTCTCTTATCTTGATGATACTGAAAAATATCTTGAAGAACTGTCATTAGAGAAAGCTGCACGTGTAGTATCTTACATGGATTCCGATGATGCGGTTGATGTACTTGACGATTTGTCAGAAACTAAGAAGAATGAAATTGTTGAACACTTAGACGCTGATGCAAAGGAAGATGTCCAAAAGCTTCTTTCTTATGAAGATGATGAGATTGGTAGCTGCATGACTAACAATTTTGTGTGCATACCTAACACCCTTACTATAAGAGAAGCCATGAGTGCCCTTGTCAAGCAGGCTGGCGAACATGATAACATATCAACTATATATGTAGTCAATAGCGCTGGCAAATTTGCCGGTGCAATTGACTTAAAGGATTTAATTATAGCAAGACAGAATGATAATCTTGCCGACATAATAAGCAGTTCATACCCTTATGTATATGAGCATGAAAATATCAATGAATGTATTGATAAGATTGCAGATTACGAAGAGGATTCCATTCCTGTACTTACTGATGATGGAAAAATATGCGGTATCCTTACTGCAACAGATATCGTTGAACTCGTTGATGATGCAATGAGTGATGACTATGCAAAGCTCGCCGGTCTTACTTCAGAAGATGATTTAAGCGAGCCAACTCTTGTAAGTATCAAGAAACGTCTGCCTTGGCTTATTATACTGCTGTTTCTTGGAATGGCAGTTTCATCAGTTGTAGGAATATTTGAATCAGTAGTTGCTGTTCTTCCGATTGTAATATGTTTCCAGTCTCTCGTTCTTGACATGGCTGGTAATGTCGGAACACAGTCACTTGCTGTAACTATCCGTGTACTTATGGATGAGACTTTAAGTGCTAAGAAGAAGTTATCTCTTCTTTTCAAAGAGATGAAGATTGGTTTCATTAATGGTGCAAGTCTTGGAATCATGGCACTTGTATTTTTAGGTGTCTATATTCATATATTCAAGAAATATGCGTGGATGTCAGCATTTTTAATATCTGGCTGCGTCGGATTATCTCTTATTGTTGCTATGGTTGTATCAAGTCTTGTGGGAACAATTATTCCAATGTTTTTCCACAAGATTCACATTGACCCGGCTGTTGCGTCAGGCCCGCTTATCACAACTGTAAATGACCTAGTCGCAGTTGTGACTTACTATGGACTCGCAATGATATTTCTTGTTGAAATATTTCATGTATAATACAAACAGGGGAATGCTCCATGACTATTGGCAACATTCCCCTGTACGCTATGTATATCTTTTATGAACTCATATGTATTGTAACAGGTTATATCTGCATTTGGTGCAACTCTTCCATTAGAATTAACTTTAATTACCTCACTTTGTCTTGTCTCATTATCATTCTGTATCTTTTCAAGCGTCCGTTCCAGTATGCTTCTGTCTATAGGCTTCTCTATAAATCCTGCTTATTCTAAGGCTGAGAAGACTCTTAATAACAGATAATTATCTTAGAAGAAATAGGAGTATATTGCCTCATATATGGTAATGTACTCCTGTTTTTGCTTAATTAATCTTCTCTATTCCAAGAATATCTTTCTGAATAACTTCCATATCAAGTACTGTTATAACATCACTTCCAGTAAGTTTAGCTGCTTCATAATAAGCACCTGACAAACCATCTCCAATTCCAAGTATTGATTTCTGGATTGCCTCCATATCGAGAACATCTATTGTTCCTGTTCCATCTATGTCTCCCTTAACAACGATTGAAGAAGTATTTAATATTTTATTATCTTCTTTATATTGAAGTATACATCCTGTTTTAATTATCTGATTATCATACATTATCTTGCCTGATGAGTCTAATATATTAATTTTCACACCTAAATCATCATAATAACTATGTAATTGATAAACATTTTTATATATATTAGCCTTTATGTATGGCAAAACAACAGTAACCCTGCAGGTAGCATTCTTCTCATTAACACTAGTTGCTGTAACTATCGCCTCTCCAGCTTTTTTTGCTAATATCTTACCATCAGAATCAACTTCTGCAACCAAAGTATTATTACTATCCCACGTTATCGACTTTGATAAAGTTGTATTATCTGGAAATATATTAGTTGTTAGTTTAAAAAAATCGCCTTCTTTAATAACAACATGTGTTTGACTAAGTTCAACATCTAATATTGGAATATTCCCATCCTTATCACTTAATGCTATCTTCTCTTCTTTAACACTTCCATCATACATAATCCATTTTATTATTATGTATTCTTGATTTTGTATATCTATACCATCAATCAAAAATTTACCATTATTTAAAACATTAATTTTTATTCCTGATATATACATATCTGCTATATTAGCAGCAACCCCTGTCATATACAACTTACCTTCACTATTAATTGCCTTATCTATACGCACTGGAATATCTGGCAAAAAATTTGTATCAAATAAAACTGTTCCTGAAAATGTATTATTACCTGATATGCAAACTTCTCCATTTCTATACAAAGATACTTGTCCATATGAAACATACTTTCCATATAGAGACTTTGCTGAAATATTTACTACTTTTAATCCTCCAAGTACATAAATGTCTCCTGTAACTATAACATTCAATAATGATACAACTGCCTCTGAGCCTATATATACATCTCCATTTATTACTGTATTACTAACTACTGTACTCTCTGAATACACCGTTATATCCTGCATTGGAGTAATACTTTCATATCTGCTATCTACATATACCTCAATATTTCCTGCCGATAAATCTGCTTTTTCTTCATAAAAATCATATACATTACTATTATGAATTTCTATTTGATTATCATATATATCCTCTGCTTCTATCCAACTTATTTTCCATATTCCACTTTCACTTGTCTCTTTTATTTCTATTTCCCCTTCATAATATCCTGTAATATTATTATATGTTAATACCATAGATTCTGTATTCTTTGTCTGTGGTCTCTGATAAAACATAAACACATGCTTTATCTCTGTTTCATCTGTTATTCTTATACTTACCTTTACACTATCCCCTATTTTGACCTGCTTTTTATCTACTTTTAACGATTGAACATTTATTTCTGGTGCGCCTATATCCGTAGCATATACATATGTTGGAACAATATTAATAACCATTGTTAATTCTATTAAAAGTGTCATAATAATGCTTGCAATTCTCTTAATCAAACAACGCATAAAAAATCCTCCTCAATATTTTAAATAAACCTGTCATATTAAATGTACTCAATCTAATATGACAGGTTAAAAAAATTTAATTAATCTTCTCTATTCCAAGAATATCTTTCTGAATAACTTCCATATCAAGTACTGTTATATCCACACCACCTGATAATGAAGCAGCTTCTTTATATGCTCCCGACAGCTTATCTCCAATTCCAAGTATTGATTTCTGTATTGCTTCCATATCAAGAACATCTATTGTTCCTGTTCCATCTATGTCTCCCTTAACGACAATCTTTGCTGTATCAACAACTTTTCCGTTCTGGATAGACTGAATTGTACAACCTGTTCCTACTTTATCATATACCTTCAATGTGTTACCTTCACTATCTATAACAGCTATTTCAAGTCCTGGTAATTCATTCTTGATATCTTCAACTGATGAGTTTTCCTTAAGACCTGAGAAAGTCTTCTCTTCTGTACCCTCAATTGTCTCTATCTTTATTGTAGAATCTTCCCTTAAAGCTGAATCATTTAATTGTCCATTAGATAATATATATTTGAATCTAACTGCTCTGTTATTAACAAAATATATATCACCCGCAAGACCACTGTAATATGAAATTATTCCCGTATAATTCATTACATGCTCACCAAAATATGTATACATTTTATTTAAATAAGCACCTTTATTAGTATCATAATAACGTACAGTTACATATCCATTGTCATCTGATGAAACTCTTATACTATTATAATTATCATTATTATATAAATCATCTAATCCTATATTAATTTCTTTTTCATTGGCATCATATAATCTATATCTTCTTATTCCATCTTCATAAGGCGCATAAATATATGATCCCGTATCACCTATTTTCTTTAAATACGGACTAGTAAATGAAGTACTCTCATACTCTGTAAGTCCTTCTGATGTCATCTTATATCTTTGTCCGGACTCTGAGTATAAATATATGTCTTTAGTAGATGCATATAAAACTTGCGTACTATCAACTTCTTTTATATTATTTTCAAATCTTTTATACATTTTTGTTATTCTTGTATCACAAGTTACAGTTGAACCGTTTTTTAATGTTATTGTCTTATCAATATTTTCACCAGCATATAAAATACCATATGAATTCCTTACTTGACCCGAATGCCATATAATCCTTCTTATTATACCATATTCAAGGTATTCATATTCTTTATAATCACTAGACTTTGTTACAACCACACTATGTACTGAACTATCATCATCCATAGTGAAAGAAAATACAAGTCCAAAATCTTCAGCATAATATGAAACTTTAGAATAACTTGCTTTTCCAGTCATTTCTTTTAATTTAGCAACTGCACCTGCCTGTAACTGTGCTAATTTAACTTTAATGTCACCGCCATCTGAGACAAAATAATCTGCTCCATCCGACAATGTAAATATTCCTCCTTCTTCACTAGAAAACCCTGATGCCTTTTTGATTTGTGAATCTGAATCAAACCATTTGCTTCCATCTTTATTGCATATATTTAACACACTACCATTCGAATCTTTTAATGTGTATAATCCTTTACCTTTACCTGTGTTACTGACAATATATGTAATATATTGATATTCTCCATCAATTACCATTTCTTCTTCCATTTTATTATTGTAGATAGTTGTCTTTCCGTCATTAACACATAAATATTTATACTTTCCAGCAACAGGAAATGATTTCAAATAGCCTTCTCGTTCAATCACCTGATTTGTTGTATAATTATAATATCCATATGAGTTTTCGTGATACAGCAATACAGCTATATTATCTTCTGTATCAGCAAAACCACTCGTTCTGCATTTTTCACCCTCATACCATTTCTTTCCAGAGAAATCCATTAATGCAGATGTTCCATCTTCCATTTCAAATAATAAGAAATATGATGTATATACATAATTTTTATTAGTTGTAAAATCTTTTACATTTGTACAATTATCAACTGAAAATAATGTATTACCATTTGCATTTACAAGCGTAAAATCAAATACATTTTCACTTGTATACTGTTTAAGTCCATATGTATAACCTATTTTATCCGCATTATACACATTTACATCATCAAACCATTCCTGCCCATTAAATGTAACTAATACACCCCGATCATCAATTGCCCCTATCTTTGAATCTTTTTCTACAATACTGTAATCATAGTATGTCTGTGATACTGATCCATATATTGCATCATATATCTGATTGCCATTTTCATCTTGATTTTCTAACACATGGTCAACCCCATCCTTATCAACAAATGCAAGTGTTGAATCTGATGAAAGAGATACTTTATCTTTTATAATTCCCTTATTAGTATATGTTGAATCTGTAACATTTGATAAAAGTATTATTCCTTCATCATATGATACACCTGTGCTATACTCATTATCTCCAATCACATCAACATATTTAGTGTTAATATCTGATTGTGCTACTTCATCAGCATAACTCTTTACCACATTCCCATTGCCTGTTATAAACATTCCGGTTGTCATAACAAGCGCCATGGCTGCTGACACAGCCTTTTTCACTGTTCTTTTCATTCTTTTTCCTCCATATAATTAATTATTTTTCAGCCCATAAACTGACGATACACATATCCCCAGTATTATCCAGAACATCGGATTAACTGTTACCATACTGTCGTTTACAAGACCGTATATCATAAATCCCACTCCAGCCACAAAGCCTGCCCCGGCGACTGATGCAAGATTATGCTTCTTATTATCAGCGTAACCTGACTCTATACATTTATAATTCACTATATAATTCCATATAACCATTGTGAATATTACAAGCATTGCTACTAATGCAACACATCCTTCTTCCATAGCTGTCTGCAGATACATGCTATGTGGCTTGTCAATTACGAATTTCGTACTGCCATGTGTGTTAAGCAGTCCTACATAATCATTCTGTTTGAAATAATATGCAAATGTTCCTGCTCCATGACCAATTAATATTGTTTTGCCAAGCATAGGCAGAGTGTTTGCCCATGCATATCCACGCCCTGTAAACAGCGGATATAACCATCTGCCACAACGATTATCTCTTGAAACATCCGTAACCTTGGAGCCATTCTGGCCAACTCCGTAAAATGTGTTATCTGAAACATAAAATTCAATCGTATCATCGTATCCAAGATCAATTACAAGCTGGTTATATGAATTCATGGTTATCGTCACCATTGAATATCCTTCATTGTCAAAATAAATCACATCATCTGAATTACTGACTTCCAGCAGATTCCCCTGACCATCCGTAAACTGTAATGTCCCATTATCGACTTCTATACATAATTCCTTACACGGTCCAATAATCCTCAATCTGTTATCTTCAAGTCTGATATCATCAAGCTGAAATTTATCTGCACTACTGTTTACTTCATCAATTGTTTCATTAACTGCTATATTCTTTCCTGTCTCAAGAAGTTTTCCACCAGATACAACATTTGCAATAACAATTACTGACACCATGACAAGTACATACACGGAAAGTCTCTTCCACATACGTTTCAGATTTCTAATATGAATAATTACTGTAAGAATAATCTCAATTATTAATACATAAAATGAAGCTGTTGCTTTTGACTTAAGTACACAAAACATCATTCCTGCTGACAGCATGCCATATATAATCTGCCACATTCTTCTATTCTCAGTCAGAAAACAATCCCACATAAAAGGAAATAGCAAAATACAGAATCCGCCATAATAATCAGGATTGTAAAAAGTAAGCGAAACCATATCAGAAAATGCTGACACTTTAAGGTCTGACACAACTCCTTTATACGCTGACGGGGTTATCATATTTCTTATCCAGTCAATCTCAAGCAAAGGCTTGTAAAACGCTTCTACACATGTAAGTACAATTGTCACCATTGCAAGTACCAGTATGATATTCTTTAATAATCTGCTGACATTCTCATAGAAAAAATAATTCATTCCTCCAAGAAATAACAACATATATGATATAATCACATATATGCTTTCATATTCCGATGGACTTCCTGTTCTTACTGTAGCATGATATTTCGAAAAAACTGCTGACAGCACTGTCATGATAACAACTACTCCCGCAGCAATTACCATTATTCTATTACTTTTACTTCTTACAGGCGTTTCTTTTATTATGTTGTCTGGAAATATGTTTTCACCTATGATGAAACACGCAATCAATATTCCAAGAATAATAACAACAAATGCTTTGTAATACAGAAAAAAATCAACAGACAGACCATCTGAATTCTGAAAATATTCTGATGCCGTTGAATCCAGCTTTACTACCTTCATGTATGTAATCCATGGAATAACTGCCATACATATCATTATCATTAATGCAGCCACTCTTTTATAACGTGGTTCATTATTTACTGGCTTTTCCGCGTACTTAACTTTATTCATCCTTATGCTTTTTCTTTCCTGTCCTTATCAATGCATATGCAATACATATAACTATCACCGTAATACCAATTATTGCAATTAATAATACATTTCCTTGTTTCGCTTCATTATTACTCTCATTAGAATCATTGCTTTGTGAAGAATATGTTGCTGCCTCCAGTCCATTATCTTTATTGACAGACTCATTATTGGCTGACTTGTTGTCTGAAGTGACATTATTATCATTCACATTTTGTTTAGTCTGATTTTTCACTTCTTCTGTTAATAAATTACCAGATTCGTTGTATACTTTTTTACCTATAGAATCATCATTAACTATATTCTTAACAGTGTCATTAACCGAATAAGAAATATCCACATTGTATCTTTCTGATATTGCTTTCTGTCCATTCTGAAGCACCGCATTACTGACGTTTAATGCACTTCTTAACTGTTCAGAATTATTAATACTGTTCTTAACCTTGAAACTAAGTGAGAATATATCCTCGCTGCCCTTTTTCAAAGGATCTGATACATTGATATACTGATATACAACCTTTCCATCGTTAACACTTACATGATCAAAGCCCATACCGCCATTATCATCAGCTATCTTTTTAATAGAAGACATATCAATATCTAATACATCATAGTCATACGATAATTCGATAATCATCGTAGTTACTGTTCCTGAAAACGTCTCATCATAATTAGTTATTCTTATGTCAACATCAACAACATCTCCTGATGTATATTCTGATTTATCTGTTACAACACTAAGATTAATCTTATTCTCATCAGCATAACTAATCATCGGTGTTATATTAATACTGACTATGATAACCAGTAACAAACCAATCGCAGCTCTTCTTAAATATCTTTGCAATCTATTCATATCCTTAACCCAAAGAAGGGCGTAATTAATATACGCCCTTCCATTCTATGCACTATTACTTTCTATTCTTTCTTATATATGGAACTGTGCAGGCTGCTGTTAATACTGCTAATAACGCAATCATTATATATACATACATATTAACTGCATCACCTGTCTTAACTCCGCTAGTGCTTTCTGAATCTGATGAAGGTGTTGTTGTGTTACCTGTTTCATCCTTAGAATCTTCTGTAGCCTTATTTTCTTCTTCAAGAATCTTATTTACTGATTCCTCAAGTTTTGTTAAGCCCTTAATATCGCATTCTTCCTTCTCAGCATCTGACATTGCTTCATAATCTGCTCTCAGTTTCTTAACAGTTTCAATATCCTCTTTAGTGATATTTTTATTAAGTAAATCTGTTACTGATTTATTGAATGCATCAACAGCATCTCTTGTCTTAATTTCTACTGTAAATGTTGCTGTTTTGCCTTTATATGTCACTGTAACAGTCTTAGTTCCTGCCTTAGCTGTATCTACATCTGAAAGCTTTACTGCCCCTGTTATATCTTCTGTTGTTCCATTATTGTATACAGCCTGAACACTAAGTCCTGTTAAATCGAACTTCTGTCCTTCAAGATATGTTCCTTTAGATGGAGCATTAACCACTTTAATCTCTGTTAATGTCTTGGCAACTACTGTAAATGCAAATTTCTCAGTAATATCTCCAATCTTAACTGCAGCCTCAGAATTTCCTACCTTGTCTGTATTGTAAGCAACCATATCCTCAGTTACCTTAACAGTTTCTTTAGTACCATTATCATATGTCACTTCTGCATTAATTCCAGTTAAATCAAGCTTCATTCCTTCAACAACTGACTTATTATCTGTTCCTGAAAGCTTCGCAGAAACTGCCTTCTTGGCAACTACATTTATTGTAAATTCCTTTGTTAAGCCTTCTACTGAAACCCTGACTGTTGCCTGTCCTGTTTTATTTGTTGAATAAGTAAGCATATCTTCTGTAATATCAACTGTCTTAGATGAACCATCATCATATCTGATTACAGCTGTCATTCCATTAACATCAAGTTTCATTCCTTCAGTTACACTCTTTCCTGTAACTCCATTAAGTTCTAATGACTGTGCTGTCTTATCAACAACGTATACCTTAAATGTTGCTGTCTTTCCCTGATATGAAACTGTTACTGTCTTTTCTCCAAGAGTAGATGTATCTACTGATGAACACATATCTGATGTAACATCAATAACTTCAGTTGTTCCGTTATTATATGATGCTGTAATCTTGGCACCACTGAAATCTACAGTCTTATTAAGGAAAAATCTTGTCTTGTCCGGCTGTGTTGTAACTTCAATTTTCTCAAGAGTCTTAGCCACTACATCAAATGTAAATGTCTTAGTAAGACCTGCCACTTTAACTGTTGCTGTACTCTGTCCTACTTTAGAATTATCGTATGATACCATATCATCTGTAAGTGCAACATTCTCAACACTACCATCATCATATGTGATATCTGCTGACATTCCTGCAACATCAAGCTTTGTTCTTTCAATAATACTCTTTCCATCTACTCCGTTAAGAGTCATTGAAACAGCCTTCTTATCAGCAACTACAACTTCAAATGTTGTTGTCTTTCCCTGATATGTAACTGTTACTGTCTTAGTTCCGGCTGTGCTTAAATCAACTTTACTGCACATGTCACTTGTCATATCAATCTCTTCAGATGTTCCGTTAGAGTACACAAGCTTAACCTTACCACCAGTAACATCAATGTCATTGCTGCCTGTGAAATAATTAATCTTATCAGGATTCTTAGATACTTCAATTGAAGAAAGTTCCTTTGCTATAACATTAACAGTTGTTGGCATAGTTGTATAAGTAAACTTTGCTGGTGTATTAAACTGCTTAAATATAGATGAATCACTTAAATCAAATGAAACACTCTTATTATCGCTAATATCTGACTTTACTCTTAACTTAAACTTATATACTACTGAAGTTGAATTCTCACCATTCTTATCTGTATCAAGATAATAAATGTTAGGTCTGTTTTTCTTATTAATGTTATATGACATAACAGCTTTTGCCATATCTACAGCAGAATCAAAATTAAATCCATCATCAATCAATGTAGTTGAATCTTCGTCAAATCCAACAAACTCAAAAACGCTTGTATCAACTGGAACAAAAACCTGCCACATAGATATAAATGGATTATCTGAGTTGTTAGTTGTTGGCGTAAACTTCTCAATATTAACGGTAACTGTTACCTCATCCCCTGGTCTGACATCTGTCTTATCAGTTGTTACAGATAATGTTATATCCTTATCATTCTCATCCGCATTTGCATTAACAGATGAAAGTCGGATACCACTATACATAGTAACAGCTAACACTAATGCCATAACTGCTGCCAAAATTCTTTTTTTCATGTATTTTCCTCCTGCACATTTGTTTTGCACCTATATAAGTGCAATAAAATCATACCACTACATTTTTAAAAAATCAATATACATTTAAGAAACAACATTACAATAAATTAATTCAAATACTCATCATGCTATGCATTTGTTTGACTGTATACGATTAAAAATAAATATTATATATCTATGCTTTTTAGCACCTATTTAAGTGCATTATCTCTTCTATATTTCTTCATAATAAAATATAAATATCAAAAGGAAGGTCTTATATGAATATAGAATATGAAAAGCAAATGGGTAATAACATTAGACGATTACGCATGTACTATGAACTTACTCAGGAACAGTTATCTGCTAAATTACAGATAAAAGGGATAGATATTACACGAAGTGCTTTAGCTAAAATCGAAGTTGGTCAAAGACATATATATCCAGACGAAATTAAAGGTATAAAAGATATTCTTGATATAAGTTATGATCAAATATTTCCAGATAATTTTAACCAATAACAAATCCTTTTAAGAATTCAAGAAGGAGCATGTCACCTGTTATCTTGGGCAGCATGCTCCTTCTTATCTATGTTATGTTATTATTTTAAATAATTCATATAAGCTTATTCCTCAATCTGATAATATCTGTAAATGTAACTTTTACTCCTCTTTCACTTAATAATCCCCTAATAAAAAACAAAACCCCTTCACTTAAACTAAGCGAAGAGATTCATATTACACAATCTCAAGCACATGCTCCGTAACATTCTTATCCTTATCAACACCAAATGCCTTAAACACAGGATTATCATTATCCATAAGGGACATAATCATATATACAGCAGTCGAATCATATGCTAGTCTCTTATCCTCCTCAGAAGGTCTTGAAGGAGTCTCCGGGTGAGAATGGAAATTGCCAAGCATAGTTAATCCAAGACTTCTTGCATCCTTGACTGCCGCGAACTGTTCTTTAGGATCCATAGTAAAATGTACATTATTATGGTCAAGATTAGTAAGAAAATACACCTTCTCAATAGACTTAACATTCCCATCAACAAATCCCGCAATAAGCCCACAAGATTCATTAGGAAGCCCATCTAAGCAATAACGTACAATTGAATCATAATCCACCTTTTTAATTCGTATAACCATACCTGTCCTCCAAAACAAAATTATCACTTTCATACTTATCCAGCGTAAGCCCCGCGCACACGCTGGAAGAGAAAACATATATAAGCAGAATAATGAGATAATCATGTGCAGCGCACTTTGGAGTCACCGGCACTTAGCAAGCCAACGCCTTCGGCGTTGGCGAGCTTAGTACCGCTGTGAACGACAAGTAGCGAAAGCGTGCCTGCACATGATTATCCCATTATTCTGCCATCACATATATTTTCTCTTATTACTTATGCATATCACACTCAGCCTGTTCATAATCAATAAGTTCATGAATTGTAGGATTATCGCCACATATAGCACAATGATGATCCTTTGGAAGCTTAATTGTATGGAATTCCATCTTTAAAGCATCATATGTAAGAAGTCTTCCTGTAAGAAGGTCTCCCTTTCCAATGATGTACTTGATAGCTTCCATTGCCTGAAGACTTCCGATAACACCACCCATTGCTCCGATAACGCCTGCCTGCTTGCATGTTGGAACTGCATCCTTTGGTGGTGGGTTCTTAAATACACATCTGTAGCATGGTCCTTCTCCCGGTACATAAGTCATAAGCTGACCCTTGAATCTTATGATTCCGGCATGTGAGAAAGGCTTCTTAGCCATAACGCATGCATCGTTAATAAGGAATTTTGCTGGGAAGTTATCTGTTCCATCAATTATGAAATCATAATCCTTGATAAGCTCCATAACATTCTCAGATGTAACGAATTCTCTGTAAGTCTTAACTGTTACATCAGGATTGATTGCTTCCATTGTTTCTTTAGCAGATTTAACCTTAGCCTTACCGATATCTGCTGTTGAATGGATAATCTGTCTCTGAAGATTAGATAAATCAACCTCATCAGCGTCAACAATACCGATTGTTCCAACTCCAGCTGCTGCCAGATACATAGCTGCAGGAGCTCCAAGTCCACCTGCACCGATTATAAGCACGCTCGCATTAAGAAGCTTCTTCTGTCCTTTAGCTCCAACTTCCTTTAAAATAATGTGGCGCGAATACCTTTCAAGCTGTTCATTAGTAAACGCCATTAGTATGCTCCTCCTCCCATGAAATATAAGAACTCAACTGCATCGCCTTCATTTAACTTTGTTGTCTCAAAATCATCTCTCTCAACAAAATCATCATTAACAGTAACTGTTACATATTCCGGATTCTCAACATTCTCCTTAACGATAAGCTCTGCTACTGTAATTCCGTCTTCATATTCCTTCTTGTTTCCTGCAACTGTAATCTTCATAACATCCCTCCCTGTTAATTAATTTAATCCTTCAAATAATCCAAGCAATGCATCCTTAGTTGTCTTTCCTGCAATTCTGCCTGTCTCAGAACCCTTATTGAATGCAACAAATGTAGGTGCCGCCAATACTTCATATTTAGAAGCAAGCGCTTCATCAAAGTTTACATTTACCTTGTAAACATTAAGCTTTCCCTCGTAATCATCTTCAATGTCTCCTACAACCCCTGCCATCATCTTGCATGGGATGCATGAATCTGAATAGAAATCCACAAGAACCGGAAGTTCTGACTTAAGAACCATTTCTTCGAAATTCTCTGCATTAGCTCTGGCTGCCATAAGCCCTCCTTTCCTTAATCCTCGTCTTCTACCTTTCTAACGATAAGCGTATATGTACCATCCTCATTAGCTGTAAGCTTTAATATCTGATGTCCCTCTTCCTTAATACTTCTTGGAACATTCTGAACAGGCTCGCCATCATTCATTCTGACTGCAAGAATCTGTCCGTCATCTAACTCCTCAAGTGCTACCTTTGCCTTAACAAATGTTGTTGGGCAGACCACATCAGTAATATCTACTGTATCATCAATCTCAAAATCAGCCATTGTATGCCTCCTTAATCTTCTTATAGAATTCTTCTCTTCCAACTCTGTCGAGTGTGAACTTAAATCTTTCACTTGGCTTTGCGTTGTCTGCAAAGAACTGGATTGCCGCATCACAGACACGGAATAACTGTTCTTCATTTCTGATAAGCGGAAGTGGTGATTCACCCTTGCTTATAGAATTACCAAATGTTCCTGCAAATGAAATGATATATGCAGAAGGTGCGTCCCACGCATCTGTTGGACAGGATTTAGCGCATCTGCCGCAGTAATTACATTTGTCATAATTAACTGCAATCTTGCCATCCTGCATAGTGATTGCACCTGTACGACAAGCCTTCTCACATACTCCACAGCCGATACATTTGTCTTCAATCCACTTAACATCAGCAGCACCCTTGATACCAACATCATTCTCCTCTGCCTTAAGACAGTTGTTCTGACATCCTGTAACACCGAACTTGAACTTGTGTGGAAGCTCTCTTCCGAAGTATCTTTCGTCTAATTTAACTGCTATGTCATAAGAATCTATGTTACCACTAGGACATATTGTATTGCCCTGACAGGCTGTGACTGTACGCACTCTGGGACCACATACACCAGGTCTGCAGCCGCCCTCTGCAAGTTCTTCCTTAACAGCATCTATATCTTTAAGTTTAATAAACGGAATCTCAACGCCCTGTCTTGATGTAAGATGGACATGTCCGTCTCCATATTTGTCTGCAACTTCTGCAATCTTAATGAGATTCTCGGCTGTAAGATATCCACCTACAACCGCAAGACGAAGTGAGAAGTTATTCTTCTGCTTCTGTCTCATGAATCCGCCCTTCTTAAGTGTTCCATAATCAACTTTCTCTGCCATAATATCCTCATTTCCGTGCCATGCACTATTCATTATCAGTAGACTCTAAGGCTGCTCTGAAATCTTCCTTAAGATCATCTATATCCTCTATTCCTACGCTGACTCTTATCAGATCGTCATACACTCCCGAAGCTTCCTTATCCTTATCGCTTAGATGAAGTGCTATAGTAGAAGCCGGATGTATAACAAGTGTCTTCGTATCTCCTATGTTAGAAACAATATTAGGAATCTTTAATGCATTTATTATCTTAAATGCTCTCTCCTTGCTTCCAACTCTGAATGTCATTATCGCACCATAGCCTTTAGTAAACTGCTTATCAGCCACTTCATGATACGGACTGCTCTCAAGTCCCGGATAATTAACTGTAATTCCTTCAAATGTGTCTAAGTATCTGGCAAGTTCATACGCGTTAAAACAGTGTCTCTCCATTCTGAGCCCTAATGTCTCAAGTCCCAGATTATTAAGAAATGCATTCTGTGGTGAAAGACATCCTCCTGTGTTTCTGAATAATCCGTTACGAAGTTTAATTATATATGCCATTGGACCGAATTTCAAATATGGTTTAAGTCCCGGATACTTTTCTTTATCAAACTTGAACTTTCCATTAAAGGTAAGTATTCCGCTTATCGCATCACTGCTTCCATTAATGTACTTTGATGATGAATTAACTACCACATCTGCGCCAAGAGTTATAGGCTGTATAAGATATGGCGTTGATACCGTATTATCAACTATAAGCGGAATTCCATGTGCATGTGCAACATCCGCTACTGCCTTGATATCTGTTACATCAAGCTTAGGATTACCAATTGTCTCTGCAAATACAACTCTCGTCTTATCTGTTATAAGTTTCTCGAAGCATTCCGGCTTATTATCAGCCACATATTTAACTGTAATGCCAAAGCTTTCCAGGTCTTCAAACAGTTCAACAGTACCTCCGTATAATCCACATGAAGCAACAACCTCATCACCCTGTCTTACAATATTGGCTATAGAATTAAATATTGCCGCCATTCCTGAAGAACACGCTACACTTGAAAAACCTTTCTCCAGTTTGGTAATTCTCTTTTCAAATGCTTCTATAGTTGGATTGTTGATTCTTGTATATGAGAATCCCATCGCCTTATTATCAAATATCCTCTCCAGCTCCTCTGCACTCTCATGCTTAAATGCGCTTGACTGATATATTGGAACAAGTGTTGCTCCATTAGGATAATCGTCAACGCCATCATGCAGCAGTGATGTGTTAAAACCACTCATATATTTCTCATCCTTTCATCTGTTATGCGATGAACATTCAATATTTATTGAACTGTCCATATATTAAACCCTTTTACCTAGTATGTCAATAGGTTATTTAAGAAAAAATATAACTGCCTGAATAATCTCAGGCAGTCATGAACTATCATTAACATTTACTATATAATATAACTGTCTATTCCCACATTAGAATTAACCAGATCTGCTATTGTAATATTGCCGAAGTAATCATTAACAAGCTTCTCAAAACCTTCCCACATCTGTAAAGTCTTACATTCTGCCGCCTTCGGACATCTGTTAGGCTTCTTCTCAAGACATGCAACCGGTGCAAGTGAACCTTCTGTTACAAGAAGTATACTAAGCACTGAATAATCCTCCGGATTGCGTGCAAGCTTGTATCCGCCACCCTTTCCTCTTAGTGATATGAGGAACTCATTCTTGCTTAATGTTGCAACAATTGCTTCAAGATACTTCTCAGAAATATCCTGTCTTCTGGCAATATCCATAAGTGGAATATATTCTCCTGTATTATGTTCCGCAAGATCAATCATGACCCTGAGCGCATATCTTCCCTTTGTTGAAATCTTCATATATATAACCTCATTTCTTATAACACATTAGTACTGTATGTTAAACATACTTTACCACAATGTTTGTATATTTTTCAAGTGTAAAATAAATTTATTTGACGGGAATGCTTGCCGCAACGCATAATTCTCCCCAGCCTCTGGCTGAATCAGGCCATACATTTCCCACCCGTGTTGCACCATTTATAAGGTATGCTTTAAGCTTTTCACCATACATATATTGGTCATTGCCCTTCACAATCCCCCATTCCATCAGCATAGCAGCTGCCCCCGTAACCATGGGTGTTGCAAAAGATGTCCCTGTAACAGTTTTCTCCTTATTTCCCGGAATTCTTATATTAACTCCCGGTGCTGTTATGTCAGGTTTTGCATACAACATAAGGCCGCTTTTTACATTAACTCCCCTGCCAGAAAATGTGGCCGCACTCCCCGGAGCACGCCCATTGGCACCAACACATATTGCCCGCCTCGAAGTCCCCGGTATTGTAAATGTGTACTCAGGCGATGGTCTTAAAAATCCTGTTGCACTGCTTAATGTCGAAACCGGAGGAAGCCACATATTAAAGAATCCATCCAACACATTTGCTGCGATAAATCTTATATTCCATATTCCAGAAGTAATATATCCGCTTGTCGCAACTATGGCTGCATATATCTCTTCACCCATATAGAATGGTCCCGGTCCATACGCCTTTGATACGATACGCATATTCTTAATGTTATGATGCACAACCCCCGCATTTCTTTCACTTATAACCAGTCTTTCCCCTGTTGGCGCAATAAGTTCAATTCTTGCATTGTCCATTGCCCTTTTCCATATCTGTATACTTATCTGAGGCTCATAATTACCAATTGCAAGCTCTTCATCCAGTACATTTCCACTGACAAGCTGACCTGAATAATGTGTTCTTCCTTCTCCTTCATTGCCAACACCTATACATATACTGCATCTGTATGTTGAACAGCAGTCATCTATAAACATTTCAAATATAGAATTGCCCTCATGATTGCCATAAGTTCCACCATAACTTATATTAACCGCAACCGGCTGACTATATTCAATAGCTTTTCTTATGCAGTAATCAACGCCTTTCATAATCTGCGTTGTCCTTATATATGCGTTTCCCCCTGAATTTCCCAGCTTTACAATTATAATATCTGCGTCTGAAGCAACACCGCTCCTTCCACATGCAATAACTGCAACTTCATTGCCATGTCCGGTTACATCCCTAGCTGGCAGTGTCTTTACAGCTCCATTCCTGTAATCTTCCAGTATACTGTTAATTTCCTTGTCAGAATATGTAATGCCTGTTGTCTGGTCCCATAACGCCTTAATTCTTGTATTCCCTGAGTCATCAAGAAATTCATTATTACCTATATCTATTCCCGAATCAATTACCGCTACAAGCACACCTTTTCCAGTCACGCCTCCATACTGGGTTTCTTCTGCTTTTGCAACATTAACACAGGCTTCTGACTTAGCTGCATACAATTCAAAGTATAATGCCTTAGGCTTTTCAATAAATATAATCTCCGGTTCTGTGGCAAGTGCTTCAATATTATCAATCGTTGTTCTTACAATCCAGTATCCACACAGAAGCTGCGTAAACTCTGCATTTGTATAAATGCTTCTAATCCTATCCAGACTTCCAGCTGTCTTGACAATTATCTCCCATGTTCTGTCAGAGTCATCAAACCCGGCATCCATATCAGGTACCTGCTGCCTTATATCTTCACTTGTATCAGCACTAATCTGCAATAGATTCTCAATTCTCGGATTCACACATAATTCTCCGGTTAAGTTTACATAATATCTATGCCGACAACCACAATAACATGAAAACAGCTGATGCATACGCACCAGCCGTTAATTAGTTTAATATCATGTCTTCTTGATAAATTCTATACGACACTTAGGACACTTAATACTAATTCTGCCCTTTCCCTTAGGAACTCTTATCTTCTGCCCACAGCTTGGACATTTGAAAATTCTATGTGTCTTACTGTCCTTGATTCTTGCTCTTATCTTGTTAAACTTACTCATGAATTTATAATGAATCTTCATGTACTTCTGGTTTTCAGCACTTCTTCTTGATATATTTCTTGAAAACATTCTGAAATATATGTACACAATACCAAGAAGTGCTACTGTATATATTACATTACTCCTTAAGAAGAAGGTAAGTATAATCAAAACAAGAACTACATATGATAAACATCTCGAAAGCTGGTCCATGCCATATCTTCCATACATAAATCTTGAAAAACTCTGCTTAAATCGGTTCATAAAAAACATTCCCTTTCTATATATTGAAGTAATTCACATCAACATACATATGGTAACATACAACCCGATAAAAGCAATTAAAAATGTATAAAATAAATATGATTGTTCTATATATTTTGTAATGACACCTGTTCAATATTCTTCTGTAATGTACCAATCAATTCCTCAATAACTATAGGTTTGGATAAGAAACCATTCATACCGCATTCCAGTGCTTTTTTTCTATCTTCATCAAAGGCATTGGCAGTCATGGCAAGAATAGTAATCCCAGCCAGTGCCGGATCATTCAGTGCACGGATTTGTTTGGTAGCCTCATATCCGTTCATTACAGGCATCTGAACATCCATCAGTACGATATCATAATTACCCGGTGTCGAATTCTTAACCTTCTCCACCGCCTCAGCTCCATTTTCTGCAGTATCAACCATGAAGCCATACGCATTAAGAAGTTCCACCGCAATTTCACTGTTCAGTTCATTATCTTCCACAAGCAATATACGTTTGCCTAGGAAATCTGAACCCGCAGCCGGAAGGATTGTATCCTCTGCCTCTGTCTGTGTCTGGCCGATTGCAGTCATCAAGGTATCTCTGATATCTGACATGAACATTGGTTTCGCACAGAAAGCAGTTACCCCGGCTGCTCTGGCTTCCACTTCAATTTCTGACCAGTCATAAGCAGTCAGAATAATAATCGGTGTATCATCACCAAGTCTGCGAATCTGACGGGTGACTTCAATGCCATTCATATCTGGCAGACGCCAGTCGATGATATAAGCGTGGAACGCATCTCCAAGTTCCATAGACTGTCGTGCACGAAGAACAGCTTCCTTGCCGGAAAGTGTCCATTCTGAACGCATTCCAATCCTCACAAGCATTTTGGTCACGCTGTCACAGGTATTGAAATCATCATCTACAACCAGCGCTTTAAGACCTTCCAGTTCTGCAATCTTCTCTGTATGGTGTTTCTCAGACTGAATCCGAAATGGCAGACAGACAATAAATTCAGTACCTTTGCCCTGTTCTGTCTGAACCTCAATGGTTCCGCCCATCATATCCACAATATTCTTGGTAATGGCCATGCCAAGTCCTGTACCCTGAGTCCTGCTGACTGTGGAAGTACGCTCTCTCTCAAAAGGAGAAAAAATCTTCTTTACAAATTCCGGGCTCATGCCGATTCCATTATCCTTTACCCGGATCTCGTACATTTCACTGCCCTTTACTGTCCCTGGGAACTGCTTCAACCGTACAGAAACAGTTCCTCCTGCAGGAGTAAACTTAACTGCATTCGACAAAAGGTTTAAAAGCACCTGATTCAGTCGTGTCTTATCACAATAGACATCCTCATCTGTCACATCCATGACATCCATATAAAGATCCAGCTGCTTTGCATGGATCTGCCCACTGATGATGGTCTTCAAATCATGAAGTACATCCGACAGATTGACCTCCGTTTCTTCCAAATGGATTTTTCCACTCTCGATACGGCTCATATCCAATATATCATTAATCAGTGAGAGGAGATGGTTGCTGGATGAAAGAATCTTGTCCAGATAATCCCGGACTCTTTTCTGATCATCAATATTACTTACCGCCAGTGTTGTAAAACCGATAATCGCATTCATTGGTGTCCTGATATCGTGAGACATATTGGAAAGGAAAGTACTCTTTGCCCGGTTTGCTGTCTCTGCAGCACGTACTGCCTCTGAAAGTGCCTGATTCATTTTCCAGTCAGCAGTACGGTCTGACATAACCAGAATAAATTTCTTTTTCCCGTTTATCTCACAGCACATCGCAATATTATGAAACCAGCGTTTTTCCCCTGTTTTCAGATGAACATATTCGAAATCTCCTTCTTTCTGTTCATGAACCTGAATTCCTTCCAGATAATTTTTCTCTGTATCTCCCTGTTCTGCCATATGCAGTTTTGCCAGAATACTACTATCCTTACGAATCTGTTCTACCGTAATGCCCAGCAGTTTTTCCACATTCGGACTGATGTAATCTGCCTGATATGTTTTTGCATCCAGCATCAGAAAAACATCATCTACATTCATTGACAGCTTCTGAAACAATTCGTCTCTATACAGGATCTCCGTATCCTTTCTCTTCAGGTTTACCCTGTTTTTCCGGAGAATAATTCCAATAAAAAGACCGGCAATACACACCGCTACTGCACTTACAAGCAGCACAGTGCTACGCTGCAGAACATTCATACTTGCATTGACGATATCAGCCTGGACAAGTCCCAGAAAGATCCAGTCCTGAGGTTTGGATTTCTCATAGACCAGATAGTAATCCTCTCCATCCAGATTTATCAGCATTGCATCTGTATGTCCTTCCTTAAACTCTTCTGAAAGCTTAAGGATCTCTTTTTCAGACAGAGTAGAATGTTCTCTCAGAATCCCAAAGAAATTATACACCTCTCCCCATGCCTCAGAAGAATGATCCACAACAACACGGCCATCCGGATGAACCACATAACTCTGGGCATTTCCATTGAAAGCAGAAATATTCAGCACATTTACGATATCAGAGTTTTCATAGGCAATGGCAATGGCATCATATTCAAAGCCCTGATAACTTCCATGAGGCCTGGGAGTGGCAAAAACAAGGAGCTGGTATTTTCCTGGAACTGTTGCATTGGTTATCACATCATTTCCCTGCCGGATCTCATCTTCAATATTTTCCTGTAATCCCAGATACCCGGTTTCACCTGTTACCATCTTATAGTTCCCGTCCGCTGACAGGAAATAAAAATCTAAAAAGCCTGCATCTTCCTGTGCTTTCTCTATATACTCACGAATTTCACTTTCATCGGAAGTGTTCTGCAGATATTCCCCCCATATATGGAGATAAGTCAGATTCTTATTTGTCAGCTCACTTAGCATATTATCAGACTGATGAAAAATTTCTGTCAGGTGAGAAACACTTTCCTCATAAACAGTCTTCGATACAAACCCCAAATATTGGAAAACAGTCAAAAGGATTCCAACAAATAGGGCAATAAGAACTGCTGCATTCCATCGTTTTCTCACAACCCGTTTCTTTCTGTTTGTATTATGATTCTTAACATCCATTCTTCTCACCTCAGAGTAATGTAGTCTTCAGGCTCTGCAAGAATGGCATTACCATCTGAAACATATGTTGTCCAGGTATCTTCCACAGAGGTATCCCCTCCATCAAATACAATATTTTCCTCTGCTGGATAAGCTTCCATATATTGTGGTGCTGCAAGGCAGGTCACAGTAAAAGTATCCTTGTCCTGAATCTGTTTTCCATTCTTTGAAACTTTACTCAATGTATAACCATTATCCGTTTCCCTGATTTCTACAGAAATACCACTGAACACAGGCAGAGAGCCACGGTTAAAGGGGATAAAGCCTCCCTGGTAGCCTTCTACGAAGTTTCTGACCGTTTCCTTCAGTTCTGCCCCGCTCATCTCACTGCTGTAAGCGGAAAGCTCGTTTGGCATAATCATGTTGCCTGCCATTTTTTCTGTATAACCGGCCTTCAGTACATTTCCTGTAAAGCTGTTTCCTGTTGCGATCAGCACATCTGTGCCATAAATACCTCGCAAAGTGTTTGCCATAACAGAATACGCTTCATTCCCCCCGTTGGTATGAAAGATATTGGAATATGTTTTCTGTGGCTCCAGC
>OGFY01000981.1_pt1 | contig 23783 bp, 23 predicted proteins | sample 1570951 | NCBI WGS metagenome assembly OGFY01 (sample SAMEA2581942, study PRJEB24529) | metagenome | biome: Human gut stool | place: China | collected 2011
GCGGTTGCGCGCTCTCGGAACAGGGGCAAGACGAAAATCTGTTGCACGCGGGACGGCAACGTAATGTGTTCGCGCGGGAGTGTGATTCCGCTGTGGATCGAGCAGATTAAAAACGGACAACCGATCACGATCACCGAGCCGAAAATGACGAGATTCATTATGTCGTTGGACGAGGCGGTGGATCTTGTGTTGTTTGCATTCGAGCACGGCGAAAACGGCGATTTGCTGATACAAAAAGCCCCCGCATGCACCATTCGCACGCAAGCGGAAGCCGTTTGCGAACTTTTCGGCGGCAAAAAAGAAGACATCAGAGTTATCGGTATCCGTCACGGCGAAAAGATGTATGAAACGCTTTTAACAAACGAAGAATGCGCGAAAGCGGTGGATATGGGCAAGTTTTACCGTGTGCCCGCGGATAACCGCGGACTTAACTACGATAAATACTTTAAAGAGGGCGACGAGAAGCGTAACGTTCTGACGGAATTCAATTCAAACAATACCGAGCTTTTGAACGTTGAGCAAGTCAAGAAAAAAATTGCGAGCCTTGCATATATACAAGAAGAGCTTGCAAAAATTGCCGAAAAGAAGTAAAATAAAAGTATGAAAATATTGGTAACGGGCGCGAAAGGATTTGTTGGGAAAAACCTTGTGTGCGCGCTGAACAACTTAAAAGACGGCAAGGACAGGACTCGCCCCGAGTTGAAAATCGACGCGGTGTACGAGTACGATATCGAGAACACGGCGGCGGAACTCGACGAATACTGCGCGCAAGCCGATTTCGTTTTTAACCTTGCGGGGGTGAATCGTCCGAAAGATCCCGAAGAATTTAAAAAAGGCAATTTCGGGTTTGCATCTTTGCTTTTAGATACGCTCAAAAAGCACGGCAATAAATGCCCCGTGATGTTGTCTTCATCAATACAGGCAACGCTTATCGGCAGATACGACGGGGAATACGGCAGGAGCAAGAAAGCGGGCGAAGACTTGTTTTTCGATTACGCGAAAGAGACGGGCGCGAAGGTGCTTGTATATCGTTTCCCGAATTTATTCGGGAAGTGGTGCAAGCCGAATTATAACAGCGCGGTAGCAACGTTTTGCTACAACACGGCGCACGATTTGCCGATAACGATCAACGACAGAGCGACCGAGCTGGAACTTTTGTATATCGACGATCTGATTTTTGAAATGTGCGACGCGTTAGAGGGCAAGGAGCACCGCGCGGAGTTTGACGAGGTAAATACGGTACTCTCCGAAAGTGGGAAATATTGCGCCGCGCCGATAACGCATAAAGTAACGCTTGGCGAAATTGTCGACTTGCTTGAAACGTTCGGGGCGCAGTCAAAAACGCTTGTTGTGCCTGAAATGCCGGAAAATTCGTTTGCAAAGAAGTTGTATTCCACGTATTTATCGTATTTGCCGAAGGAAAAAATCGCGTTTCCTTTGAAGATGAACGCGGACGCGCGCGGCAGTTTTACGGAGCTTTTAAAGACGGAAAAATGCGGTCAGATTTCGGTGAATATTTCAAAACCGGGCATAACGAAGGGCGAGCATTGGCACAACACGAAATGGGAATTTTTCATAGTGGTTTCGGGGCGGGCGTTGATAGAAGAGCGGAAAATCGGTACGGACGAAGTGCTGAAATTCGAAGTGAGCGGCGAAAAAATCGAGGCGGTGCATATGCTTCCCGGATACACGCATAACATTATCAATCTGAGCGATACGGAAGATCTGGTAACGGTGATGTGGGCGAACGAAGCGTTTAACCCCGCACGCCCCGATACGTACTACGAAAAGGTGGAGAAATAAAATGGAAATCAGAACGGATTATACGAACGTAAAATTCAGAAATGACGGCAGGCTGAAACTTCTGATCATCGTAGGCACGCGCCCGGAAATTATTCGGCTTGCGGCGGTGATTACGAAATGCCGCAAATATTTCGATTGCATTCTGGCGCACACGGGGCAGAACTACGATTATAATCTGAACGGCGTGTTCTTTAAGGATTTAAAGCTCGCCGCTCCCGAAGTGTATATGGACGCGGTGGGGGACGATCTCGGCGCGACGGTGGGGAATATCATCAACTGTTCGTACAAGCTGATGAACGAGATTCGGCCCGACGCGCTTTTGATACTCGGCGATACGAATTCGTGCCTTTCGGCGATAGCGGCAAAGCGGCTTCATATTCCGATTTTTCATATGGAGGCGGGAAATCGTTGCAAAGACGAGTGCTTGCCCGAAGAGACGAACCGCAGAATCGTGGATATAATATCGGACGTGAATATGGCGTATTCGGAACACGCGCGGCGGTATTTGGCGGAATGCGGGTTGCCGAAGGAACGGACGTACGTAACGGGGAGTCCGATGGCGGAAGTGTTGCACGAAAATTTAGCGGAAATCGAGGCATCGGATATTTTGAAGCGCTTGCATTTGCAGGCGAAAAAGTATATTTTGCTTTCGGCGCATCGCGAGGAGAATATCGATACGGAAAAGAACTTTTTATCGCTGTTTACGGCGATAAATCGACTGGCGGAAAAGTATGATATGCCGATTTTGTATTCGTGCCACCCGAGATCGCGAAAACGCCTTGAACAGAGCGGTTTTGCGTTGGATAAGCGCGTGATACGGCACGAGCCGCTCGGATTTCTCGATTACAATAAATTGCAAATGAACGCGTTTGCGGTGGTATCGGATAGCGGCACGTTGCCGGAAGAAAGCAGTTTCTTTACGAGCATAGGCAAGCCGTTTCCCGCGGTGTGTATCAGGACTTCGACGGAGCGCCCCGAGGCTTTGGATAAGGCGTGTTTTATCTTGGCGGGGATAGACGAAAAAGGGCTTTTGCAAGCGGTGGATACTGCGATAGAACTGAACAAAAACGGAGATTTCGGCATACCTGTACCTGATTATACGGAAGAAAACGTTTCCACGAAAGTGGTGAAAATTATACAGTCGTATACGGGCGTGGTGAATAAAATGGTGTGGCGGAAGTATTGAGCTTGGGCTTGGTAGGGCGTTGCTTGGCGCGGGCGGCGTAATGGCGGAAAACGATGGAAAACGTAACGAAAACGGTGATAGATTGCATAAAATACGAGATTTGCGGGCAAAAAGAAAAAATTGTTTTGCCGGAAGTTTCTGCGCGGTTTCTGATTGAAGTATATAAGCTTTCGAAGGCGCATGATGTGGCGCATCTGGTGGGAGACGCGCTGAATAAAAGCGGTGTTTTCGAAAACTTGCATGTCGATATAGATGAAAACGAGCGGGCGGCGATAGCGAAAGTCAAAGAAAAATTCGACGAGCAGATTTTTACGGCGGTGTATCGCTACGAAAACATCAATTACGAGCTGGAACGGCTGAAAGAAACGCTGGAAGAAGCGAAAATACCGTTTATTCCGTTGAAAGGTTCGGTAATACGCAAGTATTATCCCGAGCCGTGGATGAGAACAAGTTGCGATATAGATATTTTAGTGCGCGAAGAAGATCTGAAACGGGCGAAAAAAGCGATTTGCGAAAAGCTCGGGTATAAGATGTCATCGGAGCGAACCCAACATGATATAACCTTGTATTCCACAAATGGAGTACATCTTGAATTGCATTATACATTGATAGAAGACGATAGTTTTCCAAAAGCTGATAGGATTCTTGATAAATGTTGGGATTATGCATATAATGACGGAGACCGTGAATATCTGAAATCTTTCAAGGATTCGTTTTTCTATTTTTATCATATTTTGCATATGGCAAAACATATTAAAGGTGGCGGTTGCGGAGTCCGTCCGTTTTTGGATTTATGGATTTTAAACCATAATGAGGAAAATCACGAGAGCGAACGAAACGAATTATTATCTGAAAGCGGTATACAAAAATTCGCTAAAGTAGCGGAAATAATTAGCGAAAAATGGTTTTCGCTAAAAGCAAATCAAAATTCTGGAATCGTTCAAACTAACGAAGAAAATAAATTGATTGAAGAATTGAGCGATTACGTAATAAATGGCGGTGTATACGGAACAACGAAAAATCGAGTTGCGGTACAGCGTGCCGACAAGAGCAAAACCGGCTACTTCCTTTCACGTATATTTTTGCCGTATCGGGATTTGAGCATGCTATATCCTAATCTTGAAAAACATAAGGTGTTGTTTCCATTTTACGAGATACGGCGATGGTGCTCAATAGTTTTCGGCGGACGATTGAAAAAGGGAATGAGCGAACTTTCTGAAAATAGTAAAGTTACACAGGAGGACTGCAAAAAAATGAAAAACCTGCTTGACGAATTAGAATTGCAAGATTAAAAAATCTTCAATAAAACTGAAAAATTAAGAAAAAAATGTTTCAAAAGTCTAAAAGGCGGTTATAAAAAACATGCAAGCGGATATTTTTTCTGCTTGTGAAAGAAAATTTCATAGAATTATTCGTTAATCAGAATGTGCGGATAGGAAAGTGTCCGCAACGGTGACGAGCCCAGTACAAAGATTTCTTGTCGCACAATGGCAAGCAGCGGCGCACTACGAAGTAACTTTTTAAGTTATGGAATAGTGCGTCTTTTTTCTTGCCATTTTTTACAGATTATGAAATTTGTGTGATATTTCTTTCAAAATTACTTTACTATTTGGCTGAAATTCTCTGAAAAGTGAGGAGATTTCAAAATCCGAAAAACTTTATGCAACGGAAAAAATTTGTGAAATATACAAAATAACCGCCACGTTTTTCATTTTCGTGTAGTTGGATAAGTGGGGGAAAATTCAAAAAAAATTTTTAAAATACGACAAAACCGTTCGTATTTTAATGATACAATAGCGAAAAATCAAAGGATCGGAGGTAAAAATGCAGGAAAATAAACAGGAAGAACAAAAATGGCGTATATTGCACGGCAAACTGACGAACGACGGCGGGCATAATATTTTTCAGGCTGATCCGCCGCGAAGATATGCCAAGCGGAAGCGCCGCGCGTATATCGATAAAATCGTGGAAGCGGACGTATCGGCGTTTGAAAAGGCGAAGCAAGCGGCAGAAAATTCCGTCGCGGAAAAGAAAAATTCCGTGAAGCCGCTAACCGAAAATATCGCCGTACTGCCGACTGAAACAGAAAGAAAAGAAAAAATGCCGTTGCGTTCGGTGTTCGATAAGTTTTATGAAATCTGGCAAAACGAGCCGAAGAAAAGACGTCGGGAATTATTGATAGAAGCAATGTTGCCTTTTCACGCGGACAGAAAGTACGCGGCGGCGTTTGTGGATCAGAATTCAGAACGGAAGCGGCAGAACGAAAAAAGCAGAATTCGTCGGGCGATGAGAAAATGCAACTTAAACGGCTTTAATTATTTCGTAACATTCACATACTCGGATGAAAAACTGACGGCAAAAGAATTTTATAATAAATTGCGGGCATATCTGAAAAACAAAGTAAGGCGGAACGGCTGGAAATATTACGGCGTATGGGAAGGCATAAACGGAGAAAAGCGGTTGCATTTTCACGCGCTGATGTACATACCGCAAGGCACGATGCCGGGCGAACTCGTGCGAGAGAAAAGTTATAATACAAGCCGGAAACGAATGGTAGAAACAACGGGAAATACGGAATTCAACGAGAAATTCGGTCGTTCGGACGTGGAAGAAATATGTATGCCGGTCAAGCATCTGGCGTACAATTACGTGTTGAAATATCTGAATAAAGGCGGCAAGGCGATGTCTTCGAGAAACTGCCCGGAAAGCATTCAAGGCTGGATGAGCGAGGAAGATTTAATATGCGAATCGGATTACACGGAAAATCAATATATCGCGTTTTCGGGGTGTCGGATCGCGGAAGATAAGACGGGCGTAATTGTGAAGGTAGACGAAAGAAATCCGCAGGAAGCGTTGGCGGAAATACAAGGAAACGTAAAGCCGCCGGAATGATATGCGAAAACCATAGGCGAAAAACGCCGGCCCGCAAAAAATATCGCGTTGGTTCGCCAAGCGGTTTAGCGGCGAACAACGCGATTTGCGGGCGGTTTGGGGAAAGTTGCGGATAGAGTAAAGAAGCCGAAAATCGGTGTGTAAAAGAGTGAAGTCGGGTGCGCGGAACGTACCCCGTCGGAGGCGCGCAGCGCCGACGACTTGTATATAGGGGTACGTTCTGCGCTCATTTATCAAAAATCGGGTGATTTTCGCGTAAATGTAAACAAAGTAAAACTGCGCGAAATTGCGTATAGTTACACAAAGAGTTTTTGCCGTTTTTTCGTAAAAAAAGCGTGCGCGGAAAAAAGAAAATTTGAGGAGCATAAAAAATGTTATCGGTAACGAAAAATAATGAAAATTTTACTTGCGTAAAGTTAGCCCGGCGCGGTATACTGACGCGGACGGATGGAAAACTTCGGATAATCTTTTTAAGATTTGCTTTTCAAGCGGCATTACCTGCGCCGGAAGCGGTTAAAAACCGCGAAAAACGGCAACAATCCGAAATGCGGAAAATGTTTGAAAAGGAGGAGTTTTCATGACGATCAGCGTGTATATGGGCGGTAAAAAATTGCAAAAAAGCGAATATAAAAACTACATTTGCGTGAGCGACTACGTGAGCGAGCTCGTAAACGAGGTGTATTATTCGAAAATCGATGAGTATAATAGGCGCAAAAAATTGTCCGGCGCAACGACAGGCGAGCGGAAGTCGGGGTAAAACGCCTGAAACAAACGGCAAAAAATAATGAGAAAGGAGGCGCGAAGATATGAAAGAAAAAAGCAAAAAATTAGATTTTTGTTTCCCCGTATACGACGAAATTTCCGAAGAAATTTCCGATATTACGGCGATTTATCTTCGCGTTTCCACCGATATGCAGGCGCAGGACGGGTACGGACTCGATTTTCAGTTTGACGCGATTAAAAAATACGTACAGGCGTACGATATACAAAACCCCGTTGTGTTTGTGGACGACGGTTATACGGGTATGAACGAGGACCGCCCTGCATTCCGCGAGCTGAATCGCCTGATGGAAAACGGCAGAGTGAAGTTTGTGATTACGTACAGTCTCGATCGTATCGGCAGAACGCAGATGCTGATTTTAAAGTTTTTAAAAGAACGCTGCGATAAGTTCGGGTGCGATTTTTATGCCGTGAAAGATAATATCGATTCGAGAAGCCGCCAGACGTACGGAATTTTGATTTCGATTTTGTCGATTTTTGCGGAGTTCGATCACGACGCGATTGTGGCGAAACTTTCGCAGGGGCGGTATCAACGCGCGTTGGACGGGCTGTGGAAAGGCGGCGGAATCGCGCCCGTGGGGTATAAATATTCGAAAGAGACGAATACGCTGGAAGTGGTTCCCGAAGAGGCGGTGCGGGTGCAAAAGGCGTTTGAAATGTACAATACGCGCGAATATTCTCCGCGGCTGATTGCGGAAGCGCTCGGATTCAAATCGGATATTTTGGTGTTCAATATTCTGAAAAATCGCACGTATATCGGCGAAATCACCTTTCAGGGGCAACAATTCAAGGGGATTCATCAGCGCATTATCGATGACGCAACGTTTATAAAGGCGCAACAAATTTTACAGGAACGTGCCGTTACGAAACAGAGTTCGCGGTTTTTGCTTTCTTCGCTTGTATATTGCGGCGTTTGCGGCGCGAAAATGCGGTATATGAAATGGGGAAAAGGCAAAAACATAGGGGGTATGGGCGCGGCGAACGAGGGCGGCGCTCGGATAAGCGGCGGCGGTAAAAATAATGACGGCGCGAACGGCGAAATAAGCGGGGATAATTGCAGCTCGACGGGCGGGCGCGATGTAAGAAAAGCGCAATATAAGCTTGTTTGTTATTCGAAATACAACGCGAAAGACAAGCCGTATATCGCGAACATAAACGCGGATTGCGACAACGAAACGTATGACGCCGACGTAGTGGAAGCATATGTATCGGGGGCAATTTTAGAATTTGCGGTGCGTTACAGCGACGAAATGAAAAATCGCTGTGTACGGACGAAAGACATTGCCGAGCAGTTGACGGAAGAATACGAACGGCTGGAAGAACGGTATCGGCGGGCGGTGAAAACGTATACCATGTTCGGCGACGAAAGTATACTGGAACAGGCGCAAGCGTTTCAGACGGATATGAAACGAATTTCGCGGGAGATCGATACGGCGCGGGAAAAGGCGCGGATTTCGGCGGGACTGGAAGAGAGAATCAATCTTTTGAGAACATTGCCGGATACGTGGAGAGAGATGTCGGCAAAGCAACGGCAGAACGTGATGCGCGAACTGGTGCAGAAAGTGGTGATTACGCACGGACATATCGACATGTATTTGTACGATAATAAATTCGATACCGTAACCGTTGTAGAAGAAAAATAAGCGCGAAAACTTTGTTTGTACGGCGAACGAAAAATGCGCGTTCTGAAGAGAAAATGGGCAAAAAATGACAAAATTTTTTAAAAAAGCGCGATTTATCTTGACTTGATAAAGAAAAACGATTATAATCAAAACAGACGAAATGCCGGATCGGGAGGCTCGGTTTCAAAGAATCGGCTTGAAGAAGGCAATGCGAACGCGTAAAGCCGTTGATATTTTCACGGCGGGAACGCAACGAGCGGATAAATCCGGATATGAATTTATTGGATGGAACGATCTGCCGGACGGTTCGGGCGCATATTACGAAAAATTATACGATCTGCAAGCCGGCGTAAAAGTAACTCGCCCGGCTCAGGGCATAAGTATGGGCAGCGAAGTCGAATATGCCGACGAAGCGACGCTTTCGAGAGTTATTCGGTCGCGTGCCGAAATGTAGGAGAAAAATATCATGGATTTCAATAAAAGTATTTTTGAAAACAGAAAAGCACTTCCCCGTCCGTTTATCGCGGCGCACAGGGGCGTAAGCGGAGCCAATATTCCGTGCAACACGCTGCTGGCTCAGAAAATCGCGATAAACGAAGGAGCGGACGTAGTGGAAATAGACGTTACCAAAAGTCTGGACGGCGAATATTTTTGCTTTCATCCGGGAATGGAGCCTGTTTTTCTTAAATGCGGCAAATATATCCCCGAAATGACCGCAGAAGAAGTTAAAAACACGCCGCTTCTCAACAACGACGAAGTTCCCACTCATTACAGAGTGCCGCTTCTTAAAGACGTTTTTGCTTTGCTTAAAGATAAAGTATATATAAACGTCGATAAGTACTGGGAGGATGTCGAGGGCATTACGCGCGTAATCCGCGAATGCGGAGTGGAAAAACAGGTAATCGTCAAAACGCCGATAGAGGACGAATATTTTGAAGCGTTAGAAAAACACGCACCCGATTTTATGTATATGGGCTTGGCTCGTCACACCGACGACGTTACCGACAAATTGCTGCAACGCAATATCAATTATATCGGAATAGAGGCGTTGTTTGATAGCTTAGACGACGACGTTGCAAGCGAAAAGTACATTTCGTCCATGCACGAAAAAGGTTTGCTCGTATGGGCTAACTCGATATTGTATAACGAACGCGACATAATTTCGGCAGGACTTACCGACGACGCTGCTCTCGAAAGCGGCGACGGAAGCGCATGGAAAAAGCTTGCCGCAATGAAGTTCGACTTTATCCAAACCGACTGGGTACTGGAAGTCGTAAACGCGCTTAAAAGCAAAAATTAACGCAAATACAACCGATTGTTACGTTTTTTTGTGCTTGAATTGTCAAACTAAACGCAACGCTTTATCATAAAAAATTTCAAAAGGAGTCTTCCAACTCAAACATTGAAGTGAACCCCAAATGTTGGTTATTCGTGGGGAATTTTACGGGTAGGTAGTTTATTGCCTACCCGTTTTTCGTTCCCGCGTGCTTTAATACGATTTATACTGCGGTAAATTGATTGCCCCGACGAATTTGTAGATAATTTCGACTTCCTGCATTTTTCTGCCGTTGTATTTCTCGGTTTCTCCAATATAAATCTTTTCAATGAAACTATTCAGAATCTCTGGCGTCAACTCTTGAATTTCCGTGTAAGTCTTTATGACTTTAAGGAATTTCGAGAGTTTTTCTTCATCCTGAACGGACGCAGAAAGAGCGTTTTGTAACTCAATGGTTTTTTGTTTCAAGTCATTACCTTCGTCCTCGTAAGATTTTGCAAGAAAGTCAAAGCGTTCGTTGGTAATTCTGCCGCTTATGTTGTCCTCGTAGAGTTTGCGGATAATTTTACCTATTTCTTCCTGTCTGTCGGAAAGCCGTTTTATCTCGGATTTCGTTTTAGACTGAAACTTTTCCGTTTACTTTTTAGAGCTCGACAAATATTCGTCCGTAAATTCTTTTTCGTGAAGGAAAACGTATTCGCATACCTTTTGTAAATCGCTTTTTACAACTTCGGAAAGTTCCGACACCAGAATCCGATGACTGCTACATAGACCTTTCTTTTTCTTGCGGTAGGTCGCGCATGTGAAATTATCCATATTCCTGTTTTTCGCCACCCTTTGAATAGTAAGCCTGTTTCCGCAATCAGCACAGAACAGCAATCCCGAAAACATATTCGGCTCGTTGAATTTCGTGTAAGCGCGCTTTACGTTCCGCATTTGTTGCACCGTTTCAAAAGTTTTTTCATCTATAATAGCCTCTTGCGTGTTACGATAGATTATCTTGGCTAAACCGTCGAAAAAAGTTTTATTCGAACCTAACACGAAAGAGTTCATAACAACCGCGTCTTTGCGCGGGGATAAACCTAACTCTTTGATTCTGCCGTTTATAAACTCCGTATAAGTTTTTCCGAAATATGGCGTAAAGCGATAATTATTTCTCGTCCGCCCACTGCCTATCTGCGGATTGTCCAACTTGTAATTTCCGTCCCGTTCGTTTTCCTTTTCGATAGGGGCGACATCTTGTTTATGGTATTTCTCCATATGACACACTAAATATGAAATGATGATTTTTCCTCCTGAAATTTATTTTTATTCTCGTTGAGCAAAGTGTATAGATAATCTCTGCCGACTATCTTATTAGTGGATTCATAGCCTCGCAGAGCCCACACTTCCGTTTCGGAAGTATAGTGGGCTACACTTTGCTCAACAGCCGTTTATTTTGCTTCGCATTTTCCTCAAAGTTTTTCTCCCGCTACGGCGGGCGATATTGATTGTAATTTGTCATTGTTTCACCTCCTGAAAGACGACAAAAAGCCGCTGATAATTTTTTCTATCACCGACCTGAGAGTGCGATTTGCCATAATCCGTAATGCGGTATTAAGTTGTCTGTTTCTCTTACATAATAATCACCATACCGTGTAGCTACGGCACAAATAGGAATGAAAAATACAGCCGCTATATTTGTATTTTTCACACTAAGACTCCTTGTTTTTGTCTAAGAATAAAAAAATCCGCACGAATGCCAATCAACCGTTAAACGGTAATCTTCTTCGTGCGGATTAGTTCCGCATATTAAATTGTAGGTTGTACTTAAAAAATTGTACAACAATAATACCCACACTCCAAACCATTTTTTTACGGTTGAAATGCCTGCCGCAGAAATTGCATATTCTCAAATGCAACCCTATGGTAAAGCGCCAGTAATTCTTCGCTACGATTCTATGCCATAGCTATATTCACTTCCACGTCAAGGGAAGGAATAATGGGTAAAATTCTCTATTTATTATATACCCACCTAAACCACAATACAAACATATGTTCATATTGTAATCTTATTTTACCATATCTTTATCGACTTGTTAAGCCCCAAACGGTTATTTTTTTGAACGATCAAACGTTTTTACTACCAAGTTATATTATCAAGGAATTGCCACACCGTTTACGTAATGCCAGAAATTGCCGTTCCCCATCGGCGCAGTTTTAGAATAAAAATACTTCGTTGCAAAGCCTAAAAAGACCTCGTCTTTAACTATTTCTATTGTGTTCCACTCCGCTTCCGTTCCTGCGTAATAAATGCTTGTTAAACTACTGCCAGTGAACGCATAAGAACCGATACTCGTTACGCCGTCGGGTATGATTATGCCTGTAAGTGAAGTACATTTTTTAAATGAGTAACTTCCAATACTTGTAATGCTAACCGGTATCGTTACGCTTATAAATACAGTGCAATCTTCAAACGCCCAACCTTCAATTTCCGTTACGGGTTTGCCTTCGTATTCAGACGGAATTACCAAATCGGTATTTTTTAACGCTTAGATAATTCTTTTTTTCTTAGTGTTACTTAAATAATTCTTTAAAGAAATGTTTGTGTTGCCTTTTCTAACCGAGGCATTGATGTTGTTGACCTCGGTGAAAACTATTTCGTAAACATCAAAATGATTAGTTATTTCTAAATATATGATACGCGAACAATTGTTTTGATTTACAGAAAACGGAGTGCACCCGCCTCATTGTTTAGTACTTGATTTCATTTCAACATTTCCATCAAAATCATACGATGACGATGGTGAGGCCAATTTTAATGAAGTATCATACAACGACATAAGGATATTTTTTAAGTGGTTCTGGAAAGTGAAAGTGGTTTCCATTGCAATATTTTCCGTATAGTTTGTTTGCCTTTCTCCTCGCCTTTAAGAAATCTTTAAGTTCCTGTTTTGTAGTTGTTGTCCCTCTAAGCCTGAGATTTTTCAGGCAACTGTATTTCATCAAAAGATAGCCAATCTTCTTTAAATTTGTTGAATGCTTCAAAAGTGCAATGTTTCCAAAAGAATGTACATCCTCCGAGACATTTTTTTAGATACTTACAAGATTTACAACGTTCCGAAGGCAATTTGTTTAACTCGTCGATAGATGATTTATAAACGCCGTTTCGAGATAATTTCTTGAATTCTTTATATGTTATAAACTCTGTGCCAAATTGTCCCATCGTCGTTTCAATATTCATGCTGCAAGGAATTAAATTCATTTTTGCATCGAAGGTCACACCGTTTCTGTAATATATTTGGCATGGAGCGGCAAGCCGTCCCTCTAATGCCTTTAACTGTGAATCTGTATAAACACACATAGGGAAACTGTATTCAATCCACCATTCACCCTTGGTAATAGTTTCAAGTCTGTCGGCATGCGACAAAAAAGAATCTACTAATGCAAAAGGATTATTCTTTTCCAAATATTGGGCATCTCTAATCTCACAAGATTCGTTGTCTATAACAAAGGTGAACGAGAACTTACTAGCACCGTTGTTCGCCGCCTTCTCAATTGCATCGCAATACGAATTAACATTTGCTGGTGTTATAACCATGGAACAGGTGAAATCTACTCCAAGGGTTGATAAATTTCTTATTGCCTGTAGTTGTTTAGAAAAACAGTTGCATCCTGTTACATTTGAAAATGATACATTATCCCAGCCTTTCAAAGAGACATCAACATAATCCAAACCGAAATCGATTAATTCTTTGCAATAATCAAAATTATCAAGCACGGTTCCGTTTGTTGCTATTGTTGCAATCAGCTTGCTTTTTTTGCTTTTTATGTACCTAATAATCTCTGGGAGCTGTGGATATAACATGGGTTCACCGCCTGTTAAAATAACATATTTTGCTTTTGCTTCATCACAAAAATCAACCATTTTCTTTACATAATCGAATTCGATGAATTCGTTGGTTATGTAATCTGTCTTTTTTGCATAGCAAAAAGAACATCGCAAATTACAATTTCTAGTTAATGTAATTGTACACTGATTTATTTTTGCTTTTTTAAACATTTTTCTCCTTTGTAATTGCCATTTGCAACTTTGAACTAAGGTTTTATTTATAAATTGTATAGCGAAGAATCTTTGTTTCCAAAAATAGATTTCGGTTGTCCTTGTGCAACGATTTTTCCACCTGCACTTCCACCGTTTTTTCCAAAATCAACTATATAGTCAGACATTTTAGCGATAAACTCGATATTATGCTCGATTATAATAATAGTTTCATTATTGTCTTGCAAGGATTGTAATATGGATTCAAAACGTTCAATATCTGTGTCGTTAAGACCAGATGTAGGCTCATCGAGAATATAAAGATTGTGTCCTCCTGATAATGCACCCAGAGCTTTCGCCAGTTTTATTCTCTGCGCTTCTCCTCCGGAAAGATTCATAGACATTTGCCCCAATTTTAGGTATCCAAGTCCAAGCCTTACCATGCTTTCCAATACGGAGTGGATTTTTTTGTGATCCTCGAACAACCCAATTATATCTATGATAGGAGTATCTAGAACTTCCTGAATATTTTTCTCGTGATAACGAATGGATAATATTTTTTCGCCATATCTTTTTCCTTCGCATTCGGGACAAAGAATATAAGAGTTTGGTAAATAATTGAGTTCAATTTTCTGAAGTCCTGTTCCTTGGCAACATTCACAACGTCCACCGCTCACATTCATACTAAACATCGAGGCAGAACACTTTGCTTTTTTAGCATCCGGGGTTTGAGCAAAAAGTGTGCGAATATCATCAAATATTTCCAAATATGACACAATAGTCGAACGTGGAGTTTTGCCAATAGGAGCTTGATTGACTTCGATAACCCGTTTAATTCTTTCAGAACCTGTGAATTTTTCGCAATGCACATTTGATTTTCGAGTAAAGCATTGTGAAATAACCGTAGCAAGCGAGGATTTTCCAGAACCGGACACTCCGGTTATACAAGTTATTCCGCCTAAAGGAATTTTGACAGATTGGCCACTTATATTTCTAAATTTAACATTCTTCAATTCAAAGTGATCATAAAATTCAATAGAGGGCTTAAAGTCAAGATGGTAACTATAAATCTTATTGTTTTTTTTGTTAGAAACGATATAACCACCATTTGGACCACCAACTGGGCCCAACTCTACGATATTATCAGCAGAGGCGATATATTGTTTATTGTGTTCAATGGCAATAACAGTATTTCCTTTAACTATCAAATCACGAGTTGCTTTGATTACGCTTCCAACATCCCTGTGATGCAAACCTTTGCACGGCTCATCAAGAATATAAGCAATTCCTTTTAACGCACAATTAAGCTGGGTTGCGATTCGCACCCTTTGTCTTTCACCGCCGGAAAGTGAGGGAATTGCACGATTTAAACAAAGGTATCCAACATTAAGCTCTATTAAGCTTTTTATTTTGTGTCGCATAGTATCAATTAATTGCGTTACTAAATCTTTTTTGCTTAATGGAATCTGATTATAATCAAACAATTCAAGCCATCTGTACAAATCGTTCAATTCCAAACTTTCAATTTGACAATAATTAAACCCATTGATTGTATAAGCAAGTGTACTTTGTTTTAATTTTGTACCGTTACACACGTGACACGGTACCTCTTCCATAAACTTTGAATACGCAGTCGAAGAAGATGTGATATCCAAGTGTTGTAATTTATCTTTTATTGCGGACACTGCGCCTTGCAGAAAAACATAATGTTGTTTCCTTCTTTTTCCTTCTTTATAAGTGAGCTTATACTTGATTTTTTCATCCGAATAGAGCAGTATTTGTAATTCCGCTTTGCTCAATTCGGACACCTTTTTATATATATCAATATTATAAGTCTCACACAGTGCGCGCAGATAGTTTTGCTCCTTGCTGTCCGTTGGACCTTTAAAAAACAATATTGCTCCGTCTACAAGGCGTTTTTCTCGATCTGGGATAAGCAAGTGTTCTGAAATAGTAGTTTCTACGCCTAATCCCAAGCAATGCGGACAAAAAGCTTTTGGATTGTTTGAGGAAAAAATATTTTCCGCAACAACAGCTTCGTGAGTGCTGTGGACAACAGAGAATAATGACCTTAAATAATATGAAATTTCGGTTGAGGTTCCTATTGTTGAGCGAGGATTGACATTATAATAGTTTTGAGATATGTTGAGAGCAGGTCTTAAGTTTTCAATCAAGCCGACTTTGGGCTTATTCATCAGCTTTTGACCATACAAATTTCCAGTCATTCCCTCTAAAAATCCTCGTTGACTTTCGGCGTAAATAGTATCAAATACTAACGAAGATTTTCCGCATCCCGAACATCCGGTAACGCATGTAAACGCATTTAAAGGAATATCCAAATTAATATGCTTAAGATTATTTTCATAAGCATCTCTTATAATAATTTTTTCCTCGTCCATAAAATCATCCTACTTATTTGTGTTTTTGAAATTTTCAACCTCCGAGCGCATCATAGTGGCAACTTGGCAATGAAAATCACTGACTTCGAATTTATCTCCGCTTTCATTATAATTGCTCATCATACAAACAGTACAAAAGCCTCTGTTTTCGCATGTAATACATTTTGGGAAACTCCCCCTTCTAATACAACGAAGCTCGTTAATTTCTTTTGATTCTTCCCAGAGTTCTTTTATTGAAGAAGTATTAAGATTTCCTACAACATTACTTTGCCAACCAATACAAGGAAATACATCTCCGTTTGCAGCTACACAAAAATAATAACGACAAATAGAGCAAATTGGATCCTTCTCGCTTAACGCACATTTTTCTTCTGCAACCTCGCATAAAGATTCTACGTATGCTGGAGCCAACTGTTTCTTGAACGCTTCCGCAACTTCCTCTATCGTTAATCTGTTAACCAAATTGGAGTTTGATTGATCATATGCAGCAAAAATTACGTAGTCAACCAAAACAGCGATATTGTTGGCATTGCCCCAATCTATAACCTCGTGGAAACTATCTTTGTTTTGCTTCATAATTGGACAAGAGATTTGCACTGGAATCCTGGCATCAATTAATTTCAAGATAGCATCTTTGGTTTTTTTGAAGCTTCCTTTTACTTTCGTAATGGTATCATGTACTTCCGGGATCATTGAATATAACGAAGTTTGAACCGACAACAAGGGGTTAAGCTTCATTTCATCAAGAATTTTATCATTTAATAGAGTCAAATTGGTAAGAACATTAACGGCGAGATCCAATTCTCTACATTTCTTCAAAAAACTTAAAAAGTCCTTATGTAATAACGGTTCACCACCAGACAATGTAACGTGAATTATATTTAGATTTCTGCCTTCTTGTAGAATTTTAAAGAGCAATTCGGAGTTAATAGCGGTATCCTTGCACGCAGGTGGAATGTAACAGTGCACACATCTTTCATTGCATTCACTTGCAACTTCTATATGGATGCTTCGAAGAAAATCGTTTTGCTTAACTACATTTTTGGAACAATTCTCTACAAGCATAGCATCGCTCGAAGCGCACTCGGATTCGTCTGCAATTGAGTTTTCGTTATTAATGCAATCTTCGTAAGTTTCGCCGAAACTCAAAAAACCTTCCTTTTGCAGTTGCATAAAGAATTCAAGTGTATCTTGTTTTAATTCGTCAAATTCTACCCCTATAAATATTGTTAAAAGCGACTCGATGATTTTGTCAATATGCTTAGGGGTTTTGCTTAAGGCTTCAAGCATTACAGCGGCACTCTCTGAAACATATTTTTCCTCTAACACCTGAGTGTTGTCGTTCAAAAAACGATATCCAAACATAGAGTTGTCTGTCAGATATCCGTACTCGTCATATCGTCTAAATAATATCTTATTTTTAATTTTGAAATACATATTGACTCACCTTTTATATTCATGCATTTAAAATGTAATTTTACAGACAAAAAGGGGTGAAGCAAAAAAGCTTCACCTCTTTCACCTTGAATCGGAGATTAAGCTCTCTTGCTGCAAGGTCTGCCGCTAGGGCCACTTCCACAAACTGCGTAACGAACTACACTGGTGTTGATAACGGCGGGCTTACGATACTGCATGGTTTTACCTCCTTGTAATATTTTAAAATTTAATATCGCCCATATTAATAGACATGTATTATACCACAAATAGTTTGTTTTGTCAATTATATTTTGACAAAAAGCGACAAAACATAACCTATAAAATTTTGAGATTATTTTTCTCTAAAGTAACGGATATTCTTTCCGTTGCCTTCGCGCTTGATCTCGCCTTCAGCAACCATCTTTCGGAGTGCGCCTTCAATAGAACTTATGCTCAGAGAAGGACACAATTCTCTGATGTCTTGCTTTGAAAATCTACCGATCTTGTTCATCGTTGCGCGACGCACAGTTTCAAGTGCAGGAAATTTTGTTTCCACAAGTGCGAACCTATCTTCGAAATCCTTATAGGCTGCAAGTATCGTACCGAGCAGATATTTGATAAACGGAACAGCATCCGCGTTTCCTTCGTGCCATCCCTTCTGCGCTTCGCTGAGTGCATCGTAGTACAAGTCCTTGTTCTTGGCGATCTTTGCTTCGAGTGATATATACTTCCCTACATAAAATCCACTTCTGTAAAGGAGCAGAGTTGTAAGCAAACGGCTCATTCTGCCGTTTCCATCATTGAACGGATGGATGCAGAGAAAATCGTGAATGAATATCGGAATTGCAATTAACGGCTCTAACTCGTTATTTCCAATCACTCGGTTAAACTCGTTACATATGGTTTCGAGTGCCGTCGGCGTTTCAAATGGATCAAGAGGAGTAAACAGCGTTCTTGTGCTACCATCGAGATAAGTTGCGCTGATATAATTCTGTACACTTTTTGTTCTGCCTGCCGCAGAGTTATTCATATGGCTATACAATATTTTGTGAAGCTGCAGGATGTAATTAGGCGTAATCGGGATGGCATCAAAACTCTCATGGATGATATTTAACACATCACGGTATCCGGCTATCTCTTGCTCATCTCTATTCTTAGGCGTGGTCTTATCCTCTACAATCCGCCTGATTCTAGTATTCGTAGTAACAATACCTTCGATAGCATTGGAACTCTCCGTACTTTGTACCTTTGCAATTTCGACAAGCTTTTCCAGCTCTTCTGGGCGTTGCTTGAGATACATCTCCTGTTTTCCGGCTTCTTTGTAAATCGCCGCTATCAAGCCGAGAAGCTCCGAATCCCATTTTTGTTCGTTAATTTTGGAGTAGTTAAATGTTCTCATAACCTTAACCTCACTTTTGTTCCCTTAAATAATACCATATTATGAGGGATTTGTCAATCCATTAAGGGCATGTTTCCTTAATATTATTTCGAAATTGAGGGAATTATAATCACTTTAAGGTAATTTCTGTGTTTATTCTGTTAATGTTTCAATGGCAATCTGCATACCAAGCTTAAACGCATACTCGAAGATAGCTGTTTCGGAAAGGCTCATATACTTGCTCCAACAATCATGGAACTTTTCGAAAAGTTGAATTTATTTTCGAAAAAGTGCTGGACTTCCTCGCGCTTCTGTGGTATGTCATTGTGCTAACAGGAGGTGCAACACATGAACAACCCGATAAAAGAACTATGGCACGGCAACATAATACGCAAGAGGACAGCCCGAACCAATTCGCCAGAGATGAAGGAACTGCTCACCTATATGGCAAGGCATCACGAGGAACTCGAAAAGAGCTTCAAAAACGAGCAGAAGGAAACCTTGAGAACCTGCCTTTTGGGTGCCCTTCTTTCGTTTACACCGATGAATTTTTATCCGTCGCAACTCTCAATCTCTGCAAACGCATAAAACTGAAAAAGGCTTTACAACTTCTAAATATCAAACAAAGCAACTTTTACTATCACATACGGAAAATTAAAAGCTTAAACAGCTAAATTGAAATACAGCCGCAAGTTCAAAACTTTCTTCAAAAGTGCCAATATGCAACTGTTAAATTCATAGATTCTGTCCGTTTTGCAAAAGTACAATATAAGATAAAAAGATAGCCCGATTTTCTCAGACTCTTTAACACGAACTCGCTATTTGTTAATATTTGCTTTATTATTTCTGAATTCCCCACGAATATCCATCTAAATTTAGACAAAACTTAATTTTAAATGGTTTGTGAATGAGTTCGGTATTGAACCGAACTCATTCCTTTTAGATTGAGAGATATCTTCTTCAGCTTGAATATACAATCTAAGTGCAATACCATTAAAACAGTAAAATTAAGCGGTTTTATAAAAAATGAGCGAGTTTTAATCTGTAGCAACTAAAAAATGAGCGAGTTTATGTCGATAGTTGCCACTTTTATGTTTGTTGTATCGAGAAGACTTTGTTGGTTTGTTGTACTAATCAAGAAAAGTAGACTTGTACTAGTCAAGAAAAGTAGATGCGAAAAATATTATTTTTTATTTTCAAAAGTGGACATTCAGCGCATTTTTTCCGATTTTCCTTTTACGAAAGTGGACACGGATCGGCAATGCGCCTTTTCACGGCGTTTTTGAACGCATTTCGGTTCTTCGGAGAGAACACGATCTATAAAAGTATTTTTATGCTCCAATTCGCCTTTGTTGTATCGTTTACGGTATTAAAAGGATAGAAAGTATAAATGCAAGCGGAATTGCCCGGATTCCACATCATTCGCCCGATTTTAATTGAATTTGTGCGTATAATTGCCCAAACTTATTGACAATCGCCCAATTTTGTGGTATGATTGTGCTAATCATCAGGAGGTCAGGCGTATGCGAAACTTTGATTACAAAAAATTAAAGGATATTAAGTGGGATAGCGAGATATTAGGTCTGGTTGCTCAAATTCACGAATATAAGGGTAAGCAGACGTTATACTTAAAACAAAAGCCTGCAACGCTTGAAAAACTTGTGGATATAGCAAAAATACAAAGTACCGAAGCGTCTAACAAAATAGAGGGGATTGTAACTACAGCCGCTCGTATCAAGCAATTATGCGACCAAAAGACTACGCCGAGAAACAGAGACGAAGAAGAGATTTCGGGGTATCGCGACGCGCTCTCTTTAATTCATGAGAGTTACGAGTATATTCCGATAAAATCTTCATATATTTTGCAATTGCATCAAGTTTTGTATCGTTATTCTCAAAGGGGTATCGGCGGCAGATTTAAGAATACGCAAAACTATATTACGGAAATCAAAGAAAACGGCGAACAAATCGTGCGGTTTATGCCGCTTGCTCCGTTTGAAACGCCGATGGCGATAGATGCGATATGCGAAAGTTTTAATCGCGAAACGGATTCTTGCGAAATAGATCCGCTTATTCTCATTCCCGCGTTTATTATTGATTTCTTATGTATTCATCCGTTTAACGACGGTAACGGAAGAATGTCGCGATTGCTTACTACTTTGCTTTTATATCGTGCGGGTTATGCCGTAGGTAAATATGTGAGCCTGGAGAGCAAAATCGAGAAAACGAAAGCAAGTTATTACGAAGCGCTCGAAAAAAGCGATATGAATTGGAACGGCGAAGAAAACGATATAACGCCTTTCATAAAATATATTCTCGGAACGATTCTGGCGGCTTATAGGGATTTTGAAGAAAGAGTAACATTTGTAGAAGGTAAATCATCGGCTATTGATTTGGTGAAAAATGCGGTAAACAATACAATCGGCAAGTTTACAAAGAGCGATATAATGGAACTTGTGCCGTCCGTAGGCAAAACGTCCGTTGAAAATTCGTTAAAAACTTTGACTCTCGAAGGCGTTATCGGAAGAGAAGGCAAAGGCAAGGCAACGTTCTATTTCAGGAAGAATTGACGGGATAAAAATTTCCAAAAAATATATAAAAATTTTACTTGCAAACGGCAAAATAACGTGCTATAATTAAGTAAAGGTTAATTAAAAACCGGTCGGCGTTTTTCCCATACTATAGTCTTTCCGATGATTATCGGGGAAATCAAGCGGTTTATCCGCGACGGAAATTCGTTGAGAGTATCGCGCAGCATACGCGATACGGCATACCTTGTGCTGAAAACGCGCGAGAAAATCGAAAGCCGCGACGAGGTGGCGACGCTTGAAAAAATTGCCGCGGAAATGCGCGTGGCGCAAAGCGAAGTAGTGTACGCGCTGGACGCGATTTCCGACCCCGTTTCGCTGTACGAACCCGTGTATAACAAGTCCGGCGACGCGCTGCTTCTGATGGACCAGCTTGCCGATACGAAGAATACCGACGAATCCTGGACGGAACACGTGGCGCTTCGCGAAGCGATGGGAAAACTTGGCGAACGGGAAAAGAAAATTTTGTTTCTGAGATATTTCGAAGGAAAAACGCAGACGGAAATATCTTCGGAAGTGGGAATTTCTCAGGCGCAGGTATCGCGGCTGGAAAAAACCGCGTTGAAAAATATCCGCACGAACATTTCCTGAATAAATTTTCATGCTGCGGGCAGGCAGAAAGCGTGGGCGACGTTCCTCCTTTTGCGAAAGAGGTGTGGCATACGGAAGAAATGATTTTGTTTTCGTGCCGACGGAGAAAACAATTTTTTTTGTGAGATGTATAAAAAACGGGCGCTTCCCGGATAAGGGGAGCGTCCGTTGAATTTTATTGAGAAGCGCCGCGAAAAGCGTCGTTTGCGAACAGTCTGTTCTATCTTGCTTCCGCGAGCCTTTTGGCGTAGTTTGAAAACGTTGCCGTGGCGGAGGAAAAAGCGGATGAAGCTACACTTCGATAAATTCGGTATCGGGAAACGCGGCTTTTACTTCCGGCGAAAAGGCGTAATCGGAAATTACGCCCGTGCACGAAGAAAAATCGCAGAAAAAATAAATACCGCTTTTCGGATCGCCGGTAAGTTTATCGCCGTCCACAAGAAAATACGTTTTTTTCGATTGCTTCATCATGGCTGCCATCAGCGGCATCGCCGCGTTTTCGCGGAAATACACTTCGCCGTTTTTCGTTGCCGAAGAGGAGGAAAAAAACAGTTTGTCCGCGCGGTATTTCAGCACGGCTTCCGTGGTTTCCGCGCTCCAGATCATTGCGGGCGGTTCGATGATTTCCCCGCCGAGAACGATGGTTCTGATTTTCATCTCCGAAATTCTTGCCGCCAGCGCGATGTTGTTGGTGATAACGGTAAGATCCTTTTTTTCGGCGAGAAACTGCCCGATGTGTTCCGTGGTGGTGCCAGCGTCGATGAATACCGTTTCTCCGTCGCCGATCAGTTCCGCCGCCTTTTTATCCAGCTTTAATTTTTCGGAACGGCTCTGATGATAGCGGAAAGGCAGGGGTACGTACGTGTGTTTATCCGTGATTTCCACGCCGCCGTAGGTGCGTTTTAATACGCCGCGACCTTCCAGCGCGTTGAGATCGCGGTTGATGGTTGCCGTGGAGTAGTGCAGGACCGAAGCAAGGTATTTCACCGTTACGTAGCCGTATTGGCGTACAAGTTCCGTTATGCTTTCCAGTCGTTCGTTCTGATACATTTTATCACCGTATTTTGAGAATTTTTGAGAAAACTACATAAAAATAAACGTAGTTTGAGAAAAGTTGACTTTTTTTTGCCGTCGGATATAATTATACTGTGAAAATACAAAGATGTCAAGCGACGGGTGCAAAAACGCGGAAAAAGTGCGGCAAATTTGCGGAGGACGACGGAAGATGCGGGAGATAAGCGAAAAAAAGAGCGGAAAATTACAGGTATGGCTGATTTTTATGTGCGTTTTCGCTTATACGGTGAGCTACGTTTCGCGCTACAGCTACAATGCGAATATTGTGGCGATACGCGAATATTACGGCGCGGACAATGCTTCCGCGGGACTGGCGGGTACGTTTTACTTTTTTGCGTACGGCGCGGGGCAGGTGGTGAACGGACTGCTGTGCAGGCGTTATAACAAAAAGTACTGTATTGCGGCGGCGCTGTTGATTTCGGCGGCGATGAACGCGCTTCTGTTCTTTTCGCCCGCGTTTGCGGCGTACAAATGGTTGTGGCTGATAAACGGCGCGGCGCTTTCGGTGTTGTGGTCGTCGCTGGTATCCGTTCTTGCGGCGCACCTCAGCGACGGATATCTGAAACAGGGCGTGCTGTTTATGAGCATGTCGGTGGCGATAGGAACCTGTATTTCGTACGGGACGAGCGCGTTGTTTATGAAGATTGCGACGTTTCGGGCGGCGTTTTTGTTTGCGGCGGTTCTGGCGGGCGCGTTTGCGGCGTGGTGGTTTGTTGTTGCTGACGGGGTGATTTTTTGTTATTTCCATGCGAAGGTG
>OGFY01000997.1_pt1 | contig 23557 bp, 20 predicted proteins | sample 1570951 | NCBI WGS metagenome assembly OGFY01 (sample SAMEA2581942, study PRJEB24529) | metagenome | biome: Human gut stool | place: China | collected 2011
CCCGGTAGCGGTGGGCGGGCAGGATTTCCTCACCGTCTGCGCCGTACTTTGTCCAGCCCTCCGGCAGCCCCATGAGCCGTTCACATTCTCTTTCCGTGGGAAAACGGACACAGCCCCCGGCAGGATCGTCCTCATACCAAAAGGCAAAGGGACTGACCGTGCTGGCTAACAGAGTGGGAAAAGGGTCAGTTGGCAGTCCGAAGCTGTTTCGGAACGCCTCCGTTGTCCGCTCCTTTGCCGATGCTCGCATACGGTAGCATTGAAAGGGTCTGGTGATCGGTACACGCCGCCCTGCTTCAATAAAAGAGCCTCGATCTCCGCAGGCGGCGGACAGCCAGCAATCTCCGCCAGACGCAGAAATTGACTGCACTGCGCGGGGCTTAAAAAGTATTTCGTGGGAACATTGTCCTCCAAAGTCTGCCACAACAAAGACGCGCTGCCGTCGTGCCAATCGGGGGCTTGCCCAATGCTGGGCATCCATGAGCCGCCATGCGAGATCGGGCGTATGCCCTCGCACCATTCCGGCTCCTGCCCATCTTCCAGAAGCAGGCATTGAAATGTCGGCGGCTGTGAACGCTGAGAGCACGGCTCTAAAGTCCATCCGGTCATTTGAAAAAAACGCTCCCATGACGTTCTCCCAAACAGCGATTGCTGGAAATATACCATTTGTCGCCTCCCTCATTTCACGGATAATACGGATCGCATGAAAGAACAGGCTGGATTTTTCCCCGGCAAGACCGGCCCTGTTGCCGATCTGTGAGAGGTTCTGGCACGGTGAGCCAAAGGTGATGATGTGGACGGGCGGGATGTCGCCGCCGTTCAGCTTTGTCACATCCCCTAAATGCGCCATACCGGGAAAATGGCGTTTCGTGATGGAGATAGGCGCTTTTTCTATCTCGCTGGCCCATGCGGGCACGATACCGCAGCGCACCGCCGCCAGCGGGAACACGCCGATCCCATCAAACAGGCTCCCCAGCCGGATCTCGTTCATATCAGCGGCGGCCCTGACGCTTTACGGTCAGGATGCCGTCCAGCGTGGTTGCCGTGATCCCCAGCCGCTGGGCCACAGCCACATCGTTTTTCATGCTTTCCGTGGAGATACTGCCGCACACCACCAGCACATGAGAGCGGCGGAGCAGGTCACGGCCCATGTCGATGCCGCTCTTGTGCTCCTCGGGAACGGCGTCGTTCAGGAAAAGGGGCTGATAGAGCGTGGGGCAGATGGGCGAAAAGCCCGCCTCATAGACAGCACGGCAATACTTGGCGGCCTGCTCCGTCGCCTCGCAGGGATCGCCGCTCCACGCGGCGGTGATATACGCAAGGGGTCGTTTCATTTTGAAAACCTCCATTTTTATAATGTAGTGGGTCAACCTTTTTCCCCCGCCCTTTTCCAATCTTGGAAAAGGGGGCGGCTCTGGAGGATATACCCCCGCCGCTTGCCGGAGAAAAAGCACAGCCGGGGCAGGCGGTCAAGGGCAAGGCCGCCGCATACGGCGGGGCGAAGCCCCCTTGACAGCCCACTCCCGCCTGTGCTCGATTACGGGCGGCGACGGGGGATATAACCCAAAGAGCCTGTCCTATCGGGGCAGCAAAAAGCCTCTGGTCATGGTGGCCAGAGGTCGTTACTTTTCCATATCCATTTTCTTGTCGGGCTTGGCAAGCTCGGGCGGCTGCCGCTCTTTCCAGTCCTCCAGCAGCGTCATGATCTGGTCTTTCATCTGCCGGGGCGTGGCCTCCTTACCAAAAAACTTTTCCAGTTCAGCGCCAGTAATGATCACGTCACGATCCTCCTTTTTCTTTTCTTCACACAAAATACCGTCGATCACGTCCGGGGAGAGCTTGTTTTCCTTGTCCAGCTCACGGAGCCGCTTTGCCTGACCCTTGGAGGGCGAAGCCTGCTGGCCCTCAATGGACACGGCGATATACTTCTGGTGCTTGGGCCGCACACGGGAAATTTCCACAGCCGGGGTAAAAGACAGCTTTCCATCATCCATCGTCTGCTTCAGTTCCGGCACAAGATCATTGAGCCAGATATACCGCTGAACGGTTTTCACACTCATGCCGTTGCGCTGGCCCACGCTTTCAAGAGAGAGCTTTCCGGCCTCGGCGCTGTCGCCGCGCGCCCCCTGATGCTTGATGGCCTCATACTGCATTTTCAGGGACATAGCCTTTTCGCTGGGCAAAATCGTTTCACGCTGACGGAGGTTGTCATCCGTCATAGCGAGAATGGCCTCGTCATCCGTCATATTGCGGACGATACAGGGCATATTGCGATACCCGGCAAGCTGGCTGGCCATCTGGCGGCGGTGGCCCGCGATGATCTCATAACCGCCGCCCTCACGGGGGCGCACCAGCGCGGGCTGGTTGACGCCGCCGTTGCGGACACTCTCCACCAGAGATTTCATTTCCGCATCGTCACGGACACCGAAAGGATGATCCTTGAACGGGTGCAGGTCGGAAAGGTCAAGATAGACGATTTCCTCTTTTTCGGCGCGGGTAGCGTCGCGGGGTGTAGGCGGCACTTCCGGGGCCGGAGGTGCTGCCTTTTCCTCGGGGGCTGCATGGGTTTTGCCAGCCTTGGGCGGCTTGGTCTGCTCCGGGGCCACTTTTTCCGCCTTGGACGGGCGGCCACGGCGGGGCTTTTCCGCCTGTGCCTCTTTCTTGGCCCCCGGCTCGGTAGGCGCAGCTTTTTCGGATTTTGCGGGGCGGCCCCGTTTGGGCTTGGTTTTCTCCGGCTCCGGCATGGGCTTTTTCCATTCCTGCTTGCTGTACTCGGTGACGGAAACAGGCTGGGCTTCCGGCTCCTTGGGGATGTCCGTCGGAGCATCCTTTTCCGGCGTGGAACGCACAGCGGAAAGGTCGATCACCTTTGCGGACGGAGCGGGGCCGGTGCCCACATCAGGGATCTCGGCCTGCTCCTTTTCCGGGGCTTTTCCCGGCATTTCAGGCGGGGTCTGTTCCTCCGTGGTAGGGGGATGCTTGTTTTCTTCTGCCATGACACGAATAACCTCCTTGACAAGAATTTAGGCCACGCCGCACGGCTGGCCCATATCAGCACACAGAGAAAACGCTGTCTGCATACAAAAACACCGCCTATGTCCTGTTAGGCGGTGCATTGTGTAAGGCTTGGCAGCTCATTTTCAGTTGTTTTTCTCTGTGTGCCCTTGTCAAGCGATGTTTACGATGCAGGCAAACACTGGAACGTAAACATGGTGGCTCGAATTTTGGAAGACAGCCGCTATATCGGAACGGAGGTCTACCCCACACTCATATCTGCGGAGCAGCTTCAAGCAGTGCAGGAGCGTCGAAAGCAGAAACGCTCTATCCCCTCTCGAACCCCCGCGCAGGCTGAACTTTACAGGCTGTGCAGCGGCACAGTCCCCGACAGCGTTGCGCGAAAAGTCCTCAAGATATTGAATCAGGTGGTAGGCGATCCGCAGCTCATCAAGATAGAGGCATTCGGTGTTCCCAGCACAGAAGATATTCGGCGGCTCCGACTGGAGCTGGACAGGCTTCTGCATACGCCGCCCGTGGATGAAGAAGTCGCACGCCAGAAAGAGATGGAGCTTGCGGTCTTGACCCTTATAAGTGTTCAGATGGAGGAATACGAAGCCCACCGCCTCCGCAGCATCTTCGGGCGAAGGTCAAAGATGACCGAGCTGGACGCAGAACTGCTGCGACAGGGAGTTCAGAGCGTCGAATGTCAGGGCGACGATGTGCGCGTCCATCTGAAAAATGGTCAATGCCTGGAAGCATAGGCCATTCCTAAGATTTGCGAAAGGAGTGTGACCGCTCATGGCAGAGCCTCGTCCGAAAAGAAAAATCATTATCATTCCAGCTAAAAAGGAATCCCCGCAGGAACAGGCAAAGAAACGAAATCTGCGCGTCGCCGCTTACTGCCGCGTATCCACCGGTGATGAAGAGCAGCTGACCAGCTATGAGAACCAGAAAGCGTTCTACACCGAGAAGATCATGAAGAATCCTGATTGGACGATGGTGGACATCTTCGCAGATGAGGGCATCACAGGAACCTCCACCTGCCGGCGCAAGCAGTTCCTTCGCATGATCCGCCAATGCCGGCAGGGCAAGATCGATATGATCCTCGCCAAGTCTGTCTCCCGCTTCGCCAGAAACACGCTGGATACCATCAGCTATACCCGTGAGCTGCGAAGTCTCGGCATCGCCGTGATCTTCGAGGAGCAGAACATCAACTCCATTCATCCGGAAAGTGAGTTCCTCATTGCGCTCCACGCCGCCTTCGCCCAATCCGAAAGTGAATCCATCTCCGCTAATGTCCGCTGGGGCAAGCGTCAGTCCATCAAGGACGGCAAGGTCACCTTTCAATATAAAACCATGCTGGGCTATAAGAAAGGGGTGGATGGTAATCCTGAGATCATTCCGGAAGAAGCAGAGACGGTTCGTCGGATTTTTGAACGCTACCTTGCCGGAAAAAGCATACAAAACATCCGCCAGGCGCTGGAGGCCAGCGGTGTCCGCAACGCTGCCGGAACAACGGAATGGACTACCAGCAACCTGCGCTCCATCCTCACCAACGAAAAATACTGTGGGGACGCCCTGCTTCAGAAAACTTTCATCAAGGACTGTATCAGCAAAAAAGCAATATTGAATACAGGGCAGCTTCCCAAGGTCCTCATTCAGGACAACCATGAAGCTATCGTCAGCCGCGAGATGTTCGATGCCGTACAGCTTGAAATTGCGCGGCGCCGTGCGCAGGATGGGCGCACAAGAAAAAGCGCCCCTACCGGATGTGGCAAATTCAGCGGCAAGTATGCGCTCAGCGGACTGTTGTTCTGCGCGGAATGCGGCACAGCCTACCGCCGTGTCGTATGGACGCAGCACGGCGAAAAGCGCGCGGTATGGCGCTGTACGAGCCGCCTGGACTATGGAAAGAGATACTGCCTGCATTCTCCGACGCTGGACGAAGGACCGCTCCAACAGGCCATACTGAGCGCCGTCAATTCTGCCATGTCCGACCACGGCACTCTGACCGCACAGCTCATCGACGCGATGGAGCAGGAGTTTGCCCCTATCCCCGGCGAGAGCATGAGTCTCGGAGATATTGACCGAGCCATGGAAGGCTTGGGACAGCAGTTCAACGAGCTTCTGAGGAAAGCAGCCGATGCGAATAACGCTGACAGCTACACTGCACAGTTCCAATCGATCTCCACAGCAATGGCAGAGCTCAAGCGCCGTAAAGCCAAGATTCTGCAAATTCGTCAGGAACAGGAACAGACGAACCGCCGTGTGCAGGCGGTCGCGTCAGTGCTGAAAACTGCGTCAAGCGAGCTTATGGAATGGGATGATAATGTGATCTATCAGCTCTTGGAGAAGGTCACCGTCCTGTCCCGAGAGCGCATCCGTGTAACGCTGCGGGACGGGCTGGAAATCGAGCAGGCTGTGGAACAGCCGAAAAGGAGGAAATTCACATGATTTATGCGACTGGCGATTGTCACGGAAACTTCCGGCGCTTCCAGCCGGAATACTTCCCGGAGCAAGCTGGGATGACGAAGAACGATATGGTCATCATCGCCGGCGACTTCGGCGGCGTGTGGTTTGGCGACAGCCGCGACGATGAAACGCTGGACTGGCTGGAACGCCTGCCTTTCACACTTGCCTTCGTCTGCGGCAACCATGAAAACTATGACGCGCTGGAACGATACCCTGTTGCCGAGTGGCACGGCGGCAAGGTACACCGCGTTCGCCCTCATGTGCTGCACCTGATGCGCGGTCAGATCTTCGAGCTGGAGAGTTACCGCTTCTTCACCATGGGCGGCGCAAAAAGCCACGACATCGAGGATGGGATTCTGGAGCCGGATGCCCCGGATTTTGAGCGAAGGCTCATGATGCTCCAGCGCAAGCCAAGAGCGAGGTACCGCATCAACCATATTTCGTGGTGGGCGCAGGAGCTGCCCTCCGATGAGGAATACGCCGAGGCGCGGCGAAACCTCGACGCGGTCGGCTGGCAGGTGGACTACATCATCACCCACTGCGCTCCCACCAGCATCGCCCTCGCGGGGAGCCGACACAACGAGGCAGATCGGCTCACGGACTTCCTGCAGGAGGTGCGGGAAAGAGCAACATATCACTACTGGCTGTTCGGCCACTACCACGACAACCGAGCCATTGATGAAAAACACATCCTGCTGTGGGAGCAGATCGTGCGGGTCATATGAAACAAGTCAAAGCAGAGAAAAGCACGGTGACATCGCCGTGCTTTTTCTGCTTTGAGCGTTGATCAGGCGCACCGCGCCGGAAAGGAGAAAGCCCATGAACATCCGCAAACCCGCAGACTATAGCACCCTGTTTTCCAAGCTGGACAAGCTCATGGCAGAACAGCTACCACAGATGGAATTGTACTGCGAGATTGGCCGAGTGGTCAGCGGCAGGAGCGAAAAAGGAGCGGCTGTCGCGGCGTCGGAATACCTGCAAGCGGCCTATCCCGCAGCCGAGGGCTTTTCTCCCCGCAATTTGCGCCGTATGCGGGCGTTTTACGCAACCTACGAAGAATCCCCTGAAATCATGAGGCTGGCGATGGAGCTCGGCTGGACGCAGAATGTGGCGATTTTAGAGGGATGCGGCAGCAGCGCGGAACGGGCGTGGTACATCCGAGCCGCACTGCACTTCGGTTGGAAGAAAGCGAAATTGCTGAACGCCATAGAATCTCAGGCATGGCTGCATTCTTCTCTCGACGAGCCGATGGTTTCCTGCTATACTGGAGAAAAAGAAATCTCTCAGGAGAGCGAGTGCGATGAAGAAAATACTCTTTGTATGCCATGGAAATATCTGCCGCAGCCCGATGGCCGAGTTCGTGATGAAGGACTTGGTGAAGAAAGCGGGGCTGGCGTCAGAGTTCCATATCGAATCGGCGGCCACCAGCCGGGAGGAGATCGGCAATCCGGTCTATCCTCCGGCGCGGCGCAAGCTGGCGGAGCACGGGATCTCCTGCGACGGCCACGCAGCGCGGCAGCTCACCAATCAGGACTACGACAAGTACGACCTGCTGATTGGCATGGACAGCGCGAACCTGCGGAATATGCACCGCATCTGCGGCGGCGACCCGGACGGCAAGCTGCACCTTCTGATGGACTACACCGACTGCTCCCACGATGTTGCCGACCCGTGGTACACCGGCGATTTCGAGGCAACGTGGCAGGATGTGCTGGCGGGCTGCCAAGGGCTGCTGCATAAACTGATGGAGGGAAACGAAAAATGCTGATGAATTCCAACGAATATCTGAATATCGTCGAATCGATTAAGCAGGAGATCCGCACGGCGCAATACCGTGCGACGGTCAGCGTCAATCGTGAGCTGCTGGTTCTCTACCACTCCATCGGCGAGGTCATCAACGAGCACAAGACATGGGGCAACAAATTTGTTGAAAATCTTGCCGCAGACATTAAAATGTCTTTTCCAGACGCCACCGGCTACTCGGTGAGAAACCTGAAATACATGGCGAAGTTCGCACTGCGTTTTCCCGAAAAGGAAATTGTGCAAGCGGCGCTTGCACAAATTACTTGGTATCACCATATTGCCCTGATGGACAAGGTGAAGAATGCAGATGAGCATATTTGGTATGCCGAACAAGTTGCTAAAAACGGCTGGTCCCGCAACGTGCTGGTACACCAGATCGAAAGCGGGCTGTATCAGCGGCAGGTGCTGGCAGAGAAGGTGTCCAACTTCGAAAGCCGCCTTCCGTCTCCGCAGAGTGAACTCGCGGCCCAGACGATGAAAGACCCGTATATCTTCGATTTTATTCCTTTCAAAGAGGATATGATAGAGCGTGACATCGAGCAGGCTCTGGTCAAGGATGTGACAAAGCTCCTGCTGGAGTTGGGGACCGGCTTTGCGTTCCTCGGCAATCAGTACCACCTCAATGTGGGCGGTGATGACTTCTACATCGACCTGCTGTTTTATAACCTCAACATCCGCTGCTATGTGGTGATCGAGTTGAAAACCGGCGAGTTCAAGCCGGAATACGCAGGGCAGCTTAACTTCTACCTTTCTGCCGTGGATGGTATCCTGAAAAAAGAGCAGGACAATCCGTCGATTGGCCTGCTGCTCTGCAAGAGCAAGAATGACCTCGTGGCGGAGTATTCGCTCAAGGACATGAGCAAGCCCATCGGCGTCAGTGCCTATCAGATCACCAGCAACCTGCCGGAAGAACTGGAACGCCAACTGCCGTCCGTGGAGGATATCCAGAAGCGGATCAAGAACGCAAAAGAGTGATGGCGTCATGAGTCAGAATATAACTCGAAGAAATCACTACATTCCGCAATTCTATTTGAAAAACTGGAGCCTTGATGGGAAGACAATTCGAACTTATAGTATTCTGGTATCCAACGCAAATGTTCCATACTGGACACAGCAATCAATCAAAAACACCGCGGTATGGAATGACTTTTATACAAGAGTTGTCGGCAATGAAGAACTTGATGATTTTGAACATTGGTTTGATCAAGAATTTGAACGACCAGCAAAACCAATATTCGATAAGCTGATTAACGATAAGAGGCTATCAAAAGAGGAAATAAGAACTCTCTCACACTTTGTTTTTGCCCAGTACCTGCGTACGCCAGCTGCATACTTGCGACTAACCAAGCAGAACCTGAAAATACTCCCTGACGTGATGAACGAAGTTTGCGGAAAGCTAAACAAGGCATCAGCGCACGAATTGCAGCGAAGCATATCACATCAGTCTGCTGCCAGCAAAAGTACAGAAGATGTCCTATTTCCACTCAAGATATTACTTGATAGAGAGAAAAGCATAGTCGAAATGAAAACGATTGTGGGCCAAGGATTTTACTTGCATGATTTAAAGCATTTGCTTACATCAACTGTAAAAGTATCCGAACGGATCAATTGGCAAGTGGTTCATGCCGCTGATGGTATTTCGTTCCCAACATCAGATGCTCCTGTTATTTGTTTGAATTACAATAGCGAAAGGGACTATGATTTTGGTGGAGGCTGGGGGACAAAACACAACATAATATTAATGCCCATTTCTCCCAAAGTGCTATTATTTTCCGAAGTCGGTGTAAAAAGGAATATCCCTGGCTTGGACTATTCCTTGGCATACAGTAAATTGTTTCGTGAAATGATTATACGACATGCACACAGATATGTATATGCGGATCGTCCTCAGAAGGGCATGCTTGCACTCAATGCTCGTGTTGTAAATCGAGATATATATGAACATGAAAAGCAAAGCATTGCTGGATGGCACACAGAAAATGTAGAAGCAGAACGAAATCTATAAACACGAAATATCTTTGTTTTGAGCAATAAATGCAAGATATCCAGAATGATGTAGCTTGCCACCGCGAACCTATTGATTTCAATGGGTTCGCGGTTTTTATTTTAGGATGAACTCCATCTGCTTTTTTTCTAACGTTTTTCTAACGTCCCTCATGCAAGCATTCCGTCAGCTTATTTGCAAGGCTTTGCTTTCTGGAAGTGTCTAAATGCCCATAGATATTGGCAGTCGTTTGAATGTCGCTGTGTCCCATCCATTCCTGCACGTCTTTCAGGCCGCAGCCGTTGTTCAGCAGCAGGCTGGCGCAGCTATGACGAAGCTCATGGAAGCGAATGTGAGGCATTCCGTACCGTTCAAGCATTTTTGAAAAATGGTGTGTCACATAATCCGGAGCAAATGTACGTCCATCGGGCCATTTGAAAACATAGTCATTCTTCTGGTAGGCCTTGCCGAACAAACGCTGATTCTCTTTTTCCTCAGCTTTTGCTTTCAGAAAAATCTCCCGCGCTTCTTCTGTCATGGGAAAGCTTCGGCGGCTGCTTTGGGTTTTCGTCTTATCCTTTTCCACAGTAACAATCATCTTGCAAACCGTGTGGCGAATCAATACCACACCATTGTCAAAATCAATACTGTCCCACTTCAAGCCGAGAAGTTCGCTGCGCCGCAGTCCATAAAGTGCTGCGATTTTTACAAGCGGCTGTATCGGATCACCGTTCAGAGCTGTAATAAGCTGCTGCAGCTGCTCCGCACTATAGAAATGTGCTTCATGGCGTTCTCTGCGCGGCATTTCAACATATTGACAAGGGTTTGATGGAATCAGCCCATCTTTCACACATTCCGCCAAGGCCTGACCCAAAATACCTTTATGATGGCGCATGGTTTTAGAGGACAGTCCGCCCTTGCCATCTTTACGACCATTCCGATATTTCTCATCAAAATAAGTCTGAAGCACCTCTACCGTACATTCGCACAGTTTTAGCCCGTTCTCGTCAAAGTATGGAAGGATATGCGTCTCAGCCGTATGCTGATAACTTCTGTATGTTACCTCATCTACTCGCCGCTTCATGCGTGTCAGCCATCGCCGAACACAATCCGCCACAGTCATATCTGAACACACTACCGGATTTCGCTTTTCTTCTTCCGTCAGCTTCTCCCGCAACATCTGTTCTGCCTTGCGCTTATTGCCCTTTTCAGTCAGGCCAGTAGATATCCATTTTTGTTTTCTCTTTCCGTTTTCGGTACTGTTGAGCACCATATAGTATTTGCCATTTTTTACTTGCAGACTCCCTGTCATAATAACTCCTTTCGACAGCGAAGATTGTTTGCTATTATGGATTGGCTACAGTATAGCGTGCTGACAGCACAAAGTCAATCAAGCACGCCTTTGGTATAATGATTTTTGTACCAATGCGCTTATAGCCTATCTGCTGCGTGCGGACAAGTTGATAAACGGTGTTTCGTCCAAGCCCCAGAGCCTTTGCGGCCTGAGAAACCGTTAGAATGTCGGAGTATTCTTTGAACATGTAATCCCCCCTCAAAACATCGTGCCCTCACTGGGCGATATCTTAATATGAACAATCGAATAGGCCGGGTGCAAGCCCCGCCCTCTTAGGCTACCGTGCGTACGGTTCTGTGCACGGCAGTTCAATCGCTTAAGTGCAACGGCCCGTATCGGGGGATGATACTGTAGTATCCTGCGCCCGTACGAGCCGATTGTTCTTTATTGACTATGTTAGCGCTGGATCTCCGGCCACGTCCCGACAGGCCTTCACATACCACCATCTGTAGAAAGAATATTTCGATATGCCCAGCTTCATAAGATTTCGTATTCTCTCTTTCGGAACTTTCCACCGGCTTCAGATATAGGAGTGGAATCTCTTCCTCTTGATTTTCAATCTACCCTCAAGATATCGCTATGTGCTTTCCAGGCGCCATTGTGCTGCTCTCGAACTCTTTGCCAGTACCACAATGCTGCCATCGTACAGCAGGCCATATGCCGCCTTGTAGCCTACGCCACCTAACATCCCTCTAAGTTGATCAACATTTACCACATCTGGATATCCGGCAAACACTCTCTTTCATATATTTATATCACCTCTTCTACATATTCTTCAGGAGCCATAATAACAAGAAAGAAATGCTCCTTGAGCGACTCAAAAAGCATTTCTTTCTTTACAGCATAAGAATACCACAGGATTTAGAGATAATTCAATCCCTCTGTACAGGTAAATTTACGGTAATACTTTCAGTAATTTTATGATACATCAGCAAACTTACTTCTTTTGCAATCTAAAAAGGAATAAGGCCGGTATCTAGAAGCGAGGTCACAATACGTATCTGTTATCATCAAGGCCTCTCAATGGAATTAACACGGCCCACCGGAGCACGGCGATAGTTTAGCAGCAGCCAATGGCTCTCGCTCCCAGCACTAATAGGTCGCTACATTGATTTCTTCTTGTTTGTTTTACATCCGCACAGACAGGCTGCTTCCGCGGTAGTCCTGCATTCATGCCGCTCACCCCTGCAGCCTTGCGCGGCATTTCGGACACTATGATTGCCATCCTGACATCTCCAATATGACAGTAACGGAACGCTGTACAACGTTCCGTTACTATTGTCTCATGCGTGTCTATGAGTGGTTGGGTTTGACGGTTACTATTCATGGCTCAGCCATCACGTTCGCGAAGCTACCGACACTAAAGCGGGTATCATGCAATATTGCGAAGTGTTCCACACCACTGCGTATCGGCAATGCCGGTCTGGACATTTACTCTGGGTATGATGCGAAACAGCCGAAAAATGTTAGTGGATATTCTTCGCCTATGCTGAACGATTTTACCGGTACGGATAAAGTCTACATCGTCCGCGGCTACACATATCTACATAAAGGCATAGATGGCTCCGCGTGGCTCACCTATCAGCAGTTTGAACTGGATTCATTTACCAACATGCTGTTTCTATTCTGCGGACGGCATCGAGGCCATATCAAAGGCTTATACTTGGAAAAGGATAGCATTATCATGCTGTACAAACGGCTGGGACAAGGGGTTGTACCAGTGGACGCGTTCGGAATCTGAGGTAAAGGCTTTAACGCCGCAACAGTCCCACTAACTCAATGGATGAAAGATCTTCATCGCAGTGAGCAACAGCTTCTTGAAATGGTGACCTTTTATACGCGGCGAGGGCATTACACTTACGAGAGAATCATTAAGTTTCTCTCCGCACTTTCTATTTATCTAATTTAATACGAAAATGTAGTTATCGCTCCAGGAGAAACAGTCGAATAGCTATAATAGTAGTCAAGGATATTATCGTAAGTATACCCCTGATTTGCTAAATACTGAGAGCCATACTGATAAAGTATTCCCCCATATTTTGTTCCTGCAGTTCCAGACGTTCCCGCCCTGTACGAAGGATAAAAAATTTCATTATTAGAATTTTCCATCCCGATGCCGCCAACTGCATTAATTGCATTGGTACACGAAGCAACTTCAGTTCCTTCCTTATACGCTTGATCCACAGTCGAATCTTTTACATCATAGCCCTTTCCTGGATACTTAGCATTATAAACTCTATACCATCCAACAAACTTAACTGCCTGAGCGCCCGCTTTCAAAGATTCTGTTTTCCATGTACTATACCACTCATTCGGAAGAACGCATTTGCAATAATCATAAAAGTCTACATCTTTGATTTTTCCGGTTGAAGTAATATATACAGAGATCGTTGACGGGCGTGCATGATCACCTGTAGCATAAGTTGTTGTTAACAATTCTGAAACATCAACATTCTTTTCCTCTGCAAGTTGTTCCACAGTAGCAATATTAGTGTCAATGACCTCTCCGTCACCGCCAAGAACAATTCCCTGATACCTAGCACGAATGATATTCAGTGCTTTTTCTACATCAACTCTATCTACACTACTCTTAGTCGTCGCAAAGGTTGTAATAAGATTCGTTTCAATCGTCGATGCTGGAGCTTGAGCGAAAAGAACAATTTTCCATACCCCATCTTCCTTCCCAAGCAATACAAGGAAAAAGTTTACACCATTATAAAAATACTTACTCTCTTTTTGAACCGTTAAATCAACTCCAACTAGGTAAAGTTTTAAGTCTCCGTATGTATCAAAATAATATTCTGCATTTGTGTAGTCATACAAATCATTTTGATTTAGCTCGTCAATTGAGCAAAGTACGGCTGACGTAATTGCATGAAAACCAACATTTTTCTCCTTATTTTTCTCACTGTTATAAAATGAAACATTTTCTTGGTATTCATCTTCTGGGGACATCCTAATAATAGTATCCCAGTCATTATCGTTGATGGCATCTACATACTTCAAAATAGCGTTACCGGCCTGTGCTGAAGGTGTATCTGCTGCAAGTGCCATTGATGGTATACACCCTACGATTAATAATACGGTCATAAGTAGAGCGATGAAATTCTTCACATTAATCTTTTTCATAATACATCCTTTCTCCGTATTTTCTCCTATTCTTTATATACTTTAATAAAGAAATCTGCTTCTGACGACGTGCAATTCTGGTCATTGTAAAGGATAACCACAACATTTCCCATAACACTATCTGGTACTTTCCAGCAGAAAATCACTTTCTTCTCAGAATTACCAAGCTCAAATGAATCTTTTGCTTCAACCGTACCTATCAGTTCTTTATCTGATTCTGTTCCAGTTGGTACAATGAAAAAATCCGCTCTTGTAATATTGCCTTCATAAACCACTTCAATTTTACACTCTGAAGGTAGATCAATCCATCCTGCATCATTCCGAGATAGTTCTTCTTTTTCTTTATTTACAAGGCGTATGTTGAGTATGCTCGGTGCTGCTATTTCTTCTGATACTACTGTATTTCTTGTACCCGAGCAACCATACAGAATTCCTACAACCATCACCGAAAGGATGCCAAGTAAACATCCCCTCTTCAATTACACACCTTCTTTCGCTAGGATTTATAATTCACAAAGGCTATCATGAATTAATGATTTACAAATTCAAAAAGCATTTGCCACGTAACCGGGATTGTTTCTCGCCACAAATGTATAGCTTCTTCCGAGACTTATTCTAATTGTCTGATCGATGCTTCCATTATTTGCTCGTACTGGATAAAATGTTCCGTCAGAATCAGTCAGGCCAAGGTCCAGTTCGTTGACACAGGAGTATATAATGTTGTAATCGTAACAGGCTCGCCATCCCCATCGGAAAACTACTGTTCGACTTCATAAGGGCATTTGCTGAAATATCAAAATTGGATTTTCCGCATGCTCTTCTCTCTGCAGCTTCTACTTCTTGTTCTCCGATTTCAGCAGCAACCACTGGCACAAAAAGAGCCGCCCAAACCTGTAACACAAGCAAGTAAAAAGCACGTACATTTCTCCAACCACATTGGTATCACCTCTCATCTTTTAACTCCACGGTGATTCATCGAGCACATTCTCTTCCCCTTGTAGCTCACATTAGTCTAACAAAGCCCTTTTTCGTATTCGTATGCTAAAAGCAGCTTAATTTGCAAAAAAAGCAGGGCGATAGTGAATAACGCGGATATAGGAATATGTCTCAAAATATTTACTCAGAGGATAGTTATAATGTTTCGAATTATGCGAATTCACAAAGATATTTTCGAATGAACTTCCTGCAGTTCGAACAATCACGGAATGCCGTATGTCATTTGCAGATCTACCTAGTTGGACAATATCTCCCCTCTGAATCGAACTCGCATCATAGTTACTATACAGAACTGCTGTAGTACTTCCAAGTCCAAATGGACCCAAACCGCTGCCCGTATTTCCTAAAGCGAAATTTCCATGTGATGTTGCACTTTCCCACGGGCTGCTACCACCGTTTTTGTGTGCAAACCAACTGGTCGTATACCAATCACTGTTATTGTGATGATACATGCGGTAGTGAGCTGCAATGTTTTGTGCATTGGCAGTCTCATCACCATTTACCCAACCGCCATATCCGGCCCATACACACTGTGACACAAAGTTTGTGCAATCCTTATCGGCTTCATAAAAAAGTGAATTTTCTGTAAGCGCATAGCAATCGCTATAATTAACCGCTTTGTTTGCATCGTATGCCACAATTAAAGCATTGCGCATGCTACTTGCTTTAGTATCTTCGACGGATGTATTGAGTACCTGCGTCTCCTTGGGATCTATAGGCGTTCCATAAAGCATTTTAGTATGAGGCAATGCTTTTGCTTTCGCAAGTTCTTCATTTAATAAGCGCTTCAATTCCGAAACTACAGTCGTTCCAGTTTTTTTCGCTGAAGAAGTCTTTGCATCTTCAATCCATTCTTCGTCGCCTTCGCGAGTTATAGCCGAGATTTTCCAACTATCATCGCTTGCTTTTAACGTAAATGTAAAATCAATTACCCCAAGTGTTTTCTCGCTCTTACCATCATGCCAAATATTTGCCTCATAACTCAATTTTACATCGGCAACGATTTCGTCATCAACTGCGCTGATATTACTAAATTCAGGATCAATCGAAATGTTACTATATCTGCTATCCCATAAGCTGTCATATTCAATTCGATAGTCAGTAAGTAGGGCAAAAACAGTTGTGCTCTCCGTATCCCAAAAAAAATCAGAATAGTCGAGCGGTGTTAACTCTACAAGAGATGTTGAATATGCATCAAGAAAGTCTACAATTAATTCCTCAGCAGCGGAATTTGTTTTGATATTCTCTTTTTCGATAGCCATAGCATTGCAGAGCAAGACTGACATAATGATAATCGCAGAAAGGATATTTCGAATAGATGTCCTCATAATATACCTCCTTGTATAAAATTGCTTAGTAGACTGCCATTTGTAAAAGTGTGCTTGCGACAGGCTGTCTCCCCATCGCCGCTTATCAGGATAACTTATCCTCCATAGACATAAGTCCAATAGAAATGTTCCCAACATAGCCGCACCCCAAACAAGTAGCATTACTTCCGGGCGTTCTAGCATAATGCTGTGCCAAAACAAACTCACCACAGCCGCCATTACAAAGCCCTCTGTGATAAGTTGCATTATATTTCGTCCAAGAGTTGCCGCTATGAATGTGTAGTCTACTTAAACTGTTACTAGCAATCGTTCTCGCATTATATTCAACTCTCTTTCTATCGTTGTTATGAGAATTGATGAGGAAAGAATTGCCACCAGTTGCAACGCAAATAACAGAGTGTGATTGTGTTGCACCTCTCCCAAAAAAGCCAACATCTGCAACACAGAAAGAATCTGGGCTTGGATCAGTATCAAAAGTGGATGCATAATATGAAGAAAGTTCTTTTCTTAGTTCAGTTGATTTTCTCCACGCCTCTCCGCAAATATGCGTATTCGTACACGTATGACCAACTCTTGCGTCATGGGTACTATCTGTGCAAATACTGCCATTATTGTTATAATACCAGTTACTCGTTGTGCCAAGTCCGGCCGCTTTTAAGCACTGCGACACATAGTTCGCACAGTCGCCGCCCGATGCATTAAAGTTTTTATATTGTTTATTATAGTAAGTATAATCTGCAATATCCCCAGATGAAAACGAGTAGTTTCCAACATAGGCGTCTGCATAACTAACTGCTGCAGAACGAGAAAACGACGATGCTAACGCAGAGAATGTTGATACATTACCTCTTGTATCATAGTGTGGTAAAATTTCGTTGTCAAAATCATTCGCTTTACTAACGGTGTTGTTAAAGCCACTAATATCACTTTCGTCATAAATATCTTGGACAATTTGATAGCTAGTATCTCCAGCATTCGGAGCAAGTGTTAATGTATGCCACGTTCCAAATCCAGACGAAACCGGATCAGGAAAATCATCACTATACCATGTATACTCCACCCACTCGTATACTTTGCAAGACACAAGTCCGTTTTCCATTGTTGTAATGTCCTGAGGCTCCCCAGTAAAGGCTTCCCAGCTCAGCAAATGAAGCTTGCATGATTCAAAGTAATCCATCATGCCGCTTGTTCTTAAATCTGTGTTCGTCTTCGCCTCCATGGCCATCGCTGGAGCTTCAACATCATTACACACTAACGCAGGATAATCCATACTATCAGCAGTGTATCCTGCACCAAAGCTTGCTGTCATTAGCTTAGCATTTCTATAATCAAAATAGCTATCAACCGAGATCATCATCTCGCTGTTCGTATTCGCATCGTCGTTAGCCCTCGCTCCAATAGCAAAAAGGGGAAGTCCTGCAACAACAAGGCATACTGCGAGTATGATTTTGGTTATCTTCTTTTTCATATCTTTCTCCTTTACAAAAGCACTGATTCGAGCCGCTCAACAAAATCGAGGATTTGGTTGCAGTATGGATTCTGTGATGAAAAAATGGCATAATAGCTCAGTGTATATGGATAGTCTTCATTCAAAATTGTTTGTGCAGATGGATAAACCCCGTCAACTGTAACAACAGAACCATTAATACCAACTTCTCCGGTCAATAAGCTAAAATAGTATGGCCACACGCCCGTTCCATTTAGGTTTTTTTCTATAATGGCCTGTGCAGGGTTATCAGAATCGGCCGCCGAAACTATGTTTTTCGAAGTTGCAACGAGGTCAAAGCACATTGAAAGTTCCTGCCAAAGTTCAACTTCCAAGTCCAAATATCCCATTGACGGAATAATGGGTTCGCCCCCTGTTCTATCCCAATAAATCTGTGCATCTGTTGTATACGCATCCACAATCTGCGACTGATTCAGGTTATACAACTCACTGCTATTATTACGGACAAATACGATTGCATCTTTTTGAATCGGTATTGCTCGAAACTGTGAAAACCCTTCCAAGATTTCATCATTGCAGGGAATTAAAATGACGTCACTACTATTAGTTAAAAGAGATGTAATACACTCCTCCAGAGGCGCACGGTTACAAAAATCACTTAGAAGCATAGTCTTTTGATGCATCGAATCGGAATAAAACCAATCACAGATACCAGCCCATGTTGGTTGGTCGCAAACAAGCACGGAAAAATTGGGAATCATAGCCGTATTTGGTTTTTCTTCCTCGTTCGATTCGATTTCTTCGTAAGCCCCCAAGGATTTCTCACCGTATTCTTCAAGAGCATTTCTGGAAATAAAATCATCCAAGATGCCGTCCAGTTCATTTTGGCGGACGTTTTCCATAAAGCTATTTACCGTAGGATCTAAAGACTGTACATCACTTGGAAATAGGACGCAGTAATATCCCCATTCATCTCTTGCAAACACATATTGACGACTTTCGCTCTGCAAGTATTCCTCGCAGTACTCGCTTTCAGTATATCTACAGATTGAAAAAAACCATCCTAGATTTTCCGCCGCAAAAGTATCAGCATGGAATACTGAAAAAACAGTCTGATCGGTGATGTAAAAACTTTCCGACGGATTAACGATTACTTGATTAGACAGCTCACAAGGCAACGCAAGGGAAAATGCACCATTGGTGAAAACAGTCTCTTGAGGTTCAAATGCAGCGTTTCCTTGCTTATTAAAGCATCCACTAACCATTGAAATTAGCCAAAGTAACATCAAAGCAAAAAAGCATTTTCTATTCACGGAGTTCTCCTCCAAGATATTCACGTCACGCTAAATTAATAGCGTAATATGCATCTGCTGAGCTGAATTTTGAGTTATTACGATCATTCGTGTGTCCAGTATATCGATGCGAGACAGTATCATTCAAAGTGCAGAGCGTAATATGTCCTTCCCAGTAAACAATATTGCCAGCATTACAAGTCTTATATGTCACAGCATATCCGCCGACCTCATTACTCGTAATAAAATCGATTAACCTAGACGCACTTACCCATGTGAGTGATCCATAATACCAATCACTTGTAGGTAAGATTCCGCCGGCTACCATGCATTGAGACACAAAGCAAGCGCAATCATTATGGCAATGGCCAAGCGCCATACACGACGGATAATCTGTGGTGTTCCAAAAACTGCGGTCCACATAAACATACGTTTTGTTGCCATTCTTGTCATAGAATGTATGCCCGCATGTTGTCGAAGGTGTATAGCCGCCAAGATTAGGATCGTTCTGATGATAGCCATAGCCAGGAGCCGTATGTTGCCATGCGTAATCTCTCGCAGCTACGCGATTATAATTATCAGCTGCGGCAAGAGGAACTACCGCCTGCAAGGAACTCGAATCAGATGCCAAACAAACATCAATTTCTTCCTCCGCAGATTTCTTCAAGTCCTCAAAGGAAAGCGGCTTGATTTCACTCTCTGATTCAACAGCGTAATCCCCATGACGTTGCTCAATTGTGACATTGCTAAATGTTCCGTCGCTATTGTACTTCGCTGCAAAGGAAATCTCGAGTGTTAATAACGTCGGTACTCCAATACACTCAGCTGCGTCAACGAAATTATTTGCTACCAAAGAGATGATATCTTCCGCCTGGGCTGAAGTAATATGCATCGAATTCTTCAAAGTATCGACTGCTCTCTTTGTAGTAAGCGCACTATTTCCTTTGCTGTCCATCGAAAGTTTGCTTGCTACTGCAGACGAACTGCTTGTCTCAACTCGATAGTCAACAGATTTACGAAGTTCAGCAACAGCCGCCTTACCATATTTTTGCGCAAAGTCTGCAGGGACGATCTCAGCAAGAGAAGATATATTTAGTTTTTCCTTAATTCCTAACATGTATGGCAAAGAATCAACACTTGTATATTTTAAGGTAGTATAAGCCCCCAAAGGCACTGTTGCTAAGATTTCATCCCCAGTAATTGTGAGTTCTGAGACAGATGAAGAATAATCTGACAAGATATAATGTTCTGAGAAATTTTCAAAAAACCATGATTTCACATATTCTTCGACAGCGTTTTCGATTACATCCACATTATCGGCAGAAAAGGTTGCCTGAGGTGTTGAAAAAGTGCTAAAAAGCATCAACAACGCCAAAAACATGCATAAACTCTTTTTCCATTTATACTGTCTCATTTTATCCTCCAAATCTATTGAAATATACGACAGAGTGAATTGGTATTGGCCGTTAATAAATAATTAGCCCATTGTTATCACCGTCTTTACTCATTTTCCTATTTATACGATGAAATAAATTGATTTTGGACAAATAATTCATATTTTAGCAAAGGCATTTTTCTTACACTTATTAGATAGATAAATCTTATAAAAGGGATCATTTGTCCATTAACAGAAATTAAAGAAGATGGTCGAGCTTTATCTCAATCAGTTAACTATTTTTTCTTGCCAATTTTTCTTTATCCTTGGCCCATATAGTTATAAATAGTGTAGCTATACCTGCTTTCGCGTCGTCGTAGTATTGCAGTGAGATGAGTGTTAAAACTTTTTTCAAGAAGGCGGTCTCCTCCCTATGAGGACACCACCGATATCACTTAGGAGCAATTTGAAAATATAGTCCTAAAGTAATCTCTTATAAAACAATCTCTTATATAGAATCTTATCGTAAATACTGATATACTTATAGGCAATAGCGGCATATGCGTTAGGAGGTAACCCAAATATGGCAGAATACATTCGTGAAGTCGAAAAAATTATTGATGCCTATCATAAACAAAATCCATTATTTTCTCTGAATAGAAAAACAGCATTATATAATGCACTAACCGTCTTTGAGGATGCTTGCCGCTTGGGTGGCACAACAAATCTTGCACTAATCGGTGATAGCTTGGAGTATTCAATGCTAATCCGAGAGCAGTTAGATTCATTAAATGTTCTAATTCAATGGATATTCCAGGACTGTTCGCATAAAGACACAGATACTTTGGAAATGAAAATCATATTTGAGCGATATTTAGAAGCTGCACAGCTACTGGAGTTGCAAGCAAAGCCATACTCGCCGATTTGTAGTGCGTATATTAGTTATTCAAGAGGATATTTTTCTGCAACGGTCAATGAAACGCAAAAAAAGATAACTTTCTTGGATAATCCCGAAAATCGAAGTATCGTAATATCCGATATGGTTGAATCAATTTTAAGAGATCAATCAACGGGTCTTAAATTTCCTCCAGTCCAGGACTTGTCATTGGCAAACAGTAAACTCATAGCTTCTATTAAGTTTCAAGATGGATGCATTTCATATAGTACCGATGAAAGCATATGGGATTCTTTTTATGAAATGATGGAGCGTCAATGGGTTAATACCAGCGAATTACCGGAAGAATGGGAATTTGACAAGTTTTCAGTAAAAGACTTCAAGCAGTTTTGGATAGCGATAGCAACGCTTTGCTTTATTCACATGATAGCTTGCTTAAAAAGTGGAGCTCCTGGCGCTGACGTTCAAGAAGCTGTTCTTATAAAAGCACCGACTGAATTTGTGCAAATCATTGCAAATAAAACTGAACTCTCTACAGATAGGATATCTGCCATATTAAAATTACTAACGTACACTAGTCGTTTGAAGAACAATGATATTGTATATCAACCTTTTGTCGAAATTGATAAGGATAGATTAGCACTTGCCCCTCATTTGATTTTAGCAAGTAGGCCAGAAAGAAATCTGATCTCACTTATCCACAAACTAAGAGATAAATCATACTTTGACCTGACCAATTTACGTGAAGGAATCATGCAAGATGAAATTGACGCTGTTACAGGGAAAATACCCAATATATTAGTTGCAAAAAATAAATCACTTCCTGGCACCCTTCCAGATGTAGATTATGCTATATGGGATAAAGAAAGTAATTCCATTCTTATATGTGAATTAAAATGGCTTGTTGAAGCAGATTCAACTTCTGAGGTATTCGCAAGAGTTCAGGATTTAGAACATGGGTGTAGTCAGGTATCGGATATGCTCACCTATGCGCAAAACCAGTGCTCGGACTTCTGTAACAAAGTGTTTGGACTTGCTATATCGGATAACTTGCCAGTGGTTATGGGTTGTGTCGTTTCAAAAAAAGGAATTCGGGTAGACAATTCAGACATTCCAGTAATTAGCTTACAAACACTATTGGATTTGCTAAAGTGTAATAGCGTCAACAATACCTTTGAGGCGATTAAAGAAAAATCCTATTTGCTTTCAACTCCCAAAAACTTTGAATTTGGATTACAAACAATTTCGTATGCGGGATATACTTTTGAAATCCCTGCTCTAATAAAAGATCAGTCCACTATTTCTGGGACATATAGGCGTATTGGTCCCAAAATAGGAAGAAATGATCCTTGCCCATGTGGTTCAGGTAAAAAATACAAAAAATGTTGTGGACGTTAAAATACGAAGGGATGCTGTCAGTATAAGCCCCCCTGTCCCCTGCAGCTTTGCACAGTTTTTCAGTTCTGTGCTTGTCGTCCCGATGTCTCAAATATGACAGTAACGGAACGCTGTACAACGTTCCGTTACTGTTGTTTCATGGTAACCGTCAAAGCAGGCAGCAGCTGGACAGACATGGGACAATAGTGGTGGGGAGTTGTGAAACTTTCCACCACTATAACGTTCAGGGTGTGAAGTAAATGACGAGCAATGAGCTGAAACATGAAGCCAAGAAGCAGGAATGGAGCATGTCTATACAGGAATGCAGGGGCAGCGGTCTCTCTGTAAGTGAATGGTGCCGGCAGCTGGGTGTTACGACAGCCACCTATTACCGTTGGGAACGTGAACTGTTGACAGGCGTACGGAAAAACGGAGCACCGCCATCAACGGCCGTGACCTTTGCGGAGCTGCCGGAACCGAAGAAAATGTCTCGCAACGTAGCGGAACGTTGCGCCACACTGCATATTGGGAAGGCCAGTCTGGACATTTACCCCGGTTGTAACGCGGAACAGCTGAAAATGCTGGTGGAGCTTCTGTGCCTATGCTGAACGATTTCACCGGTGCAGATCAAGTCTATATCGCCTGTGGCTACACAGATCTGCGCAAGGGCATAGATGGCCTGGCGCGGCTCGTCCAGCAGCAGTTTGAACTGGATCCGTTTACCAACACGCTGTTCCTGTTCTGCGGACGGCGGCGGGACCGTATCAAGGGCTTGTACTGGGAAAAAGATGGCTTCATCCTGCTGTACAAGCGACTGGAACAGGGCGCGTACCAATGGCCGCGCTCAGAATCTGAGGTGAAGACTTTAACGCCGCAGCAGTACCGCTGGCTCATGGAGGGACTGCAAATCGAACAGCCGAAAGCCCACCGTCCGGTGACAGGATTGAGCACAGTCTGAGCAAGGAAGAATGTCCAAAACCATTGAAAATACTGGCTTTTCTCTCTGCCTTGTGGTATAATTTCCTCATGGAAAACAGAGAAATGCAGACAAGCAACACGGAAGAAATGGTGACCATTTCCCGTGCGGAATATGAGCGCTTGCAGCAGG
>OGFY01001001.1_pt1 | contig 23523 bp, 16 predicted proteins | sample 1570951 | NCBI WGS metagenome assembly OGFY01 (sample SAMEA2581942, study PRJEB24529) | metagenome | biome: Human gut stool | place: China | collected 2011
CCAGCGCCGGGTCAATGTGTTCGCGGATAATGGCTTCCGGGCGGGTGGCAGCCACTTCTTCAATGTCCATGCCGCCTTCCGTACTGGCCACGATAACGGGGCATTCCCGGGCGCGGTCCTGAAGAATGGCGAAGTAGCATTCCTTTTTGAGATCCACGGCTTCCGCCACCATGATTTTGCTGACCAGCTTGCCGGTTTCCCCGGTTTGCTTGGTGACCAGAACCTGGTTAAGCATCTTGCCGGCGACTTCTTCCACTTCCTCCACGGACTTGACGACGTGGACGCCTCCCTTAAAACCGTTTTTGAAGGTGCCTTTACCACGGCCGCCAGCGTGTACCTGTGCCTTAACTACGTATTGGGAGAGGCCCATGTTCCGGGCTGTTTGTGCTGCTTCCTGAGCTGTGGCGGCGGCAATGCCCTTGGGGGTAGCCACGCCAAAACGCTCAAAGAGTTGTTTTGCTTGATATTCGTGAATGTTCATGACAGTGGGCCGTTTGGCCAAATGTTTGCGGAAGAAAGGCTAGGACTATTTTTGATGTCGGTCAAGGGAGAATGGTTTGGTCTTTTGATTTTTTGTCCGGAGGTGCCGTGAAGCCCTGTTGGAAATCAAAGAGGACAGAAGGCTTGACTGCGTGCTTAAAGATTGGGAAACTTCCTTCCCGTTTTTCTGTAGAGACTTTTTATGAAAATTTACCGTCCTTCCGATACCTGCTTTGACGAAATGAAGCGCCGGATGAACCGCCGCGCCCTCCCGGAGGATTCCGTAAGGGATACCGTGAACGCTATTATCCAGGATGTTTCCGCGCGCGGGGATGAAGCCCTTTTTGACTATGCCTCCAGATTTGACAAGGTACATCTTGATTCTTCCTCCCTGTTCGTGACGGAGGCAGAGCTGGCGGAAGCGGAGGCCATGGTGGAGGGGAGTGTGAAGGAGGCCATTGCCGTCTCTCTGGCAAATATCCATTATTTTTCAGACCGCAGCCGCAGGCAGGACTGGTCCGGCGTAAATGCGCAGGGCGTGGAGGTGGCGGAGCGGTTCCTTCCGTACGACCGTGTGGGCATTTATATTCCCGGAGGGAAAGCGCCCCTGGTATCCACTTCCATCATGACGGGCGGTTTTGCTCAGGCCGCCGGCGTGCGGGAGATTGTGGCCGCTACGCCCTGCGGACCGGACGGCCGGGTGAATCCCGCACTTTTGTATGCGCTGAAAGCCTCCGGCGCGACGGAAATTGTCAAGATAGGGGGCGCTCAGGCGATAGCCGCCCTTGCACTGGGGACGGAGAGCGTGAAACCGGTGGAAAAGATTTTTGGTCCCGGCAACCGTTTTGTGGTGGAGGCCAAACGCCAGTTGGTGGGAGCTGTTGCCATTGATTTGCTGCCCGGACCCAGTGAAGTAATGGTGCTGGCGGATGATACTGCGGATGCAGAGTTTCTGGCTGCCGACCTGCTGGCGCAGGGCGAGCATGGCCCGGACAGCGTAGTTGTTTTTGTCACTACATCAGAGGCGTTATTGGAGCAGGTGGAGGCGGAAGTGGAACGCCAGGCCGCCCTGCTGAGCCGCGGATCCATCATCCGGGAGGTGCTGGACAAGCATGCCTACGGTTTTCTGGTTTCTTCCATTCAGGAAGGGGTGGAACTGGTTAATGCCTTTGCGCCGGAGCATTTGGTGCTTGTCACTCGGGATGAAGAGGCCGTGCTTAATGGCATCAGGACGGCGGGCGCCATCTACGCAGGCTCCCTTTCTACTGTAGCCTGCGGGGATTTTCTGGCGGGTCCCAGCCATACGCTGCCTACCGGCGGCGCCGGCAAGTCTTTTTCCGGCTTGCGGGCGGACCAGTTCCAGCGCCGCACCAGCGTGGTGCGCATGAACCGGGATGCCGTGCTGAACTCCGCCCCGTATGTGGCGGAGTTTGCCCGGGTGGAGGGGCTGGACGCCCACAACCACTCCATTCAGGTTCGCGCCGCCCGCGTGAACCGGTAATCCCGGAATTTTCCTCAATGCTCTCCATGATGCAACAGCAGGGAATCAGGGAACGGTTGCCCGTTGCAGCAGATCTCCTTGTTGCCGGACATGGCTATATGGGCGTTTCCCGGCATCATGGGGGTGGAGTGGGGGCCGTTGCTGAGAGCATGGTAGTCGGCTTGCCGACCCGTTTGCGAGATTTGTCGGGATGGAACGCTCATCGGATGGGCAGTTTCATCCATTTGCTCGGAAATCCCGCGTAATCGTTTCACCGTATTCCTCATGTTCAAGTCCCTCATCCGCACGTTTGCCATTGTGGCGGCCTTCATCGCAGGGTATATGATGCCCGGCCTGCATGTGTACAGCTGGACATTCAAGTGGATGCTGATAGTAATGCTGTTTGTAACCTTTCTGGGCATCCGCTTCAAACGAATGAAGCCGGAACGGGCTCACTGGCTCCTGACGGGGGCTAATCTGATGGTCGCCCTGGCGGCATGGGGTGTGTGCCGCCTTGTTTTTGGGGATGGGTATCTGGCACAGGCCGCTTTTTTCGTAGGCATCATGCCTACAGCCACGGCGGCTCCCGTGGTGATGGGGCTGCTGGGCGGCAGCGTGGAGTTTATGCTGACCGCCCTTTTGCTGATTAACGGTATTATCTGCGCCTTGCTGCCTTTCATCCTGCCGGCGGTTGTTGGGCGGGGCGATTTTGAGATTTATCTGAACGTGGCCCAGAATATTTCCTTGGTAATGTTGCTTCCCCTGGCTCTGGCATTGGCGGCGCGGCGTTTTTATCCGCGCGCCATCGCGTGGCCCAGGAAGTTGAAAGACGTCACTTTTGGCATTTGGGTGGTGATTCTGGTTTTGATAGCCGCAAACGCCTCTTATGATATTTCCTCCCGTGAGGGCATTTCGGAACGTGTTTTGGAACAGATTGGCGTGATTGCCCTGCTGGTTTGCGGAGTCAATTTCGGGTTGGGATATTTGCTGGGGGGGCGCACGCGCGCTGCGGAGTGCAGCCAGGCATTAGGGCAGAAGAATACCACTCTGTCCATTTATCTGGCTTTGACGTATGCCAGCCCCATTGCCGCTCTGGGCCCCACGTTTTATGTACTGTGGCATAATTTATGGAATGCCTGGCAGTTGTACCGCGCGTCCGAACGAAAGCGCAGGGATGGATGAGGAAGGGGGCATCCGTTTCGGCGGAAATCCCCGGCAGAATTATGGGGAGTTCCATGGTCGGAAAAACGGGAGGGAGGGTTCTTTTGAGCCGGTTCCAAGTGACGGCCGGCAGACTGTTGAAGGTTCTTTTTTATCCACTTTCAGGAACGGCAGAGGAGTTCTCCCCGAGCAAAAAGCTTGAAATTCGGGGAACGCCCGGTAACGTTATGCACTTGTTATGCAGGCGTCTTCTCCTTTGCCCCCTCTGTCTCCGCGTACCAAGTGGCTGATTGCCCTGTGCTTGTGCGTGCTTGTGATGCTGCTGGAGTTCCTGACGTACCACATGGCGTACCGCATCGGCTATGATGAAGGGATGCTGACTACTCCGCCGGTGGTGGTGCAGAAAAGCGATGAAAAGGCCATGCAGAATTTGTCCCGCTTCATGGCGGATGTTTTTGCTTCGCGCGAGAGCCTGGCCGGCATTCTGGACAACCGGGAGGAACGCCTTGCATGGATCAGGGATCCGGAACTGCGGACAGAAACGGCCTGGGGCCTCACCCGGGAGCTGATTAGCCGGGGTGGCGTCGTTCCTGCTCTTCCTGCGGCCAGGGAATTAATTGACGCCGGATACGCCGCCGGGCGCTATCAGGTATGGGCTCCCCGTGCGGATGCCGTGGCAAAGGCTCTGTTGGCGGAGCACCAGTACACTTCCGCCTACGATTATTTGAAAACCGCTGAGGAGGGATATGAGAAGGAAGGAATGGCTGAGCCGCTGGTGCGGACGCTCCAGACCATGAGTTCCATTGACCAGATGCTGAACAGGAATGAACAGGCTAATATGTTGCTCCAGCGTGCGGTGGATGCCGCTGCACATCTGGGGCCGGATGCCCTCCCTGTCAGGTCCAGGCTTTTAGCCGCCCAGGGAAGGCTGGCACGTACTACGGGGCGCATTCCGGAATCGCGCGAGTATTTCAAGAAGGCTCTGGCTCTTTGTCCTCAGCCGGACAAGACCACTGGAGACCTGGCCCTGGCCAGCATCAGCATGGGGGAGGCCATGTTGGAAGCCGGCAGGAAGGATGAGGCACGGGAATTGTTTTTAAAGGGCCTTTCCGGCTCGGAAAATGCCTCTTACCTGTTGAATGACTGCCTCAATGCCCTGCGCGGTCTGGCCCGTATTTCTACGGAGCAGGGGAATTATGAGGAGGCCCTGGCTTATCTTTACCAGGCGGAAGGCGCTGCCCGCGGCGTACTGCCGACGGACCATGCCTTTTGGGCCGGGTTGTATGATCAGAGGGGGTGGGTCAACATCTTGCGCAAGGCCTCTCCGGAAGCCCGGGCGGATTTTTTAAAGGCCATTGCCAACAGCTCGGCTTCTCCCGTCATTTCCGCCCAGTCCCGCGAAGGGCTGGGCAAGGCATGGCTGGATGCCGGGGAGGGGGGCAAGGCCAGGGAGAACCTGGAAAAGGCTCTTCAGCTGCGGAAGTCCCATTTCGCCTCGGATCTTCTGTCCTTGGGCCGCGTATATTATTCCCTGGGACTTGCCAGCGATATGGCGGGGGACAGGGAGGGCGCCCTGACTGCCTATGCCGGAGCGGTGGATTCTCTGCTGAAATGCGTGGAGGGGGCGGAACGCAGGGATTTGCTGGTTCAGTCTTATTTGTGTAAGGCGTACGCTCTGTGTGACGGAGAACAATGGAAAGAGGCGGCAGAAGCTTTTGAGGCGGTTCTTCCCATGCTGGAGGGGGAACAGAGGTCGGAGAATTACAAACAGCTTGGACGCTGTTATGACGAACTGGGCATGAAGGAGAAAGCGGATGACTGCTGGAAGGAATCCGGTTTTCCCCGGGTGCGCATGGCATCCCCCGGGCGCAGACCCTCCGTGAACTCCAGATCTTCACGGAGGTAGGATGCGAGGGGCTTCGTAAGACGTTGCGAGGCGTTTATTTTGCTTGATTTGTGCCGTCTTTTTGGCTCAATGCCTGCATGAGTTCCGAGCGCCATTTTTCCAGTAAGCCCTACCGCCCCGCACGCAAGAAAAAGTCTTATTGGAAGCCGGTCCTCTTTTTGGTCCTCCTGGGAGGACTCTGGTTCGGCTACATCCAGTACTGGCCTACGATAGAAGGGTGGTTCAAGCCGACCATTCATGAGGTGCACAGCCAGACGCAGGCCATGGGGCATTTGCAGGATATGCTGGCTTCATGGAACGGTTCCGATGCAGAGCTGGCGCAGATGGCATCCTCCGTGGACAAGCAGGTGGAATGGATGAATTCTCCCGAAGCCAGAGATTCCTTTGCATGGCTTTTGGCGGTGGAAATGGACCGGCGCGGCATGCTGAAAGAATCCGAACCTATGCTGGCTGCTCTTCTGGGAAAAAAGCTGGCTGCTTCCTCCTCCATGACGGCGGAGGACAATACCCGCCTTCTGGGCGTCAGCCTGAACTGGGCGCGGGAATTCGCCCGCCGCAAGCATGATGCTGTGGCGGAAAAGCTTTATGAAGTGATTTTGAAAAATACGCCGGAAGACCAGGTTTCCATCCGTTTAGCGTGCTTGGAGCCATTAATCCATTATGCGTACGACCAGGCCAGGTTTGAGCGTTTTTCCGCGTTGTGCAAGCAGGCTGTTTCTCCTGTCATGAGGAGCATGCTGAATAAACCGGAGGATGTGAAGAGCATGGTGAAAATCCTGTTGCTTCAGGATACTCTGCCAGACAGGACCACCGGGTTGCCCGGTGGCACGGGGAGTGCGATTGCCCGGGAGCTTCTTACTAAATTCCGCCTGACCGCCAATCCGGACATGGGCCGCATTATTCTGAATGAACTGAAGATGCCGCTGAACACGCGCCGGAAGTATTCCCAGGAGGAATTGAAGGCCATGGCCGACCAGCTGGAAGCGGCTCTGATCTGCTTCCGAGCAGCTGAAACGGAGATGGACTGCACGCCGGAGACAATGCTTGCCCTGGCACGGGTAAGGATGCAGATGGGGGATTTGAGAGAAGCCTCCCGCCTGCTGTCCCGTGCAGAAGGGGCTGCCATGACGCTTGGCGTGGATGCTCCCCGTATTTTGAGCGGCTCCAGCCTGAGCCAGGATATTGCGTCCATGCGGTCCCAGCTTGAAAAATACAGCCAGGCAGAGGCTTTGGTGAAACGGGCTTATGAAGATGTGAATGTTGCCGCAGCTTTCCTGAAGGCGCGGGATTACGATCAGGCGGTAAAGTATCTGGAACAGGCAATGAAAGTGGCTCGTGAAAATACCACGTTTGTTCAGGCACTTCAGCCGGTCATTCTGAATCTTCAGGCGGAGATAAGCGCCGGCAGGGAACAATGGGCTCTGTCGGAGTCCCAATATGGAAAGTTGATTGCGGAGTGGGATGCGTTGACTCCGGAAGATAAGGAAAAACTCCGGAATAATCTGGCCTCCATCCAGTTGGGAGAGCTTTACAATGAAATTCACCGCAACTGGGCTGGTGTGTGCCTCAAGCAAAAACGAACCACAGAGGCCCGCAGGGTGCTGGGGAAGATAGGAGAGGTTCCGGCTGAAGAACCGGAGAGGCCTGCCTCGCGCCGACGCCGCAGATAGCAGACCCTTCCTTCAGTTAGGCCGTTCCTTTTTTGGAAAGGAAAAGTTATCCATTGGCAGATGCCGGAGGGGCTCAGAGTTCCCAGAGGCTCCGGTCGGGAGCTTGACTAAAGCGGGATACCTGCGGTCAGCTGCGTGAGGCTGAAGGGGCTTTTTAAGGAAATGTGCCGCTTTAATCCCTTGACGTCATCAAAGAGCTTTGGCACAGGTTCCGTTTCCCTGTATCGACGGATACCCGGCATTCCGGAGAGAAAGAATGGATTTTAGGCCTTCAACAAGTTATTTGTCTCTTTTTGGGGCAAATGTAACGTTTCCGGTATGATCCATATTCTCAAGCAGAGCTGAAAAACAGCTTCTGCAGAACCTTCAGCTGCGGACTTTGGCTTTCTGTCTTACATGGCTGAGAGCCCTTTTCCCATGAACCATTTTTTCACGGCGGTCAGCTGCGGATTGACGGCGGGAGCGCACAGTATATTTTGCGAAAATTTGGCTAACCGTAAGGTTGCCCTGTTCGAAAAGTTTGAAAATATTATCTCTCACCCTCATGGCTTCCTGAAGCGCTGCGTCAGCGCCCCCGTATTGAGAATCGGAGAAATAACGGGTGAATAAACGCTTGTTCTTACAGATCGCCAACCGATAGCCCTGAAAGGCCGTTGTTTCGTAAGTGTAACGGGTGATGTTTTTACAAGGCATATGAACAGAAGTTATGGGACCGGGTGATAGAAGCAGTGATAAGCTTCTATTAGAATAGGTTCCATTTCCTGTAAAATCCAGAAAAAACACAATTTGTTAGATTGAGTGCAAAAAATGCACTACTAGATGCTTGTGGACAGGTTATTGTGGCGTGTCATCCCTGACATAAAAACAACCGTCGGAAACACGGATTTTCAATTTTTCCCCTGCATGCACCTGGTTTGTCTGCCGGATAAGCTGCTTATCCTGGTTTTCTACCAGGGCATATCCGCGGCGCAGGGTCTGTTCCGGGCTGTGTGCTTCAAGACGTGCTTGAATAAGAGTGAGTTGTGAAGATAAATCCGTCATGCGGGAGGCGGCTGCATGGGATAAACCGGCCTGAAGGGAAGCCAGAAGCTGTGTGCGCTCCCGGTTCCTGTGGGCGGGGTGGCGCATTTGCAGCTGATGTTCCAGTTTGTTAATATGCAGCGTGTTATGAAAAACTCTCGTGGTTGCGGCATTCTGCAGGGTTTCTTCCATATCGTCCAGGCGCTGGGAATAAGGAGAGAGCAGGGAATACGCATCCAACAGCTTCCCCCGCAGGTAAACATCCAGTTTCAGCTTGGAACGCAAGAGGGAATGCCGAGCGGATGCATGAAGAGCCTGTTCCATTCTGGACAGCTTGCGGAGCCATTCAGGGCCGTCCGGTGTGGCCAGTTCTGCGGCTGCGGTGGGAGTGGGTGCGCGCAGATCCGCCGCAAAATCGGCAATGGTGAAGTCCGTATCATGACCCACTGCGGAAATCACGGGAACGGTACATTCGTAAATGGCGCGCGCCACCGTTTCCTCATTGAAATTCCACAAATCCTCAATGGAGCCGCCTCCGCGTCCTACAATGAGCACGTCCACGGGCGGGAGACCGTTGAAGGGCGCTCCGGACCAAGCGCGCACGGCTGCGGCTATTTCGTGCTCCGCTCCTGCCCCCTGCACGCGTACGGGCAGCAGATAAGCCTTCACCCACGGGAATTTTCTTTTTGTGTTCCGCGTCAAACAACCCCTCGCGCTGGAGTTTGGCTTTCAACTCCAAAAAGCGAGTCTGCAAATCTCCCTGTCCTGCAGCTTTTACCTGCCTGATGACCAGCTGGAGTTGCCCCCGGTCCGGGTATACGGTGGCGCTGCCCAGGACATGGACTTTCATCCCTTCCTGGAGCCGTATGGGGCATTTGGAAGCCGCTGCCTTGAAAAAGGCGCAGAAAATTTCCGCTCCCTGTTCCTTCAGGGTGAAATAAACGTGGCCGCTGGTGTGATGCTTGACGTTGCTCAGTTCTCCCACCACCCACTGGGTGCCCACAGCGATGCTGACCGTGTCTCTCAGGCGGTAAACGAGCTGTTTGACTGTGATGGGTTTGGGCGCGGCGGGCGTTTCCTCCGGGAATTCCATAAATTACGGTTCAAAGGGGATGTTCAGCGCTTCATACGCTAGCATCCTGCATTGCTTGATATCCAGCTTGCCGGATGGGAGCACCGGGATGCGTTCTACGGGAATAATCTCCTTGGGGCACCAGAGGGCCGGCAGCCCCTGGTCAATCAGGCCGTGCCTGATGAGGGTGCGCGCCTGGTGCACGTAATCCGTCACCAGGGTGGTGAGCAGGGCTACGGCCTCCCCTTTTACGGGGTCCGGAATGGTGACGACGGCTATCCGCCGTTCTTCGTCCGCCGGATCCAGATTCCAAATGTTCATAATGGCTGCTTCCAGGGCTTCATGAGGCACCATTTCCCCACCTATTTTGGAAAAGCGGGAAATGCGTCCTTCAATCTTCAGGAAGCCGAATTCGTCTGCGGAACCTATGTCTCCGGTTTTTAGCCAGCCGTCCACGAAAATATCGCGATCCGTCTCCGGACCGCCCAGATAGCCGGGAAAGATGTTCGGTCCTTTCAGCCAGATCATGCCGGAAGTAGTGATGGGAACCACGCGTCCCGTGTGAGGGCTGGTGATGCGTATGGCGATTCCGGGAAGGAGGGCTCCTACGGAACTCTTTTTCATGCCGGGAATGAAGTCTCCGGCGGCATTGGATGGCGCCGGGTCAATGAAGTTGACGGAACAGACGGGAGAGGCTTCCGTCAGGCCGTAGCCTTCGCATGGAATGATGCCGAATTTTTCCCGGAAAGCGGCGGAAAGGTCTTCCGGCAGTTTTTCCGCGCCAACGATCAGGTAGCGGACGGTTTTAAAGGTGTCCGGTTCGCAGCGTTTCATGAAACCGCGCAGGAAGGTGGGCGTGGTGACTACCAGACTGATTCCATACTGCTTGATAAGGGCTCCCAGCCGTTTGGCCTCAAGAGGGGATGGATAGGTGACCATGTCGTACCCGCCGATCATCGGATACCATAGCCCGATGGTGATGCCGAAGCAGTGGAATACGGGCAGGCTTCCCAGAAACCTGCTTTGCGGTTCCAGCGTAATGCGGGAGGAACATTGAGAGATGTTGGAAAGAAGGTTGTGGTGGGTCAGCGGCACGCCCTTGGGTTCCCCGGAAGAGCCGGAAGTGAACATCAGCACGGCTTCGTCCGCGCCTGTAGGTGCGTCCAGCCCCAGTTTTTTAATCATGAACCCCGCTGTCAGGAATTTGATGGCGAGGCCCCAGCGTTTGGCGGAACCTTTAAGCAGGGGAATTTCCCGCTCCATGAGGATCAGATCCCGCTGGGGGGGCCACGGGAAATTCTGGAGCTTTCGCATGAAGGTATCCGCAGTAATAAACCAGTCCACGCCGGATTGCTTTACAGAGCTGGCAAAGGCTCCTTCCGAGGCGGAATAATTGAAATTCACCGGTGTTTTCCCGGCGAACAGGCAGCCCAGATTGGCTATGGCCGCTCCCTTGCCCGGCGGAAGAATGATGCCGACCCGGCGATTCGAGGTAATTTTTTTCAACCTCTTGGCAAAGGCTACGGAAATGGCCAGTAGCTGGCCGTAAGTCAGCGTAGTGTCGTCAATGCCGTCGATGACCCGGCAATCGGAATGAAGTCTGAGGCTGCGGAAAAGGAGGGCGGACAGGGAACCGTGGAGCTGAGGCAGCGTGGCGTATGCCTGGGCGGAACATTCCAGCCACGCGGAGGTCAGGCGTGCTGCCATCTCGGCCCCGGGGGCCAGTTTGGGGAGAATATGTATCTGGATGTCCGCCTGGGCGTCCGTATCGGCCTCCGCATCCAGCACGGAGTTCGTGTAAAAACCGGCATAGCCCTGTACGGGGGAAATATGCAGGGCTTCCAGGGCCTTGATGACCCGCGGAGGAATTTGGCTGATGGAACCTTTCACATGGGAGACGGGACCGGGCAGAAATACTACTCTTCTGCCTTCGTTAATGCGTTCCATGATGGCGGAACGCAGCGCGACAGGGTCGCTGCCTCCGGCCTGGAACAGGATGCCGTCCGCTTTAGTGGATTCCAGATGGGAGGCGGTGGCCGTATCCGGGGGGAGACCTTCTTCCACCAGGTAGGTCATGCGGTCCCTGCCCAGTTCTTTTTCGAACATCAGTAGGGTTTTATAAGATACTTTGTTGAAGATCAACAGATCACCTGAGTCGGATAAATTGGAGGAACCAAAAATGGCCATGGGAAAAGGATAAAAAATTTGCTTGAAGCATTTTAGCAACTTGAAGAACCGGGAGCAAGGAGGAAAGGTGCATTCCCGGTTGCTTTTCCTTTATCCGGATCGGTCTCGGAAGCCTTTCCCGGCTCGGTACGTTTTTTATGGGAAGAGTATTGTTTTTCATGGGATTGTCTGGATTTGGCGTTATCTCCTGCGAAGGCGTTTCCGCAAACCAGCTGTTCCGATATTTACTTACTGATGAATGGGCCTGGTGGGCAGCAACATCTTCGGACGAGAAGCGCTGGCGGAAATCCGCGTGAACGCGGCGCAGGACCTGGGAGACCGGAGGGGGGAAACGAACGTCTCTCTGCTGGGCAACCCCGGCTTTGCGCAAAGCGTGAGGGGAGCGAAAGAGGGAACGACGGCGCTGCAGCTGGGAGCCGGACTGAGCGTGCCGGTGGGAACGAAGGGAACCATCTACGTGAACGGGAACGCGGACATCCGTGACGGGGCTGCTCAGTAAACGGGACGTATCAGCTACTGCTACGATTTCTGGTCTTTGCTCCGAACTTGCTGCGGGCAAACAATACACCCTCTTTTTCTATGTATGAAAGGTGAAATTCACGAAAGGTGTTATTTTGCTGCATCGTTTGTTCAGGAATAGGGAAGGGATGAAAAATAATTTTTGCGTCCATTTTTATTTTCATGTGAAATGTTGCATTGCGGATTAGCAATCCGCAGAAGCATTATCCAGAAAATAGACCAGAATCAGATATTTTTGATGTTTATAATGAAAGAGATATGGAATGTTTTTTTGAAAAAATTCTGAATTGGATATTAAGAAGAAGATGATTTCCGGGTATGCAACATGCATTGGATCAATGTTAAATATTGACGGCGGATTGCTAATTCGGTAATAGCTATATATTGCAAACAGCCAATCAGGACGGCTGGATAGCTTTATTATTTACCCATATTTGCAAGTTATGAAGTTACGTCTACCGCTCAAGTTGTTGTCCGCCTTATTGTCGTTTTATGCCATATCCGGTTTTCATGTGTTCGCTGCTACGGAGTGGGACGGCAGCAGATATTCCGGTAATATCTATACGTGGGTAGGGAGTTCGTCCAATGATTTTCATAACGGCGGCATTGTCCTGACCAATCCGGATGGAACATACGGTCCTGTCAATACGAATTGGGGTTCCGTTTCAGAGGAGGGAAGTATTTGGAACCTTTTTGCCAATGAAACGGGACTGTCGGAATATAACACATTGCGCTTTGTCGCATCAGGCACGGAAGTGGGCGATGTCACCGTATCGGCGACCAATAAAAATCCATCCTGCTCCTTTACGCCATTTACCATGGGGGGATTGATTGTGGAGGAAGGGGCATCAGGGTTCTCCCTTGTCCCGAACAATAATGCCCAGAGGACTCTTATACTGGGGAGAGCGGGTACGGAAGAGCCGGTATTATTTACGGTTCGTGAAGATTTTTCCCTGGGTTCTTCCTCCAATGCATGGGGCCCGGTTAATGTGAATGCAGACTGGAATGTCCTTGTGGCAAATGGCAAGACGCTGAATGTTTACGGGGCACTGAATTCTTCCGGACGGACCATTACGGTGGGCGGGGAAGGATTCAGCGGTACGTTGGTTTTAAACAATGCGGCCAATGCATCCATGACTGCTGAATGGGTCATCACCTCCGGCTCTACTGTAAGGTGCATGAATAATTCCGCTTTGGGAAGCGGCCTTGTTACGCTGGATGGGGGGACGCTTGATTTTAACTCGCAAACGATCGGATCAACCATTACGTTGAACATGAGCGGGACCGGGACATTGCAGAATGTGACAGTTGATGGAGCAATTTTATCTTATACGTCTTCATCGGGAAATGATGGGATTACTGCTTCAAATACCACGTGGACGTCCGGGAAAATAGATATTGGGCGTTTGTTGCAGGGATTTAGTGCCGAAGGTTCCAATACCGTTGATTTGGGAGCGGAGCTTGGCGAGGGCTTTAGCGTACTAGGCTTAGATACAGGGCAATACAGAATAGAAGGCAGCGTGCTGACGATAGAAGACGGGGCGATATCCAGCGTGACGTGGGTATCTGCGGGAGAAGGAGGGGAATTGGAAGAAACGGTCAAGAACGCCTTTACGCTGGCTCTTGGGGAGGGGAGTGCGGCCAACGTCAGCCTGGGATATCTGAACGGGACCCTGACGACCAGCGGGGACAAAGTCTATCAAATCACCAACACCGGCGGAACTAAAATCAACCTGTCCGGGGTATACAACAGCGGGGCGACCCTGCCGTCCGGCAACCTCAACTACCAGGGGGACATCTGGATGGACATCAACGGAGGAGCATTCGGCATCATCGCCGGAGGTGTCACCAATGAATGGGGCACCAACCTCCAGACCAGCACGCTGACTGGGGACACCCATGTGCAGCTCTCTGGAAACGCCACGGCGGAACACGTCATCGGCGGGAACAACAAGGGAGCAAGCACTACCCTGACGGGAAACACCAACGTTACCGTCAAAGATAACGCCATCGTGGCGGGAGCCATCATCGGAGGAAGCACCTCCTCCCACAATGCCGTCACCACCATCACAGGAAACACGAGCGTCCTGGTCACCAACATCCAGCACAGCAACAGCGCGACCGTCAACCTGGGAGACTTCGGCAACGTCACAGCCCAAAACTTCATCACGGGCGGAAGCGCGTGGACGGCCAACCAGACTTCAGGAACGACCATCCAGGGCAGCACCTCGGTAACGATTAATGTAGGCGATGCGGAACTCTCCGGCACGGAAGGGCACAACAACTTCGTCAAAAACATCTATGGAGGCAGTTACGCAAACACGAAATCCGAGGGCAACGGAGCCGTACAAAAAGTGGAAGGAAACTCAAGCGTCTCCATCAGCGGAAAAGAAGGAATCACCTTCACGGGAGACATCATGGGCGGCTCCTTCTGGAACTGGGGCAACGGCACGACGCTGACCACCAACGGAAACACCAGCGTCTCCATTGACGGAGGTTCCACCTTCACGGGCAAAATCGTGGGCGGCTCCTGGAGAGGAAGCACGTGGACGGCGGAAGATCCCACAGCCCTGCCCGTCAGCATTGGCGGCAACATCACCGTCACCCTTGGACAGGGCACCTACCTGGGAGACATCTACGGGGCGGGCAACTGTGGCACGGTAGGAGGCGAAGTCCACGTCTCGCTGACGGGAGGAAGCATCTTTGGGGAGGAAGGAGAAGAAAGCGGCATCACCATCGGCGGAAGCGCCGGAGCGGCGGTAGAAGGAAACAGGACGCTGGAACTCAAGGGAACCTTTGGAACCGGGGACTTCCAAAACGTCACCTTCACCCGGTTTGATGAAATCAATATCGCGCAGAAAGGAACCTCGGCCACCATCTACGCGCTGACCGACAGCCCGGCCCTGACCAAAACGGGAGCGGGAACCCTGACACTCGGGGCGGACGCGGCAGGAGCGGAAACCATCCTTGACGGAACCACGGAAGGAATCACCATCTCGGAAGGCAGCCTGAACCTCTCCGGCGCCGGCGGCAGCCATATGAAAGGAACGTGGAACATCGCCTCCGGCTCCCGTCTCACCGGAGTCAGCGGAACCGTAACCGTAGGAGAAGGAGGCCTGGACGGACTGACCATCGCCCTGGGAACGGAAAACATCGGCCAGGACACGCAGGCGTCTGGCGCCGTCATCAGCAACGGCAGCGGAACGGGAAGCGACCCGAACCTGTCCATAAAGGGGGAAGGGCTGACGCTGGACCTGAGCAACGACGCCGTCGTCAACCTTCTGCTGGACCACAAAACCGACGACTCCTCCAGCTACCTGACCCTGACCAGCGGAACGCTGACCGTCGGCGACCTGGGCGACATCGCCTTCACTACCGACCTTCTGTCCAACTACGGCATCCGGGTCACCGGAACGGACGGAGGCAGCCTGGTGCTCAGCGGAGCGGCCACCGGCCTCTACCGCGTGCAGGAGGAAGGAGGAAACGCCCATGAAGTCAACTCCTATCAAACGCTCTCCGGCTACGCCGGCGTCGTCATCGGCGGCGGCCAGACCCTGACGGTCAACCTGGCCGGAGCCCCGGGCGAATCCGACGGACAGGGAGCTAAAATCAACAACCTGATGGGAGCCACGGGCAGCAGCCTGGTCGTCAACAACACCGGAGACGGCACGGCCGTCGTCATCCTCAACAACAAACAAATGACGACGGGAGAAGACGACATCGACCCGGCCGGCCAGGACACCGTCATGGGCGGCAGCATCACGGGAGGCAACAACGTCGCCTTCATCAAGGAAGGAACCGGGACGCTGACGGTCGGAGGAACGATGGACGTGGAAACCCTCGCCCTGCGTGAAGGAAACATCGTCCTCAACGGCGCGTCAAACACCCTGGACACCCTCACTCTGGAAGGAGGCGGCCTGACCATTAACGGCAACGCCGAAGTCGGAACCATCACCGGCACGGAAGCCGGAGGCTCCCTGACCATCCAGGGAACTCTCAACCTGACCGGAACAGGCGAAATAAACGACGGCTCCATCACCGGAACCGGCACCCTCCGCATCCAGGAAGGAGCGGAACTGGCCCTGGGCGGAGAAGCCCGGCTGGACGGAACCTCAGTCACCGCCGACGGCACGCTGGCCCTCTCCGGAACGGAATCCGGCACCATCAGCAGCCTCTCCGGCAGCGGCACCCTGTCCATGAACGGAGGCCGCCTCTCCATCTCCTCGGCAACAACCTCCTCCGGAACCTTCTCCGGCACGCTGGCAGGCAGCGGCACCCTGGACATCTCCGGGCAAGCCACCCAATACCTGCAAACCGGCAATAAGGACTACGACCTCGCCGTCCGTGACGGAGGCGTCCTGGTCCTGAAAGGCACCGCGGACGCCCCCACGCTGAACTACAACAGCATCACCGCCGGAAACAACGGCACCCTGCGTATTGAAGCCACCGGGGACGCCCAGGGCAGCGCCAACACCACGCTCAACGTGGAAAACATCACCTTCCAGAACGGCTCCACGACGGAACTGATCTACAACTTCAACCAGGACGCCCCCTTTGGCGCCCCCATGCTGACGGCGGGCACCATCACCGTGCAGGACGGAGCCGGCTTCCTCCTCTCCAACATGGAAGGAAACGCCGCCATGAACGCGGGGAGCGACCTCCATGACGTCGTCCTGATGAGCGCCACCGGCAGCATCAGCGGCCTGGAAGACGGGCAGAGCCTCGCCGCCCGGATATCCGGCCTCTTCGCCGTCTACTACCAGGACGCCACGCTGAGCCGCGACGGAAACGACATCCTGCTCAATGCCACACTCCGGCAGGAAAACCTCTTCGCCTCCGCGGCCGACACGTGGAACTCCGCCGCCGGAGCCAGCCTGCTCTGGGAAGCCCGCAAAAACCTGGACCCCGACTCCCAGCTGGCCCAATTCATGAACGGCGTCAGCACCATGATCAATGACGGCAACCTCTCCGGAGCCTCCCGCGCCATGGCGGCGGCAGCTGGGAGCACGGTCAACGCGCTTGGGACGGCGCAGAGGGACGCCCTGCGCGACCAGATGGGCTGGATCAGGAACCGGACCACCCTCATGGGCGTCAACCCGGCCTACGTCAACGACGACCTCCCCCGCTTCCACATGTGGATGGAAGGCACGGGCTCCTACGCCAAACTGGACACCCGCGGGGATGAAAGCGGCTACCAGCTCACCACCTGGGGAGGCACTGTGGGCGTGGACGCGGACCTCAGCGACCGCCTCACGGTGGGAGCGGCCTTCACGGCCAACTACGGCGACCTGACGGCCAGCGCGGCGGACAGCGCCGACGGGCACCTGGACAGCTACTACGCCAGCCTCTTCGGCCGCTACCAGGACAGGCGCTGGGCGCACACGCTCATCCTGACGGGAGGATGGAACGACGCGAAACTCAACCGTACGGTCAACTATGGGGAAGGAAGCTACGGGACGCAGGGAAGCACCAGCGGGTGGGGCTTTGGAGCGATGTATGAACTCACCTACGACGTATACCTCAACGAAAACCGCAGCAGCGTGCTGCAGCCGCTGTTCAACGCCTCGGTGGTGACGACGCGGATGGACGGCTATGAGGAAACGGGTGCGGGCAACGCGGGCCTGAACGTCGGCAGGCAGGACTGGACGACGGGGACGCTGGCGCTGGGCGGCCGGTGGATGGGCCTGGTGGGCAGCAACATCTTCGGACGAGAAGCGCTGGCGGAAATCCGCGTGAACGCGGCGCAGGACCTGGGAGACCGGAGGGGGGAAACGAACGTCTCTCTGCTGGGCAACCCCGGCTTTGCGCAAAGCGTGAGGGGAGCGAAAGAGGGAACGACGGCGCTGCAGCTGGGAGCCGGACTGAGCGTGCCGGTGGGAACGAAGGGAACCATCTACGTGAACGGGAACGCGGACATCCGTGACGGGTCCAGCGCGCTGAACGGAAGCGTCGGCTACCGCTACGACTTCTAACAAGAAGGAACATGATATTATTGCCAGGCCGTTCCGGACAAGTTCCGGAACGGCCTGGCAACGTCAGGGCTCGTCCGGCAGGGAAATGGCGGGAGCCTGGCGTCTACTTTTCCAGCAGCCGTCCTCCGTCGTGCCATTCTCCGTACATCCTGTTTTCACGGGTATTCTTCAGAAATTTTTCCAGGCGCTTGCGGAACAGTTCCGGCTGGTTTTTTTTAATTTGAATGGTGTCCAGGCGCACATGGCGATATAGCCGGGGAAACGCCAGGAAATTGGCGTAAATAAGCGGATCCTGTTGAAGGAGCTGTAAAATATACGGGTCAATACGGAACGCTTCCGGATTCATTTCCGGCAGACATTTTTCGCCGTGGGGCGTCATTAGTCCCAGCCTGGCCAGGCGGCGGACGCGTTCCTTGTTCAGTTCGGACCATTTACTCTTTCTGGATCGGGGAGTGAGACGCTGGGCCAGGAAACCGGAGGCCGTCTTCTTGCGGGTGCTGTCAATCCATCCGAAGCACAGGGCTTCCTCCACGGCATCCAGGTAAAGGAGGGCATGTGGGGAAGGTTTCCTCGTTGTGAGAACCCAGCAGCAGGAGGAAGTGAGGTGGTTGTTTTCCAGCCATATTCTTAATTCCTTCCGTGTAGTGATGGGAAGAAGGTTGTTTATTTCCATGGCGTTTATAGGTCGGTCTTCCGCTGATGTTCTGAGGGCCGATAATACTTCTCCGGAGCCTGCATTTCCAGCACAGACATGGCTTCTAACCGGGGACAGCTTCGGGAAGGGCGCCTTTCTCAGGAACCGCTTTTCTTTCCGTCTTCTTTTTCCGCCGTTTTTTCCTTTTCCTTCTTCGGAGAGAACCGGCCGGTTTTCTGCTTGTCAAAACAAAAGCCGCCATTATAGATGATTTATGAAGAAGAATGTAGTCCTGTCCTTGCTGGGGCTGGTTCTGCTGGTTTCCGCCGTAGCGGTTTTCAATATGGCATGTGCAGAAAAATCCTCCAACCGTGCGGATATCGCGCGGAAACGGGTAACGCCCGTGCTGAATTCCTTTCTGGAGCCGTGCGGCGCCAGGGTGGGAAGTCCTGTGTTTTTACGGGCCGTAAAGGAAGACTCCGTCCTGGAACTGTGGGTGAAACCGGACAAATCGGAATGCTACATGCTTGCCAAGCGCTATCCGATTGCCGCATGGTCCGGAAAACTGGGACCCAAGGAGAAGGAAGGGGACAGGCAAACACCGGAAGGTTTTTATGAAGTGGAACCGTCCGGGCTTAATCCCCGGAGCAATTGCCATTTGTCTTTCAACATCGGGTATCCGAATACCTATGACCGCTCCCTGAACCGGACGGGAAGCTTCATCATGGTGCATGGACGGGATGTTTCCATCGGCTGTCTGGCGATGACCGATTCCGGAATTGAGGAGATTTATACCATGGTGGAACAAGCTCTGGTTCACGGGCAAAAAAACGTTCCCGTGCAGATTTATCCCTTCGTGCCCTCTCCGGCGCGTTTGTCAGAGGAAAAGGATTCTCCCCACGCCGCCTTTTGGGCGGACATGGCCCGAGCGTGGGACTGGACGGAACGGACCCGTACTCCGGCCCGGGTGAAGGCCGTCAATGGCAGGCAGGTCGTTGTGGAGCAATAAAAATCCTCCGGTCCTCAACCGGAGGATAAAGGAAGGTCCGCGGAACAGGGGCGGCAGGGGCGCCCCTGGTTCCGTGTGTCCGGAATGCTCCGGGTTAGACCAGCTGGGCAATCAATTCTTCGCGGTCGCCCGGCAGAAAATCCATCGGGGCAATTTCCGGCAGCGTATAGCAGCCTGCGGCCAGTTTCATGCTGGCGCGGGCGGAAGCCACCATGACCTGGGCGGTCAGGGCCGGATTGTTGATGCGCATTTCAAATGTGAACATCTGGTTCTGCGTGGAGCCGGAAACGCCCTTGCGTTCCATCAGCACGCCGTGGCCCATGTCTTTCAGCACGTCGATGTCGGGCACCTGCAGCACGCGGGTGTCGTCATGGCTGAAGTAGGAATCGGATTTAATGGCGAATTCCACGTCGGAGAATTTGGCGCCTTCTTTCAGCACCACATAAACCATGCGGCGGTGTACGCCGGAACCCGTGGGGATGGTGAGGGAAAGAGCGTCCGCCACTCCTTCCTTGGAACGCGCCACGACGCTGTGGCCCATGCTCATGCCGGGGCCGAAGTTGGTGTACGTGATGCCTTTGGGAGCCATGGCCAGCATCAGGGTACGGATGACGGAGTCCGTTCCGGGATCCCAGCCGGCGGAAATGATGGAGACGGCGTCATGCTTGATTGCCTGGGCTCCCAGGGAACGGCGCAGGGCCACGATGTCCCCGTGAATATCGAAGCTGTCAACTGTGTTGATGCCGCGGGCGAGCAGGGGCAGAGCCGTTTCTTCCACGCTGCGGGTGGGGGTGCAGAGCAGGGCCGCGTCCACATGGCCCAGTTCCTCCACGTCGCTTACGGTCTTGATGCCGTGTACAGCTTCGCTGCCGGGGCGGCGCACGATACCTGCCAGTTCCATATCGGGAGCGGCGCGCAAGGCGTCCACAGCGTATTTCCCGATGTTGCCGTATCCTACGATGGCTACTTTAATCATCTTGGTAGTAAATAGTAATGGTTCCTAATGGGGCGGAATGTCCGCCCGGCATTTTTTTTCCTTTGGCGCATGTTTTTTAAGTGTTTTGGGAACGCATGGCAAGAACGGAGAATGACAGGGGGCTTTGTGGCATGATTGCCGGTTCTTTGAACGGGGGGCGGAGGAATAGAGTCTGATTACTCGGAACTCTTCCAATAAAACGATGAAAAGCAAATTGATTATTCTGAGTATCGCCACCCTTCTGGGGTGCGTTTCCTGCAATACGATAGGCGGGGTGGGCAAGGATGTGGAAGCGGTCGGCAGCGACATTAATTCCGCCGCCCGTTCCACTAGCCGGGCCATGTAAAAAGGTCATGTAGAGACCTTGGACGAAAGCCGCTTCATCCACCCGGATGAAGCGGCTTTCCGGTAAAAAATGTGCTGCCGCCCGCATGCCCTGATTTCCGGGTGGCCGCAAAGGTTTGGCGTGTTCCATGCAGGATGGAGCCGGACCTTGCCAATTCGTTGGGAATCCCATGGGGATGACTGCCATTCAGGGCAGAATGGCAGGAAGCAAAGTACTGCCTCTTTTCCATTAAAAGAGGGCTTAAAACAGCGTCCGGCGCTTCCCGGGCCTTATTGCATGGACTTGCTGGTGGCCTGGGAGGCGCTGTCAATCTTGCTTCCCATGGCTTCCACGTCTTTTCCTATTCCGCTGATCGTATTGCAGGAGGAGAGAGCGAGGGCTGCGGCGAGCGTCAAAAGGGCGGATTTGATATTCATTAGTCGAAGAGAGGTTGAAAGCCGTATCCTAACCTGCTTCCGGTTTCTTGTCAATGAACCTGCAAGCAGTAATTTGTTATAGCTTTTTGTTATATTATGCCATAGAATAATTGTATTATCGAATAATAACGCTATTTGCCATAAGAAGTCTGCATTTCATTACAGATTGAAAAATATCATGAAAACATCAGTTGCAGGATAATAAATCAACATGGCGTTTACCGCCCTCCTGGGGAGGGCATGCTTGTCTTGCCGCTTTCGATATTACCGGGAATAAAGCAGAAAGCGCCGATATTTTTCTGTTCATCCGGGCAGGTGGAAGGACACAATACTTGCCGGCCTTTGCCTATTAGCCTTGAAGGCAGGCATTCTGCTTTTCCCTTTATGGTTCAAGAGCCGTTTCCCTGTTGACGGGGAACGGATTTTGCCATTGCAGCATGCGCCCTGCGTCAATATGGACAATGCTGTCCAGATCTGCCCTGTCTATCCGGGGGGAAGCGGTTGCCGTCAGGAAGGCGGGGATGAAGGGGCTAACTCGGGTTGGCGGCGGTTGCGGTATCTGCCGCCGGGGCATCGGCTGCGGGAGCAGGGGAGGAAGCTGCGGTTTTCCCTTCCATGGGTTTGCCCAGAAAAGCGGGCAATTCCAGCCCTACGCTTTTGCCGAGTTCATGAAGGGGCAGCGTATCCTTTACCAGATTCTGGACGAATCCTCCCACAGAGGAGTTCCCTCCATTGCCCATGACGACTACCTTGTCGAATTTCAACCCCTTAATGGCGCCGGACTGGAGCTCCACAATCTTGGTAAGCTGTTCCGTCACCAGCAGGTTGGAAGCGGCCTCGGAAGAACCTGCCGCCTGGACGATCTGCTGAAAACCGCGGGCCTTGCCTTCCAGCACGGCTTCAATCGCGGCCGCTTCACCGCGTCCCACCATTTCCATGCCTTCCCCTTCCGCCTTTTTCTTCAGGAGGGTAGCCTGGGCTTCGCCTTCCGCCAGTTGGCGGATGGCTTCCGCTTCCGCCCTGCGCTGGATGAGCAGAGCCTGCGCCTTGCCTTCCTGTTCCAGTTTGAGTACTTCCGCCGTGGCCTGGGCCTGCACTTCGCGCTGGCTCTTTTCAATGCGGGCCGTTACCAGGATGTTGGCTTCCTGCGTGGCGCGTTCGCGTTCCGCGCGCTTCAATTCCGCTTCTTTTTCCGCCTGGTAGGCTTCTTCCAGGGTTTTAGCCTCCTGCACCTTCTGGGCCACTTCCGCCAGCTTTTTGGCCTCCGCCTGCTTCACTTGCAGCTTGGCGGCGGATTCCGCAATTTTAATCTGGGCTTCGTTCTGGCCTTCAATGGCGATGGCGCGGGCGTTCGCCACCTGGATGGTCTGGTCCTTTTCCGCTTCCGCTTTGCCGATTTCCCCGCGGCGCGTTTCTTCCGCCACCTTGATGGTGGCGTCATTGATGGCGCGCGCAGCGGCTTCCTTGCCCAGGGCGTTGATGTAGCCGGAAGCGTCCTGGATGTCCGTGATATTGGCGTTGATGAGATGGAGGCCCACTTTGTGCAGTTCCACGTCCACGCCTTCCGTGATGCCCTTGATGAGTTTTTCGCGGTCGGAATTGATTTCCTCAATGGTCATGGAGGCAATCACCACGCGCATCTGCCCCATGATGATTTCCGCGGCCAGGTTGCGGATTTCCTCCCGGGAGCGGCCCAGCAGGCGCGCAGCGGCGTTCTGCATGATTTCAGGAAGGGTGGAGATGCCCACGATGAAGGAGGAGGGCACATCCACGCGTATGTTCTGGGAGGAAAGGGCACCCTGGAGGGGCACGTCAATATTGATAGGGTTCAGATCCAGGTAGCTATAGGACTGGAGAACCGGAAGCACGAAGGTGGAGCCGCCGTGGTAACATTTGGCCGGCTGGCCTGTGCCTACTTTCCCGAAGACGATGAGGATTTTGTCCGGAGGGCACATGCGGTAGCGGCTGAACAGCCAGGAAGCGGTCAGAATGATGAAGAGAACCAGAATGGCGATGGGGATGATTTTGTCCATAGTCGGCTTGGGGTATGATGATTGGGGTGTTTGTTAATGAAGAGGTTTGACGGTGACGATTCCCGCAGTGACGGCTACCACTTCCACCGGGGTTCCGGAGGGCAGGGGATGTTCCCCTTCCTGGACGGCAGGGAGGTACAGCAGCTGGCTGGGATGGGCGATTGTAACTTGTCCGCCGCGTTGGAGGTTTCCGGGAATGCTGATGTAAACGGAGCCGGTCATTCCCTTGAGGGTTTCATAATTCAGGGTGCCGTCTGATTTAAGGCTCATAATGAAACGCATGGAGATGCCGATAATCAGGAACATCAGCACGCCGGTGAAAAAAGCCGCCGCCAGGGAAGCGGCCATCCCCCAGTCCAGACCCTGGGCGAGCACGCCGCCCCAGCCGAAGCCCAGAAAAAAGCCGATGCCGGATTTGATGGACAGCAACCCTACGTCCGCTCCGCCGGAATCCGCATCAAAGTCCAGATCATGTTCCCCCAGCCCGAACAGGGACAGGAGAAACAGGAGCGCTCCCACGCCCGTCGCTACTACGGCGATGATAAAGAAAATGGAGTAATCAGTCATAGGGTGGATTGATTACCGGGAGTATCCATGTTTGGAGGCTGCTTGTCTATGGAAAAAGAGCGGCGGCCGGATATT
>OGFY01001005.1_pt1 | contig 23443 bp, 17 predicted proteins | sample 1570951 | NCBI WGS metagenome assembly OGFY01 (sample SAMEA2581942, study PRJEB24529) | metagenome | biome: Human gut stool | place: China | collected 2011
CGTTTCACCGGAGGTTTATAGGGTGTTTTTACTAAACTGGCGGAAATAAATCCCAATACACATGAACCGAGCGCATAGCAGAATATCGTAGCAAAAGAGACTCCCGCGTCATGCAGGAATAATCCGAACATCGGTCCGATGGACATCGCCGTGTTGTTTGTAAGTCCGTAATATCCTAAACCTTCGCCTCTGCGTGAAGAGGGCATAATGTCGATAACGATTGTATTTCCGCCCACCGTAACCATCCCGAACGAGACACCGTGAATAATACGGAATATGATAAATAAGGTCAGTGAACCGGCAATCAGATAACCGCCGAACATCATCATAAAGATAAAATAAGCGAAAAGATACAGCGGTTTGCGTGCAAATGTATCAAGCAGATAACCGGAAAACGGACGAATGCAAAGTGCCGCTACTGTATAACAGGAAAGTACGATACCGATGGTAGAGGTCCCTGCCTGGAAAAACTCGGATAAATAAAACGGCAAAACGGGAATCAGCAGCCAGAAACCGAAGTAGAGCAGAAAATTGGCTGCCAAGATGAAACAATAACTAGGAGTAATGAGTCTATCCTTTGCCATAATGAATTAGTTTATTCCACCATTAGTTCACCACAGATTACACGGATTAGCACAGATTTTTAATAAATTCCCAATAATCTGTGTTAATCCGTGTAATCTGTGGTGAATATGATTAGTAGGCGCTCTCGAATTCCTTCAGGAAGCGTGTGTCATTTTCAGAGAACAGTCTGAGGTCGTTGACGCGATATTTTAAGTTGGTGATTCGTTCAATGCCCATTCCTAAAGCATAACCGCTATATATCTTGCTGTCAATACCGTTCAGCTCCAGCACGTTCGGATCTACCATACCGCAACCTAAGATTTCCACCCAACCTGTGTGTTTGCAGAAAGGACAACCTTTTCCACCGCAGATGTTACAGCTTATATCCATTTCGGCACTGGGCTCTGTGAAAGGGAAATAAGAAGGACGCAGGCGGATTTTGGTATCTTCACCGAACATTTCGCGGGCAAAAAGAAGCAATGCCTGTTTCAAATCCGTGAAAGACACGTTGCGGTCTACGTATAAAGCTTCCACTTGGTGGAAGAAGGCGTGTGCACGGTAGCTGATAGCTTCGTTACGATATACGCGTCCCGGACAAAGTACGCGGATAGGAGGTTGTGTAGACTCCATTACACGGCTCTGTACGCTGGATGTGTGTGTACGCAAAACGACATTGTGAGACACTTCGGTATTGTTTTCAATAAAGAAAGTGTCTTGCATATCGCGTGCCGGATGGTCTTCCGCAAAGTTCATGGAAGAGAATACATGCCAGTCGTCTTCGATTTCCGGTCCGTCTGCGATGTTGAAACCCATTCGGGCAAAAATATCGATGATTTCGTTCTTCACGATTGTGAGCGGATGGCGCGTACCAAGTTTCACAGGATAAGCCGAACGGGTCAAATCCAATCCGTCGCAACCGTTGTCTTGGTTTTCAAACTGCTCTTTCAGCGCATTGATTTTATCCTGCGCTTTCGTTTTCAGTTCATTCAGCCTCATGCCGACTTCCTTTTTCTGCTCAGCCGGTACGTTACGAAAATCTGCCATTAAGTCGTTAATGGTTCCCTTCTTGCTAAGGTATTTGATGCGGAGAGCCTCGAGTTCTTCGGCATTGGAGGCGTGCAAGGCTTCCACCTCTTTCAGAAGTTGTTCAATCTTAGCTATCATATTTTTGATATATTGTTATTCAGTTTCTTGGTAAAAACCTTGCAAAGATATAATATTTATTTCAGTTGGTGAAATCTATATAGACGTTTTTATGGAGTTACTTACTTTAGGTTCGGATTTAAAATCGCATCCTCGTAAGGATAGGGAGCGTACATTTTACTATCATCCCATGTACCCGTTACGGGCACCGCTTCATTTCTCTCGATACCCTCCGCTACTTTTATTAGCGGGTTCTCCTTGCGGTATTCAAAATGATCTTTGTACCGGTACATCCTGAACATATCCCTGGCCCTGCTTGCAATGCCTCCCCAATAGTATCCGGCTATTTCCCAGCCGTGCTCATCGTAGGCGGCTTCTGCCAGTGCTTCGGGTGTCATGGTTTCCTTATAAAAATTAGTTTCTTGACCGTCAGCCCTGTTACGTACCTTATTTAATACTTCTATGGCTTTTGTATTGACTTCTCCCGAACGCCCTGTTGCTTCGGCATACCAGCAATATACCTGCGACAGCCGTATCAGTTGGAGCGTCTTTTCGCCTGCCGCGTTCACCAGAGCGGGATTGGTGTAATCGAACTCCGTTCCACGTACAGCACCTTCCACCGTTTTCATGAAAACAGGTGCAACCACTTCGCGGGAAGGTGGATCGGTGTCATACCACCAGTCATGTAGCTCGCCATCGCTCAATATGATTTTAGGAAAGTAAGTGGCATCTTTGCGCGGTCCTTCCGGAAAAGCTTTCCAGAATTTGATTTCTCCATTGGTATCTCCCCATCCGCCTTGCGCCATATCCTGAAGGAAGTCGGTCAAAGGAGCGGCTTGATTTGTCTGGTTCCGGTTATAGTAGATGCCCAGCAGTAACTCTTTATTCTTATTATTATATTCCCAAGAATATACCTGGCTGTATTCATCCAGCAGTGCATAATTATAAATGTGGTTCTCCACACCGTCGATTACTTCTTTTGCTTTGCCTGCCGCCAGTTTATAATATTCCGTTCCTTTGTTGAGCGGCCATCCTGCCATGCACATATACACGTATGCCATTGTCGCTTTCACTGCTCCTTCACTTACGGCGATATTTATTCCGTTTCTGGCATAAGGCTCTTTGGTGTAATTTGCAGGACAGTCTGTTTCTGCAATCTTCAGGTCGGATAGGATCAATTTATAAACTTCTTCTTCTGTTTGCAAAGGAGTGTTGTAATTGATTTCCTCTTCCAGCATGATAGGTACTTTTCCCCACGTTGTCACCAGATAGAAATACGAATAGGCTCTCCAATAATGTGCCTGTCCGATAGCAGCCTTAATTTCTTCCTCTGATACGTCGGGGGTGCGTCCAGCATTGTTGATAATGAAGTTGGCGGCTTTAATTACTTTGAAACGCTGTTCCCACATACTGGACAGCCATGAATTATTATCTTTCACATCAAACTGGTCATGTTCCCTAAGCGGCTGTTTGTTGCTGGAAGGGTGGGTGGAAATATCATCACCGGCTAGGAAGTTAGTACCGCAAAGATTATTGCTGGCCTGTGAACTTGCTATCACGGAGTATAATGCGGTCAGTGAAGCATCAAGATCTTCTTTGTTGCTGAAGAATTCTTCTGAGGGTAACTGTCCTTTAGGGTCTTCGGTCAGGAAGTCGTTGCACGAAACGAGACATAGACCCGCCCAAACGAATGGCAATGTCTTTTTGATATACTTATATGTTGTTTTCATCTTGTTCTTTATTTATAGGTCAATGGTTAAAATCTGATTTTGGCACCAAAAGTTATTGTTCGTGGGATGGGGTACGCACCATAGTCCAGACCGTCATAGCTGGTATAAACCTCCGGATCCATTCCTTTGTAACGGGTGATTGTAAAAAGGTCTTGCGCGCTTACGGATAATTGTATGCTTGCAAATTTGGCAACCCGTCTCGGAATGCGATACGAAATGCTGACGTTCTTCAATTTGACGAAAGAAGCGTCTTCCAGCCAGAAATCCGAGTTGGCGTAATTCTTACTTTCGGTATTGGTGAGGCTCGGATAAGCTGCTTCCGCTTTGTTGCTTACGTGATCCCAACCTTTGAAATAAGCATCCCGCAGCGTGACGAAACGTGAATTCCCGGTCATTGAAGCGGCCGTGTAGCGGCTTATATTCAGGCGGTTGTATCCGGTGGCGGCATTGAAGAAGATGTTTACAGTCCAGTTTTTCCAACTGATTGTGTTGTTCCACCCCATTGTCCATTTCGGGCTTGCCTGTCCTTTTACTACCAAGTCGTCGGAAGTAGGGCTGGTAGTCAGGCTGCCGTCTGCTTTCTGATAAAGGTTGGCGCCTTTCTCGTCGAATCCTTTCCATTGATATACATAGAAAGATCCCATCGGATAACCGGGCTTCATAATTTGCATCGCGCCGCCCAAATCGCTATAGTTTGCTGTCAGTACGAAGTCACTGCCGGCAAGGTCGGTTACTTCATTTTTCACATAAGCGGCATTGAAACCGGTCTCCCAAGTCACCGTTCCTTTCACCGGGAAGGTGTTGACCGAGAATTCAACTCCCGTGTTCTTCAGTTCACCCTGATTCACCCAATACGTACCTCCACCGTTGTATTTGGGTACTTGTTTTTGGAAGAGCAGGTCTTTGGTTATTTTCTTGAACCAATCGAATGTAATGTTGAACCCGCCTAAGCTTAAATCTACTCCCAAATCATATTGGTAGGTCTTTTCCCAAGTGATATCGGGAGTAGGGAACTGGTTACCCCAATACCCTGTGTAAGCATTGGAAGTACCCCAGCCGTAAGTTGCGCCCGATAACATTCCCAGCGTACTGTATGCGGCAATGTCCTGATTACCGGTGACACCGAAACTACCTCTTAATTTCAATTGTTCCAATATATGTTGGTTGCTCATGAACTTCTCCTTTGCTATATCCCAAGCTACTGCTGCGGATGGAAAATATCCCCATTTATTGTTTCCTTGAAATTTGGAAGAGCCGTCCGCTCTTAATGCGGCAGTGATGAAATACCGTTTCTTGTAGTCATAGTTGGCACGTATGATTCCTGAAGCAAGAGACGCTTCTGTGTACGAGTTGCTTGCATTTCTTATGGCGGCATTGGCGATATTCCAATATCCTACGCTCTCATTGTTCAGATTCGAACCGGTACCTTGCAAGCCCGTATCCCATGAGCGGCTGATTTCCCATACGGCCATTGCCGTAACGTTGTGGTCACCGAATTGTCTTTGCCAGGTCAGGTTATTGGTATTCTGCCAATAGTTATGCATATTGCTGGTGTTGTTCATGCTGTTGATTGCACCGGGAGCTTCCAATTTCGATTTGAAAGAATAGGAAGGGCTGTGGTCGTAGTCGTATCCACCTTGTACGGAGAACGTAAGCCCTTTCATTATCTTGAATAATAAGGTCAGGTTGGCATTGAGGTTATAACTGTAACTGTCACTGTAGTTAACCATCAGCTCGCCGTATGGATTCGAGCCGTTGGCGATGTTATACGGGTCTCTGTTGTATATGCCGGTTTCCGAGTCTTTCATTTCCATCGTAGGGGAGAAGTTGGTGATATGAAACCAGTTGGCGCCGTCGTTATGCTTATGCAGACTGCTGGCGTTCATCTTGGCGGAGATAGTCAGCCAGGGTTTTACATCAGCATCGATGTTTGCCCGGATACCATAACGTTTGTAATCCGTCCTGATAGTGACGGCTTCCTGATCCAGCATATTTCCGGAAATAAGATATTTCACTTTGGCGTTTCCGCCGGAGATGCTTAACCTGTAATCCTGCGTGATACCGGTGTGAGTGATGAGGTCAGCCCAATTGATTCCTTTTGTCCCGTTTTTGTAGGCTTCGAGGTCTTCTGCTGAAATCGTAGATGAACCGCGTATATCATTCAGTGCCGTTGCATATTCATATGCGTTCAGTAAATCATATTGTTTTCTCACAGTGGAAAGACCTACGGAAGCATCGAACGTAATACTGGCTTTTCCTTCGCTACCGCCTTTGGTGGTGATCAAAATAACTCCGTTTGAACCTCGCGAACCGTAAATAGCGGTGGATGAAGCGTCTTTCAGAACTTCCATCGATTGGATATCCGACGGATTGATACCGTCCAGCCCGCTGGAAGAGATGATTCCGTCTATCACGTACAACGGGTCACTACTTTTATTGATAGAGGTAGTACCGCGTACACGTACTTTCATGCCTGCTCCGGGCACACCGCTTGTCGCAGTAACTTCCACACCGGGTGTCCGGCCTTGAAGGATGTTTTCCACTCGTTTTATCGGCTGGTTCTTGAATTGCCTGGTCGACACACCGGAAACGGAGCCCGTCAAATCGCTTTTCTTGACTGTTCCGTATCCTACCACCACTACCTCTTCTAGTAGCTGATTGTCTTCTTTCAGTATGACATGGAGGGCTGTTCTTTTTCTTATTTTTATTTCCTGCGGATGATATCCGATATAAGAAATAACGAGGGTGGCTCCTTGGGGAACACTCAGTGTAAATTTGCCGTCCATATCACTCGTCGTCCCTGTCGTTTCTTCTCCTTTTATTAATACAGAGGCGCCGATGATGGTTTCTCCTTGTTCGTCATAAATAATTCCTTTTATGGTTCTGTTCCCGCCTTCATCGGTTTCGTCTTCTTGCACTTCCGTCACCGGCTCTCCTTCTGTCGGGGCTTCCATCGGCATACTTGCTGCTTGTGAAAACAGATGTGATGGTAAAAGGAAAACAAAAAGAATGCTTAACAACCATTTGCTTTTTCTTGTCACTTTCATGTTTATTTAAGTTTAGATTTTCTTATAGGGATTGAATTCTGTTAATAGTTAGTGGGCAAGCAGCGTGCCAGACCATTTTATATACTGTCCGGATAAAACGTAAATAATTGATTTTTATTGTTATAGTATTTAAGAAATAAAGTGTGTTTTTTTAGGAGTGTGGAATTGCAGACTGTGGAATTGTGTAAAAATTCCACAGTGTGGTGGAGTATATTCCCCATTGTTTTATCGGTACGCATTGAAATAATTTATATCTTTGCACCGTTATGTACCGAAAATCCGGCAACTTATGAAAAAGATTGTTTTCACTCTTCTGATTTTGGCTTTTTCTTTTCGCCTTGCGGCCCAGATAGACTATTTGGAGCCGGTGCGATCTCTCTCTACTTATAAAGGCGAGTTGGGTGAATATTATCGTAGTGTATTCTCTTTGTTAAATACAGGTTTTCAGAAACAGCCTTATGCGCGTTTTACAGCTATTCCTTCCTTTTCGCCCGAATATGCCATGTCGGTGGAAAAGAAGAACGGACGTTATTTTCTTATATCGAACACGCTGTCACGAACTTATTGGCAGGCGGAGAAAGGAACGGTGAAAGTGGAGACGAAATCAGTTGCCATCAGTCCGTCGCTTTATCGGTCTTTGGGAGCTATCTTTCATATAGTCACTGAGCAGATACAGGATTTGGATGGTTCCAGTGCCGGTTTGGATGGGGTTGTCTATTATTTTTCTTCCACCAATGAGAAAGGGAAAGAGCGGATGGGACGGAAGTGGTCTCCGGAAAAAGGAACTTTGATGGAGCGTCTTGTGTTGGTTTGCCAGTCGGCTTATATGTTGTCCAAAGGTGGAAATATATCGGAACAGACTTTGGCAGAAGAAGCCGCTTCTTTGTTGAAGGCCCTGCAACAACGCAGTAAGGAAGCTCCCGATGCATATAAACAACCGATATATGTTGGAATTTATCAGGTAGGTCCCCGTTCGAGAGCGTTTTCCGGAAAACGGATAGAAGAGTTAGCTCATTTTCCGGACATGACTCCTGAAGAATATATTGCCGGACAGATGGTGTATCCGGCCGATTTATTGGAAAAGAATATTCCCGGATTTGCTTTGTGCGAGTTTACTATTGATAAAGAAGGAGTTATACTTCGTCCGCATATAGTACGGTCTACGCATCCGGAGTTTGCGGAAGAAGCTCTCCGCATTGTAAAAGGAATGCCGAAGTGGGCTCCAGCTCTTGTAGAAGGTAAACCGACAGATAGTAATTATACTCTTTATATTCCTTTTCGACCGCAGAATTATCGGGCGAAATAACCTTCCTCCCCTAGTGTAAAAACATAAAATCCTCTATCACCTATCACCTGTTGCTCTGAATTCCTTTATTCATCGTGCTTTCAGTAGGGTGATAGGTTGTATGTAATCTATCACCGACCTGTCACCTATCACCGCTTTCTCTGAAAACAGTAATCGGTAGAATGTCTCTCTTACTATTGGTTATTTTGTTTTATAGCTGTTTGAAACATTTTGTTTGCCACCGTAAAACACTATGTTTCACGCTGCCAAACACTTTGTTTCGCACTGCCGAACACTTTGTTTCAAGCCGTTGAAACACGACTCTACTCCGTATGTTTGGGATGAATCGTATAGTTGGTTTAGGCGAATCGTATGGTTAGTTTAAGTGAAACGTATGGTCGATTTAGGCAAATCGTATGGTCGTATTGGGTGACAGATGTTTTGCCAAGATAGTTACTCATGTATAATCAGATTCAAAAAATCATTAAAACAAAGAACTTTTCTTGTTCTTGATTGTCTTATGACCATAAATATATAAAATGAGAACTTATGGATGATATGATTAACAGACACGATTCGATTGCAGAAGAAAATATCGAACCGAATGGTCGTCCGGCCACGAATGATTTTGAAGAATGGAGCAGCGAAGTTTCTGACCGTGCAGACAATGTTTTCAAGAATGATACGAAAGACGGTCCCGACAAAGACCGTAAGAAACGTATAAAGGAAATAGATGAAGTGATAAAGAAGGACCTTGAATAAAGGTCCTTTATTTGATTACAATCTCTATTTGTATATTTTTAGGTATAAGTTCTACTCCATATTTTTTCTTGAATGCCGCTTTTGCTCTTTGTACGGAAGTTTTCCCTTTAATTCAACAATACTCGTTGTGACAATGATCAAGTATTAAATAATCGCACCTGATGCCTTCAGTGATTTGGCAACCGTCGACTTTTATTTTTGTTAGTAAATGTTGGTCAGGGTTTAAGAAAATACATTTGCATTTATTCTCTTTGATTACCAGAATTTTATCTGTCATTTCTCGTGTACATTTTCCGGATGTAACTTAGATACGTTATCAGCCTCTATCATATTATTCAAGGTTGATAATAGATATGGACTATGTGTTGTTACTGTCAGTTTACCGACTCCTTGCTCACCTATGAATATATTGAAATCTTTCAATATAATTTCTGCTGAAGTGATCGCTCCAAAGTTGCGAATGATGAGTTTACGTTCCATATTACTATACGACTTATATTTTCGAGTCGTGCAATATAATCATTTAATGGTAGAAAATCAAAAAAGAGCAACTCTGTTTATGAATTGCTCTTTTAAGAAGTGGAGCGTATCGGACTCGAACCGATCACCTTAACACTGCCAGTGTTACGCTCTAGCCAGATGAGCTAACGCCCCTTTTTTCTCTTATATGATAACGTTTGTAAACGAATCTCTTTTGTTGCCGCAAATATAATGCAATATTCTGAAATAATTGCTATGTTTGCGGTAAATAATCTATTAGAAGGAAAAATATGTTGATTTATAACACCACTTTTCAAGTGGACGATGATGTTCACGATAATTTTTTGATTTGGATAAAAGAATCTTATATTCCCGAAGTACAGAAGCACGGAGCGCTGAAAACGCCACGTATTTGTCGTATACTGAGCCATCGGGAAGATGGGAGCGCCTATTCTTTACAGTGGGAAGTAGAGAGTAGCGGATTGTTGCACCGCTGGCATTTGGAACAAGGGGTGCGATTGAATGACGAACTGACTAAGATATTTAAGGATAAGGTAATCGGATTTCCCACATTGATGGAGGTGATAGAGTGATTCAACCGGTAAAAGAGAAGATAATTCTGGGGATAGACCCCGGTACGACAATCATGGGATATGGAGTGCTGAGAATAAAAGGAACCAAACCTGAAATGATTGCTATGGGGATTATCGACTTGCGTAAGTTTGCCAATCATTACTTGAAACTGCGCCATATCCATGAGCGGGTGCTGAGTATTATTGAAAGCTATTTGCCTGATGAACTGGCTATTGAAGCTCCTTTCTTCGGCAAGAATGTTCAGTCTATGTTGAAATTGGGACGTGCGCAAGGAGTGGCGATGGCAGCAGCGTTAAGTCGTGATATACCGATCACCGAATATGCCCCGTTGAAGATAAAGATGGCTATTACCGGAAACGGACAAGCATCGAAGGAGCAGGTGGCGGATATGTTGCAGAGAATGCTTCATTTCTCAAAAGCGGATATGCCCACCTTTATGGATGCGACCGACGGTTTGGCTGCCGCCTATTGTCATTTCCTGCAAATGGGACGGCCTGCCGTAGAGAAGGGATATAGTAGCTGGAAGGATTTTATAGCGAAGAATCCGAATAAAGTGAAGTAAACTTTAACAATAATCAGATTACGAAAAATAGTATCATAGGAGAGCTTGAGATGAAGATAGGAATTAATTCAATAATAGGAGTGACTACAGTGGCAACAGTGATGAGTTGTTCTTCTGCGAAAAAGGAATATGCTTCCTTCGAGTTGTATCCCGTCCGTACGGGAAGCCTTACGGAAATGGAATATACTCCGGAAGCTACGAAATTCACCCTTTGGTCACCGACAGCAGAAGAGGTGCGCCTGATGCTTTATGATGAAGGTGAAGGAGGCCATGCCTATGAAACAGTGAAGATGGAACTTGGAGAGGATGGAACTTGGGCAACTGTGGTTAACAAGAATTTGCTCAATAAGTTCTATACTTTCAATGTGAAAATCAATGATAAATGGCAAGGGGATACTCCGGGAATTAATGCTCACGCCGTTGGGGTGAACGGAAAACGTGCCGCTATTATCGATTGGAAAGCAACGAACCCGGAAGGATGGGAGAATGATCAACGTCCTCCGCTGAAATCTCCTGCCGATATGATTATCTACGAAATGCATCATCGTGATTTTTCGGTCGATTCTACTTCCGGAATAAAGAATAAAGGAAAGTTCCTTGCTTTAACCGAGCATGGAACGATGAATTCGGACAAATTGCTGACGGGAATCGACCATCTGATAGAGTTGGGTGTGACGCACGTGCATCTTCTTCCTTCCTATGATTATGCTTCCGTAGATGAAACGAAATTGGATGAAAATCAGTACAATTGGGGATATGACCCGTTGAACTACAATGTTCCGGACGGCTCATATTCAACAGATCCTTATCAACCCGCCACTCGCGTGAAAGAATTCAAGCAAATGGTACAGGCGTTGCATAAAGCCGGCATCCGGGTGATTCTGGATGTGGTTTACAATCATACGTTTAATACGGCGGAGAGTAATTTTGAACGTACAGTACCCGGTTATTTTTATCGTCAGAAAGAAGACGGGACATTGGCGAACGGTTCGGGTTGTGGAAATGAAACGGCTAGTGAACGTCCTATGATGCGTAAGTTTATGATAGAATCCGTGCTTTACTGGATGAAGGAATATCATATCGATGGTTTTCGCTTCGATTTGATGGGAGTGCATGATATTGAAACGATGAACGAGATTCGGAAGGCAGTGGATGAAGTGGACTCTACTGTTTGTGTTTACGGAGAAGGATGGGCTGCTGAAACGCCTCAATATCCTGCTGATTCTTTGGCTATGAAAAAGAATGTGGCGTATATGCCCGGAATTGCAGTCTTCTCGGACGAGTTTCGTGACGGACTTTGCGGTTCTGTTTGGGAGAAAGGTAAGGGAGCTTTTCTTGCCGGAGTGCCGGGAGGGGAGAACAGTGTTAAGTTTGGTATTGTGGGAGCTATCGAACATCCGCAAGTACGCTATGATTCGGTGAATTACAGTCGGCAAGCCTGGGCCGGACAGCCTACCCAAATGATTAGCTACGTTTCCTGCCATGACGGTTTGTGCCTCGTTGATCGCTTGAAAGCAAGTATGCCGGGAGCTACTCCCGAGCAACTGGTTCGACTTGATAAGCTTGCGCAGACGGTAGTCTTCACTTCGCAAGGTATTCCTTTTATCTATGCAGGAGAAGAAGTGATGCGCGATAAACAAGGAGTGGACAATAGTTATAAGAGTCCGGATGCAGTCAATGCTATCGATTGGCGACGTAAAACGACGAACGGAGATGTTTTCATGTATTATAAGCGACTCATAGATCTGCGTAAGTCCCATCCCGCTTTCCGTATGGGAGATGCGGAAAAGGTTCGGAAGCATCTGGAGTTTCTTCCGGTGGAAGGACAAAACCTGATTGCATTCCGCCTGAAGGATCATGCGAATGGAGATAGTTGGGAAGATATTATCGTGGCTTTTAATTCCCGTATGACTCCTGCGCGTTTGGAAGTGCCTGTTGGTAAATATACAGTGGTATGCAAAGATGGCGTGATAGATGTGCGTGGATTAGGTACGCAGACCGGACCGGAAGTGATTATTCCCGGACAGTCTGCATTGATTATGTACAAGTAACTCTTAACTATTATTCATGAAAACGGATTGAATGAATAACAATAACTGCTGTAATCCGTTCTTGCTAAATCTTTTCTTTTCCTCCTGTTCATCGGTGGTTTCAGCTTGGATGTAACATCGCAACAAGTTTTTGTAACATACGTAAACGATGATGTAACAAGCGAGTAATGATTTGAATCAGAATTTCTGGGTAAGTGGGAAGAAACTTCCTAAGTTTGCAAAGTGGAATCCCGATGGATTTCTTCTCTTGCTAAATTATCATGAAATAAAGACATATAAAAGAAAAGACAGAATGAATAAGTATTGGTTTTATAAGGTAGGGTTAGTAGTTGTGTTCCTTTGCTTCGCCTTGTTGGGCGGAGCAAAGGTTAAACTTCCGGCTCTTGTTTCCGACGGAATGATACTTCAGCGTGGGGAACCTGTCAATATCTGGGGGACGGCTGATCCTGATGAAACCGTTGATATAACTTTCCTGAAAAAGAAATATAAGACTGTTGCCGATGCACAAGGTAACTGGAAAGTGACTTTGCCTGTTTTGAAAGTCGGCGGACCTTATACGATGACTATTAATGATATCGAATTAAAGGATATTCTTATTGGTGATGTGTGGGTATGTTCCGGGCAGTCGAATATGGAATTGCCTGTTTCACGGGTTACAGATCGTTTTCGCGATGAAATATCTACGGACAGTAACTATCCGATGGTGCGCTATATAAAAACACCTCTGCTCTATAATTTTCATGCTCCGCAGGCAGATATTCCGGGAATTTCCTGGCAAGCGATGACTCCTGAAAATGTGATGCCTTTCTCTGCTTTGGTCTATTTCTTCGCTAAAGATGTCTATCAGAAGACTAAAGTTCCGGTAGGAATCATAAATTCCAGTGTCGGAGGTTCACCGATAGAAGCGTGGATCAGTGAGGAAGGTTTGAAGCCTTTTCCATTTTATTTGAATGAAAAGCGTATCTATGAATCGGACGATTTGGTGGAATCAATGAAAAAGGAGGAGAGAAGGAAAAGTCGTGCCTGGAATGTGGCATTGTATCAGGGAGACAAAGGAATGCATGAGGCTACCCCTTGGTATGCTGCCGATTATGATGATAGCAATTGGAAAGAAACAGATTTGTTTGCTTCCGGCTGGGCAACAAACGGACTGAATACCATCAATGGTTCCCACTGGTTCCGTAAAGACTTTCAGGTGTCTGCCCAACAGGCAGGAGAAAAAGCGACTCTTCGCTTGGGATGCATCGTAGATGCAGATTCTGTTTATGTAAATGGTACATTTGTAGGGACTGTCTCTTATCAGTATCCTCCCCGTATCTATACCATTCCTGCCGGATTGCTGAAAGCCGGAAAAAATACAATAACCATACGCCTTTTCAGTTATGGCGGTCGTCCTCAATTTGTAAAGGAGAAGCCCTATAAAATCCTTTTCGGAAAAGGTCAGCCGGAAAAAGGAGAATCGGAGATCAATCTGGAGGGGAGTTGGAAATATCGCCTCGGCGCTCCTATGCCCGCTGCTCCGGGACAAACGGCTTTTCATTATAAACCCACAGGACTGTATAATGCCATGATTACTCCTCTGCTGAATTATACGGTATCCGGTGTCATCTGGTATCAGGGAGAATCGAATGTTTCGCGCAGAAATGAGTATAAAGACTTGTTGACGGCTATGATTAGCGATTGGAGACAACGGTGGAATAAGTCGGATATGCCTTTCTATATCATTGAGCTGGCGGATTTCCTTTCACCCACAGATAAAGGAGGACGTGCTGCCTGGGCGGAATTCCGGAAAGCGCAGGCGGAAGTAGCCTATACAAATAAAAATGTTACTCTGATTAAAAACAGTGATTTAGGAGAATGGAATGATATTCATCCATTGGATAAAAAGACGCTGGGGCAACGAGTGGCGGCAGCTATCTTGATAGAAATGAATACGAAAAACAGAAAATGACCAATTTATCTATTTTATGGAGAATACAATAAAGACCAATGAAGCGAAAGGTTTCTATAAACTCTCTTGGCTTCAACGTATAGGATTCGGTTCCGGTGATTTGGCGCAAAACCTTATTTACCAGACCGTATGTATGTATCTGCTGATTTTTTATACCAATGTATATGGACTTAAACCGGAAGTGGCAGCCGTGATGTTTCTTATTGTCAGGATAGTGGATGTCCTTTGGGATCCTCTGGTGGGTGCTTTCGTCGATAAACACAATCCTAAACTAGGTAAATACCGTTCATATCTTATTTGGGGAGGAATTCCGCTGACTGGTTTTGCTATTCTTTGTTTTTGGAACGGCTTTTCGGGTTCACTGTTCTATGCCTATTTCACTTACGTTGGATTATCCATGTGTTATACATTGATTAATGTGCCTTATGGAGCACTGAATGCGTCACTTACCCGCGATACGAATGAAATCACGGTGTTGACGTCAGTGCGTATGTTTCTTGCCAATTTGGGCGGTTTGGCCGTGGCATACGGTATTCCGATACTGGTGAAGGTGTTGTCTCCCGATGGCAAAATCAATACTACTGCATCTGCTAACGCATGGTTTATTACGATGACTATTTATGCTGTTATCGGATTGGCGTTATTGGTGTTCTGCTTTAGCCAGACGAAGGAGCGTGTGGTTATGGATCAGGAGGAGACATCTAAAGTAAAAGTGTCCGACTTGTGGGTAGAATTTTGTAGAAATAAACCTTTGCGTATTTTGGCGTTCTTTTTCATTACTGCTTTTGCAATGATGGCCATTGGTAATTCTGCCGGTTCATATTATATGATTTATAATGTACGTGCACCAGAGATGTTACCTTATTTCATGGCCTTGGGCTCGATACCCGCATTCATTTTCATGCCGATGGTACCTGCCATTAAACGTGCCATTGGAAAAAAGCAAATGTTTTATGTATTCCTTTCAGTCGCTATATTGGGTATGGCATTGCTATATATTATTTCTGTGGTTCCGGTACTCAAAACGCAGATATGGTTGGTCTTTGTGGCGCAGTTCATAAAATCGACGGGAGTCATTATTGCGACAGGGTATATGTGGGCTTTGGTTCCTGAAGTAATTTCGTATGGCGAATATACTCATGGTAAACGTATTTCGGGTATAGTCAATGCTTTGACTGGTATTTTCTATAAAGCGGGAATGGCTCTTGGAGGAGTTGTACCGGGACTTGTTATGGCTTTTGTCGGGTTCGACCAGACAAATGAAGTGTCACAATCGCCTTTTGCCGAACAGGGAATACTGTGGCTCGTGGCCGTTATCCCGGCATTGTTACTTTTGGTCGCTATGTTCATTATTTCTAAATATGAATTGGAAGATAATGTGATTGACAATATAAATGAGGAGATAGAATCGCGCTGTAAAAAAGGCGAATAGATAAGATAGTAGAATGTTTATTACTCAAAAATATAACGTATGAAACTCAAACGAATAATTCTGTTGTTATTGACAGTGATGTTTTCTTTTTCTTATGGAGAAGTTTTTGCGAAAGATGGAAATTCGCTGAAAAAGGCTTTGAAAAACAAGTTTCTGATTGGCGTGTCAGTGAACACACATCAAAGTTCCGGTAAGGATGTCGCAGCTGTTGAAGTTGTAAAGAAGAATTTTAATTCCATCGTGGCGGAAAACTGCATGAAGTCTTCTGTCATTCATCCGGAAGAAAATAAGTATAATTTTACGCAGGCAGATGAATTTGTCAATTTTGGTGAGAGCAATCAAATGGCTATTATTGGTCACTGCCTGATTTGGCATTCACAATTGGCTCCTTGGTTTTGCATAGATAAGGACGGGAACAATGTCTCTCCGGAAGTCCTGAAGAAGCGGATGAAAGACCATATCACGACTATCGTGAAACGCTATAAAGGCCGCATCAAAGGCTGGGATGTAGTAAATGAAGCGATTGAAGATAATGGAGCATATCGCAAGACAAAGTTTTATGAGATTCTGGGGGAAGAATATATCCCATTGGCTTTCCAATATGCACACGAGGCCGATCCGGATGCCGAACTTTACTACAATGACTACTCAATGACCCAACCGGGGAGAAGAGAAGTCGTCGTGAAAATGGTGAACGATTTGAAAAAACGTGGAATCCGTATTGATGCCATAGGTATGCAAGGACACATTGGCATGGACTACCCGAAAATCAGTGAATTTGAGAAGAGTATGCTGGCCTTTGCCGGAACAGGAGTGAAGATAATGATAACAGAACTGGATTTGACGGTGATACCATCACCGAATCCCAATGTAGGTGCAGAGGTTTCCGCTTCCTTTGAATATAAGAAAGAGATGAATCCTTATCCGGATGGATTACCGGAAGAGGTATCGAAAGCATGGACTGAAAGAATGAATGACTTTTTCCGTCTGTTCCTGAAACATCATAACCTCATCACCAGGGTTACTCTTTGGGGAGTAGCCGATCAGAACTCTTGGCGTAATGACTGGCCGATGAGAGGCCGCACGGATTATCCGTTACTTTTTGATCGCAATTATCAGCCGAAGCCGGTAGTCGACCTGATTATCAAAGAGGCTGAAAAAACAAAATAAGTTTCTAACAGAAAAACCGAAAAAAGCATGAAAACAGAAAAAAGATATTTAGTTCCCGGTGATTATATGGCTGACCCTGCCGTACATGTATTTGATGGCAAATTGTATATTTATCCCTCTCACGATTGGGAAAGTGGTATTGCCGAAAATGATAATGGCGATCATTTCAATATGAAAGATTATCACGTGTATTCTATGGATGATGTGATGAACGGTGAAATAAAAGATCATGGAGTGGTGCTTTCCACGGAGGATATTCCTTGGGCGGGCCGTCAACTTTGGGATTGTGATGTGGTTTGTAAAGATGGTAAGTATTATATGTATTTTCCATTGAAAGATCAGAATGATATATTTCGTATCGGGGTAGCTGTGAGTGATAAACCTTATGGTCCTTTTATACCGGAAGCTAATCCGATGAAGGGAAGTTACAGCATCGATCCGGCTGTATGGGATGACGGAGATGGTAACTATTATATGTATTTCGGTGGATTGTGGGGTGGACAACTTCAACGTTACCGTAATAATAAAGCTTTGGAATCTGCTATTTTGCCGGAAGGAGAGGAGGAAGCAATCCCGTCGCGTGTTGCTCGTTTGAGTGAAGACATGATGGAGTTTGCCGAAGAACCCCGGGCAGTGGTAATTCTGGATGAAGACGGTAAGCCATTGACAGCAGGGGATACAGAACGCCGTTTCTTCGAAGCTTCGTGGATGCATAAATATAATGGTAAATACTATTTTTCCTATTCTACGGGAGACACTCATCTGCTCTGCTATGCAATAGGTGATAACCCTTATGGGCCGTTTACTTATCAGGGAGTCATTCTGACTCCGGTGGTAGGATGGACTACTCACCATGCTATTGTAGAGTTTAAAGGTAAGTGGTATCTGTTTCATCACGATTGTGTGCCATCAGAGGGGAAGACTTGGCTTCGTAGCTTGAAAGTCTGCGAACTTCAGTATGATGCAGACGGGCGAATTATTACCATTGAGGGAAAAGATGAATAATAGGATACATTAAAACAACCGCCTCTATTTAAAAAATATGCCTAGAAATATATTTGCATTGACATTCACTTTGTTTTTTTGCTTTTCTTCTATTTGGGCAGAAGATGGAAGCGCCTTGTGGCTTCGTTATGCATCGGGAGCGAAAGCGGAAATCACCAGCAAGAAACAATCACCTACATTACGTATTGCGGTTTCCGAATTACAGAACTTCTGGCAGGGAGGAATCCCGGTTACTTTGGAGGTTCGGAATAATAAAGAACTTCGTGCACTTGGAAATGAGGGATATACGATTCAGACCTCCAAAGGTGGCAGTCAAATAACGATAGCTTCTTCCGGTGAACAAGGAGTACTTTATGGAACGTATCATTTACTCCGTCTGCAAGCTACCGGACAACTACCGGAATCAGCTTTGCAATCCCTCGATATCTCCGAACGACCTGATTATCGAATTCGTATCCTGAATCATTGGGATAACTTGGATGGTACAATCGAACGCGGATATGCCGGACATTCACTTTGGAAATGGGACGAACTTCCGTCTGTTGTCTCTCCCCGTTATGAAGCCTACGCTCGTGCCAATGCTTCTATCGGCATTAATGCCACCGTAATAAACAATGTCAATGCAAGTCCTAAAATACTTTCTAATGATTATTTGCAGAAAGTCAAAGTCTTGGCCGATATTTTCCGCCCTTATGGCTTGAAAATATATCTTTCTATCAATTTCTCTTCTCCCGCAGCTTTAGGCGGTTTATCCACTTCCGATCCGTTAAATAAAGAAGTGATAGACTGGTGGAAGCAGAAAGCCAAAGAGATTTATTCTCTGATTCCCGATTTCGGAGGTTTTCTGGTGAAAGCGAATTCCGAAGGGCAGCCCGGTCCGTGTGATTACGGACGCACTCATGCCGAAGGAGCCAATATGCTTGCTGATGTGTTGAGGCCTTATCATGGAATTGTGATGTGGCGTGCTTTCGTTTATTCTCCTACCGACAGCGACCGTGCCAAACAAGCCTATCTTGAATTTGAACCTTTGGATGGTAAGTTCCGGGATAATGTTATTGTGCAGATCAAGAACGGTCCGATAGATTTCCAACCCCGTGAGCCATTCAGCCCGCTGTTCGGAGCTATGAAGAAGACGGCAGTTATGCCCGAGTTTCAGATCACACAAGAGTATCTTGGCTTTTCCAATCATCTTGCGTTCCTTGCTCCTATGTGGAAAGAGTGTTTAGACAGTGATACTTATCTGCAAGGCAAAGGCTCTACCGTTGCCCGTGTGACAGATGGTTCTTTATTCTTTCATCCGCTCACGGCTATTTCCGGAGTGGCAAACATCGGTGATGATACTAATTGGTGTGGACATCCTTTTGCTCAAGCCAACTGGTATGCTTTCGGACGATTGGCATGGAAACATTCGCTCTCTTCCGAACAGATAGGAGAAGAATGGTTGAAACAAACTTTTCTTCCCGTTACCGGTGCGCAAACCGATACTCCGGCAGGAGAAGTCATTCAAAAAGAGCAAATTGACGCTGAACTCTCCTTTCTCAACTCCCAAGTGCTTCAGAAATCGAGAGAAGCAGTAGTAGACTACATGATGCCTCTCGGCTTGCATCATATCTTTGCATGGGGACATCATTACGGACCGGAACCCTGGTGTGATATTCCCGATGCTCGCCCGGATTGGCTGCCTCCTTATTACCACCGTGCCGACAACATGGGAATAGGTTTCGACCGCAGCAGTACAGGAAGTAATGCTACCGGACAATACCATTCTCCATTATGCGAGCAACTGGACAATGTGAATACCTGTCCGGAGAATCTGCTCCTTTGGTTTCACCATGTTCCTTGGAATCATCAGATGAAGAGCGGACGTACACTTTGGACAGAACTGTGCTACGCGTATGATCGTGGTGTAAACGAAGTGAGAAACTTTCAAAAAGTGTGGGACAGGATGGAACCGTATATTGATTCCGAACGTTTTCGTGATGTGCAACACCGCCTGAAGATTCAGGCACGGGATGCTGTCTGGTGGCGGGATGCTTGTTTGCTTTACTTCCAGCAATTCAGCAGACAACCGATACCTTATGAATTGGAACGTCCCATACATGAGTTGAAAGATATGATGGAATACAAATTGGATATTACCAATTTTGAATGTCCACCTTACGGGTTTAGTAAGTAAAGATATTCCCTATACGGAACGAATAAGAATATGTTTGCAATTTGGCGTCTTTTATGATAAAATTGTTACCTTTGCGGGCAATTATAAAACAGAATAAAAGAATATGAGTCAAAATACATTTAGCATGGCGGGGGGCGTAGCACGCAACCCGCTTGTGCGTTTAGCCAAACCCATCACGGCAACTATCGGAGCGAATGAACATATAGCTATTGTAGGTCCTAATGGTGGTGGTAAAAGTCTTTTTGTAGATACTTTGATAGGAAAATATCCTTTGCGTGAGGGAACGATTGAATATGATTTTTCCCCTTCGGTCACTCAGACTGTTTATGATAATGTGAAATATATTGCTTTCCGTGATACTTATGGGGCAGCCGATACCAATTACTACTATCAGCAGCGTTGGAATGCTCATGATCAGGATGAAGTGCCGGATGTTCGTGAGATGTTGGGCGAAATCAAAGACGACAAGCTGAAAAATGAATTGTTTGAACTCTTCCATATCGAACCTCTTCTTGACAAAAAGATAATTTTACTTTCCAGTGGTGAACTACGTAAGTTCCAACTCACTAAAACTCTGTTGACGGCACCTCGTGTGCTGATTATGGATAATCCGTTCATCGGTTTGGATGCACCTACCCGCGAATTATTGTTCTCCTTGCTTGAGCGTTTGACAAAGATGTCGTCGGTGCAGATCGTCTTAGTCCTTTCTATGCTGGATGATATACCTTCGTTTATTACTCATGTCATTCCTGTGGATAAGATGGAGGTCTTTCCTAAAATGGCACGTGAGGCTTATCTGAAAGCTTTTCATGACAGAGATACGGTTGATTCTTTTGAGGAGTTGCAGAAACGGATTATCGATTTGCCTTATGACGGAAATACCTATGACTCGGATGAAGTCGTGAAATTGAATAAGGTGAGTATTCGTTATGATGACCGTACTATCCTGAAAGAATTGGATTGGACGGTATGTTGCGGTGAGAAGTGGGCATTAAGTGGGGAAAACGGAGCGGGTAAATCGACCCTGTTGAGTCTGGTTTGTGCAGATAATCCGCAGTCGTATGCCTGTGATATCAGTCTTTTCGGGCGGAAAAGAGGAACGGGAGAAAGTATTTGGGAAATCAAGAAACATATCGGTTATGTCAGTCCGGAGATGCATCGTGCCTATCTCAAGAATTTGCCCGCTATTGAGATTGTAGCCAGTGGTTTGCATGACAGTATCGGTCTGTATAAACGTCCTCAACCGGCACAGATGGCTATCTGTGAGTGGTGGATGGATATATTCGGTATTGCAGATTTAAAAGATAAACCATTCTTGCAACTATCCAGTGGAGAACAACGTTTGGCCTTGCTGGCAAGAGCTTTCGTCAAAGACCCGGAACTGCTGATTCTGGATGAACCGCTTCATGGCTTGGATACCTATAATCGTCGCCGGGTAAAGAAAGTGATTGAGGCTTTCTGCCGACGCAAAGATAAGACGATGATTATGGTGACGCATTATGAATCGGAACTCCCCGATACAATTACGAATCGTATTTTCTTGACGAGAAACCGATGAAAGAATAAAATCAGCATTTTTAGGTATTGGCAACTCCTTCTTCTTTGGTGAACTTTGTAGCGAAACAAACTGTTCTATATATAACTAAAGAAGAAAGGAGACCAATAAAAATGAAAAAAATAGTATTGCTTCGTCATGGAGAAAGTGCTTGGAATAAAGAAAACCGCTTTACGGGTTGGACAGATGTCGATCTGACCGAAAAAGGAATTGCCGAAGCTGAGAAAGCAGGCGAGACATTGAAGGATTATGGCTTCAATTTCGATAAAGCCTATACCTCTTACTTGAAAAGAGCTGTCAAGACGCTGAATTGTGTTCTTGATAAAATGGATCTCGACTGGATACCTGTTGAAAAGAACTGGCGTCTGAACGAAAAGCATTATGGCGATTTGCAAGGATTGAATAAAGCGGAAACTGCCGGGAAATATGGTGAAGAACAAGTGCTGATTTGGCGTCGTAGCTATGATATTGCCCCTAATCCGCTTTCGGAAAGTGACTTGCGGAATGCGCGTTTTGACTACCGTTATCATGAGGTTCCCGATACCGAACTTCCCCGTACCGAATCACTGAAAGATACCATTGAACGTATTATGCCTTATTGGGAATCGGATATATTTCCCAACTTGAAAACAGCCCATACTTTATTGGTTGTGGCTCATGGTAACAGTCTGCGAGGTATCATCAAACATCTGAAACATATTTCTGATGAGGAAATTGTAAAACTGAATCTGCCTACTGCCGTTCCTTATGTATTCGAGTTTGACGAGAACCTGAATGTCTCCAATGATTATTTTCTTGGAAATGCGGAAGAAATCAAAAAAATGATGGAAGCGGTAGCCAATCAAGGAAAGAAGAAATAAAGTGTTGTATATTTAAAAAAGTAAAGTTATGAGTAAAGTAATTGATTTGTTGGGAGATAAAGCCGGATATTATCTGGATCACACTTGTAAGACTATTGATAAGTCTTTGATTTATGTGCCTTCTCCCGATACGATAGATAAAATATGGATTGATTCCGACCGTAATATAAAAGTGCTGAACAGCTTGCAAGCTATTCTCGGACATGGACGTTTGGCTAATTCCGGTTATGTATCCATTCTTCCTGTCGATCAGGATATTGAACATACTGCCGGAGCGTCTTTTGCTCCGAATCCTATCTACTTCGATCCGGAGAACATTGTGAAATTGGCTATTGAAGGTGGTTGTAATGCGGTCGCTTCTACATTCGGCATTCTGGGAGCGGTGGCACGCAAATATGCCCATAAAATTCCGTTTGTAGTTAAACTGAATCACAATGAATTGCTGACCTATCCTAATTCGTATGATCAGGTGATGTTCGGTACAGTGAAAGAAGCATGGAATATGGGAGCTACGGCTGTCGGTGCTACTATCTATTTCGGTTCGGAACAAAGTCGTCGCCAATTGGTGGAAATCGCTGAGGCTTTCGAGTATGCTCACGAATTGGGGATGGCCACTATCCTGTGGTGTTATCTGCGTAATAGTGATTTTAAGAAAGATGGTGTGGATTATCATGCTGCTGCTGACTTGACCGGACAGGCCGACCGTCTCGGAGTTACGATCAAAGCAGATATTGTCAAACAAAAACTTCCTACGAATAATGGTGGTTTCAAAGCAATAGGTTTCGGTAAGACGGATGAACGTATGTACACCCAACTGGCTTCGGAACATCCGATTGACCTTTGTCGTTATCAGGTTGCCAATGGTTATATGGGGCGTGTCGGTTTAATCAATTCCGGTGGTGAGTCGCACGGAGCTTCCGACTTACGTGATGCGGTTATTACAGCCGTAATCAATAAGCGTGCCGGAGGTATGGGGTTGATTAGCGGACGTAAAGCGTTCCAAAAATCGATGAATAAAGGTGTAGAATTATTGAATGCTATCCAGGATGTTTATCTTGATCCGGCAATTACCATTG
>OGFY01001017.1_pt1 | contig 23210 bp, 15 predicted proteins | sample 1570951 | NCBI WGS metagenome assembly OGFY01 (sample SAMEA2581942, study PRJEB24529) | metagenome | biome: Human gut stool | place: China | collected 2011
TTTCTTTCCGGATATAACATCTTCGCTGCGATCGAACCGGGAACCGCTATACCCATCGTTGCAAAACCATTTGAGATTAGACAGGTATTTGGCTCATAGCAGTTATAATGTCTGGATATCCACATCTTATGGGCTCCAACATCAGATACCAGAATATCCTCCTTACCCATAACGGATCGGATATCGCAGACGGCCGTGAATCAATATGAATGATCTTGTGGTCATCCTTCAGATTCCATTTGATCGGTGCAAACTCGACAATATCATAACCAACTGTAATAATCAGATCTGCCTTTTCTAATATCACATTCTGGTAATCCTTCTGTCTTGTCGTTATAAATGTATCGAGCAGACGCTGGGTGCAAAATTATTTGAACGAACGACACCACTGAAGCTTACCTATGCCGGAGAACGATTTCTGGACTATGCGAACCGTCTGGTTCAGGCGGAAACAGAAATGATGAGTGAATTTCAGGATATCGCAGATGAACGAAAGGGACAGATCATCTATACCTGCTGGTTACGGATGAATATCTAAAAAATTGTTTCGGACCGGACTTCAGTCACGTCAAGAGCATCCTGATCAGCACCGGAAGGATTCAGGTTCTGGAACCTTGCAATTTTCTTCTCAATAAAACCGGCAATACGATCCGGAGTGCCATGAACAGCATCTTCCAGTCTGAAAAAATGGCTGTCAAGGTTGGTGTGGAATCCAACAATCTGGAAACCTTATATAATCTGTGTATCAACCACTATGGATGCACGGTTTATCCCGGCAATTTTCTGTCTGACCGGAAGCTGACTGACAACCTCAATGTGATCCAGCTTAACTATGCAAGCGCCAGCTATACAATTGGAATAGGCTATATGAAAGGGAATTATATGTAGAATGACGCAAAAGATCTTATCCGGCTGATGGAGGGGTGATGTGATAGCGTAACCTTGCTTATGGTGTTTGTATCGACCAAGGCATAGCATATATGACCCGCTCCGTTTTCTATAGAATGCATATGTCTAATTCGTAAATACTCCTGTGCCAACTCGCCTTTGGCTCAAACAGGCACTCGTATTTACCAGCAGCGTGCATCTCATAACGAAATCCTCATTTTACGTCTTATTATAGTGGGAAGAGGGTGACAGGCTGATATGCAACGGAATATTTATTAATACTTTCGGCTTACTTCTTTGGATTATCTATCGCAGGTCGTCAATGGAATTTATAAGGGAGATTTTGATAGAATGCATAATCTGCCAGATATAGCCGCAAGTCGCCTATTTTCTTGGTTTTTTCGTCATTTTGACTGTGCTTTCGTCGTAGCGTTATAAGCCGGCCTATGGTACAATTGATATAAGCATATCAAGAAAATGGTATGTTGGAATTTAGGGTTATGGAACCGGATATACAGGTATAGAATTAACGTTTATTTTTTATATTCTGTTTGTGTCTATGGCAATATACCTTGTAATATGGCATACACGAGGCTTTCGTTATGAGATGCACGCTGGCAAATTAGAGTTAGCTACACGAACCTCAGACTTCGCGCTAACGCTCGTCTTCACTAAGTGCTCCGCTCAGCCGAAGGTGAGTTGGCACAGGAGTATTTACGAAAAAGACATATGCATCGAATAGAAAACGAAGTGTGTCATTTATAAGGTATGTTGACAAAGGCACAAGCAGAATATAAAAATACATCAAATATAAACTGTATATATCGGACGAAGAAAGGAGTTGAAGGTTATGAACAAAAAGATTATCAGTCTCATACTCATGTTTATTATGATCGGAGAGCTCATGTTTACGAGCATGCCAGTCGTAAAAGCCAGTGACTATCTTGACGTAACAGCTACCGCTACCTCGATCACCTCGGTGAAATTGTCATGGGGAGCACAAAAAGGAGTTACGCAATATAAGATCTACCGGGCGGTTGCGGATGAGGATTGGAACGCAGGCAAATACAAACTGATCGCAACCATTTCGGGTAAGAAGAAAAGCTATACCGACAAAAAAGCGAAACCGGAAAAACGTTATACTTATATGATACGTGGTTATAAAAACAAAAAGAAAGTTATCGAAACCGGTATCCCAGCCTCTGCCTATACAGGCCCTGTGTGTTCATTTGACGAGTACCAGTTTGCAGAAGCCCCAAGAAGTACAAAGTCGATCACGCTGAAATTATACAGTTCAGGCGGCGTACTTCCAACCGGATATGAAATCTACCGGAAAGAAATGGGTATCGTGGGCTACAAGAAGATTGCAACAGTCAAGAAAAGTGTAGAAAGTCTGAACTATAAAGACAAGACGGTAAAAGCCGGCAAGACATACCGCTATAAGGTCAGAACTTATATTAAGGTCGGCAAAAAGAAATATTACAGTGCATTTACGGACTACGAACAGATATCTGCAACAAACCGAAGCGGTAAATATACGTTCAAATTTGACAACAGTGTAAAATGCGCTGATAACGAAACAGTATATAAGATTACCAGCAAAGCCTATAATGACACATTAAAATTATATGACAATGCTGTACTGACGATTGATCCGGGCAACGGCTCAACCATTGAAACAGGTGTTGATATCATTTCCTATCGCAAAGGTGATGGCCCATGGAAGAAATACAAAAGCAACCAGAGCCTGACTCTTAAGGCAAATGAAACACTCTGGCTCAAGGTTCGTGCTACACAAGATGTAAAGATTAAGAATCTCAAAAATGTACAGTCCTATGAACTGAATATGGATGTTACTTATAGTAAAATAAGCAGTTTTCTCTGGGCTTACCCTTATGCCGGTACAGCTAAGACTGTTATGAATTCAGAAGCGATTCATTAAATAACCGCATAATATAAAGTACCTCTGCTCCATGGTGGTTATATGATACAAGACAGAATTTCTGAAATGTATTGCATATGAAACTACTATGGGGTGGAGGTGTTGTTTTTTTGCCGACATTTATGTCGACATTTTCTTGTTCAGTTCGATAAAATTATATGCTATACTTATTTTGTTCTGGTTAAACGAGGTGATCATGAGAAATATATTTTTTGTAGATAGTGAGAACGTCGGTGATTCCTGGATACAACTATTTGATTATCTGAATGACGATGACTGTATCCTTGTATTCTACACCGATAAATCTCCTAACATGTCCTATGCAAATGTTGTCGCATTGAAACAGTCCCCTTTTAAACCTGAGTTCATCCTCTGTGAAAACGGAACTGATAATGCCTTAGATTTTCAACTTGTAACCTACCTTGGTTCGTATACAGTTAAAAATCCGGACGACAACCTCATCATTGTTTCAAAAGATAAAGGTTTTGACAGCGTGGTACATTTCTGGACGGAACGCGGATACCATGTATGCCGCAAGGCTCCCTCCATTTTCCACACACTGGCAAATGAACTATCTGTACAAAAGCCAATGCTTCCTGCAATTCCAGCTTTTACTGCAGTACCGGAAAGTATTGATGATTCAGTAATAAAGGCAGAAAATCCAAAGCCGGACGTGATCGTAGAAGCCACTCCCGCTGCGAATCCTGTCAAAATTGCTGTTTCTGCTAAGATTGATAAACAGGCTGCTATTCCAGAAGCTGTATCTACGCCGCTGTATGATAAGGAACAGGTCGATACATTACTTTCCTGTGTCGGGAAAAGTAATCTATCCGCCATCCACAACATACTTATATCCATCTACGGTCAGGAAAAAGGAAGTTATATCTATGGTATAGTAAAGAGTTCATCCTACGAGATACCAAAGGTCAACTGGCAAAAGAAAACAAAATACCGTAAATTCTTATCGATTGTTTACTCTAATGCCGGTATTGCTCTCATTGATGATTTCTATAAAAAACTATACCCGCATAAAGCAAACCTTCGGGAAATTCACAACCTCTTCGTAACCAAGTATGGTCAGGAAAAGGGTACCGAATACTATCGCTACTATAAATCGCATGCAGAATTTCTGCAGAAGACATTCTAGCATGTAATAAAAAGAACCAGAACAAAGTTCTCCCCCGCCACAGGAACCGAATCGCATATAGGGGATGTGGTAAGTAAGGCTGTGGTGGGGGGAGATGTAAGCGTCCTGCTATATAGTTATATTTTTACATATCTTTCAACATGCGTTTTTGTTTACATTCATATATACATTATTCTTCAACCAAATCAGTTAAATATTCTAGTAACTCTTCCTTAGGTATATCACTTTTTATGAGTGCTATAATCATCTTTATAATTCCTTTAAACTGATTATTATCCATTAATTAATTCCTTTCTTAGTTTTTTCTTCACATTGTTTGCTTACAAGACTCTCAAACGTCCTACGGCGTGTATCAGAATGTATCAAAGTTTGATTTTCTTACAAAACTCTCAAACATCCCCAGCGGTGTAAATAAGGTATAAAAGGTTCGATTCACTTACATGACTCCCAAACGGTCATCTGGTTTTTGCATAAAAGCAAAAGTTTGATTCACTTATTCACTTACAAGACTCTCAAACGATCATAATGCCGTAAAGGACTATGCATAGTTTGATTCACTTATTCACTTACATGACTCTCAAACGTTACCTCATTCACTCTTAATTCCATGTACGTTTGATTCACTTATTCACTTACAAGACTCTCAAACCGTGGTGTCAGCGTTTTCTCTTTTTTTCGTGTTTGATTCACTTATTCACTTACAAGACTCTCAAACTATGTTGACATGTCTCATCTAGCTTCCCCCGTTTGATTCACTTATTCACTTACAAGACTCTCAAACTGGAATGTGCGTGTGTGACCTGTAAATGTCAACATACTCTTGTACAAAAAGTGGAAAATATTTTTGTACAATTATCGGTGCTACGCTTCAGCCTCCTGAGTCTCCAGATAGGCTCGTTTATCCTTCAAACGATATGACGGTCCTTTTATAGATATGACTGAGGAATGATGTAACAGTCTATCTAAAACAGCACTAGCCAGTGTTGCTGATCCGAATATCTCACCCCATCTTGAGAATGGAGTATTGGTAGTTATTATTGTACTGTTTTTCTCATAGCGTCTTGCTATAAGCTGGAAAAATAGGTTGGCTGAATCAAGATCAATCGGCATATATCCAATTTCATCAATAATTAATACTTTGTATTTAGCAAAGAACTTTAACCTTGATTCAAGTCGGTTCTCATGATGTGCAGCCTTAAGCTGATTCATAAGATTTTCAAATGTTATGAAATAAGTTATATTTCTTGCTTTGGCACAGCTTATACCAATGGATGTTGCTAGGTGTGTCTTGCCGACACCGCTTGAACCTACAAACAGGATATTTTCGTGGTTGTCGAGAAATCCAAGATTGCAAAGTTCAAGCATTTCCTTTTTGTTTACATTAGGTTGAAAATCGAAATCAAAGTCCTCCATTGTTTTTATAAATGGAAAGTTTGCTACATGAACATTTGCATTTTCTCTACGTATTTGATTGTTCTTCTTTTCGATTTCAACCAGTTCCTCAAGAGCTTCGCTAAAGGATTTATCACCTTTATTTACAAGCTCTATGTAGTAATCGAGATGCTCCTGCATCTTTTGTATGCCTAATTCACTCAGGCCATTAAGTAACTTTTGTGATGATGACATTGGTTCTCCTTCTACAGGAGTGCATCCATCTGCCTTAGATTCATCTCAGCAAGTGCTGCGATATCATCATCATTTTTTATATAACCAGAGAGTAACTGAGTATAATGCTCTTTTTTATAATTAAGTCTTTTGTCACTTAATGAATGTGTTGCTATAAGATCCGTGCTATAATAAATCTGCAGAGATTCATTGGAAACCTTTAATCTTACTGGTTTTCCTATGTAATCAGCAGGGACGGAATACTTGTTTTTCATGTAAGTGACCATAGAATCCTTTCTAACCGTGGTTTGGCGATCGTGGGTAAGATAAGATTCAAGGACTTTTTCACTAGGTAATGATTGCAGGTATTCCTTTTCTTTTTGGAAAAGAAGTATTGGTGGAACACCAGTTTCATCACATATACGCTCGCATACCTTTTTATTTATCTTACTAAGAATAGCAATCAGCTCTTCTTCGGTTTCGAATTCGCCTTCATATGGAATTAACCAGGCAAGGAACTTATTTAGAGCCTCTACCTTACCTTTAGTAAATGCATGACGCTGTTTGCAAAGCTTAATTTTAAAGCCCATATCCTTGGCAAAAGCTCGCATCTCATTACTGATGTTAGCTCTATTGCCATCACGATCGACAACAGACGACATGTTGTCAAAAAGGATTTCTCTGGGTACACCACCGGTAGCCTTAAATTATGCTATCAGGCAGTCAAATACATCCTGTCTTGTTTTATATAGTTTGTAAGTAAAGACGGGGTATCTAGAATAACCCAGTTTATAATCAAACACCTGAAAGGTGAATGGTTCTCCATAACGATTGTGAAGTGTTACATCTTCCTTCCAATCAACCTGTGCTTGTACACCCATATCCGTTTCATAACGGGGATGACCTTTTTCAGTCTTCTTGGGTTTCAAGCCTTTGGATTTAACATATTTATTAAAGTTTGAGTATGTTCCAATACCGGAATCAACCTCATCCTTGATATATTCATAGACCGCTCTGACATTAGCTCCTCTAAGTGAAAGCTTTGTCTTAATAAGGTCATAATGCTCATCGAGTCTGCTGGACTTATTATGATGCTTAGGCTTGCCTTCGTATCCGTCATAATACCTTTTGACAGTCCTACGATCCAGGTCATACAGACGAGCCAGTTCTGAAAAGTTTGGTTTTATATTGCTCAACTTTAGTATCTGAAGCTGAGTGATTAATTCTTTATCCATGGTGAAAATCCTCCCATGGAAATGGTATCAATCACGAGTGGGATTGTACATTTTTATTTTCCACTTTTTGTACATTTAAATAGTATCATTTACATGACCCTGTGCGTGAGTTTGATTCACTTATTCACTTACAAGACTCTCAAACCCATGCTTTGCTGTGTATTCATCTGGATCTGTTTGATTCACTTATTCACTTACAAGACTCTCAAACACTGCCACGCATCCGCATGCCATATCTTTGGTTTGATTCACTTATTCACTTACAAGACTCTCAAACCCATTTCCTGCATTTGTATTTGCGGAATAGGTTTGATTCACTTATTCACTTACAAGACTCTCAAACGACAGCTTCAGGATCTACCGTATGATGTGGTTTGATTCACTTATTCACTTACAAGACTCTCAAACCGACAATCCAGACAAAACCAAATCAATAACGTTTGATTCACTTATTCACTTACAAGACTCTCAAACCACGTTGATACTATTGCGGTTGGGTTAGCAGTTTGATTCACTTATTCACTTACAAGACTCTCAAACTAGTTATCAAGGTATACATACAGATAAAATGTTTGATTCACTTATTCACTTACAAGACTCTCAAACCATCCATAGCTGAGATCCGGCAGATGTGCTGTTTGATTCACTTATTCACTTACAAGACTCTCAAACTGTCATATAGTTGCCTTTTTCTTCGTCCGTGTTTGATTCACTTATTCACTTACAAGACTCTCAAACGCAGCATCGTAGGAAAAACAGATAATACCCGTTTGATTCACTTATTCACTTACAAGACTCTCAAACATCCGATATGGAATGAAATGGTTGCAATCAGTTTGATTCACTTATTCACTTACAAGACTCTCAAACTAATACTATGACGACATATGTCTATCAGCCGTTTGATTCACTTATTCACTTACAAGACTCTCAAACTTTGCGACCGGAATATCCGCGGTCACGTCTGTTTGATTCACTTATTCACTTACAAGACTCTCAAACTCATGCGAAGTCGTTACAATCAGATATTGAGTTTGATTCACTTATTCACTTACAAGACTCTCAAACGTAACTCACTAGATACATATTCATATGCTCGTTTGATTCACTTATTCACTTACAAGACTCTCAAACCAAATTGGGACACAAATTGGTAGCATTTTTGTTTGATTCACTTATTCACTTACAAGACTCTCAAACACATACTGGAACGATTCACCAAGCATAGATGTTTGATTCACTTATTCACTTACAAGACTCTCAAACAAAGGGTGGTTTTTAGTTGCTGGACTTGGAGTTTGATTCACTTATTCACTTACAAGACTCTCAAACCACGCACCGCGCAATAATTGGCTACATTAAGTTTGATTCACTTATTCACTTACAAGACTCTCAAACGTATACGACCGCTTCGCATTAGGTCTTTGTGTTTGATTCACTTATTCACTTACAAGACTCTCAAACCACGTACAGCGCAGTAGTTAGCAACATTAAGTTTGATTCACTTATTCACTTACAAGACTCTCAAACAGGTTTACAAGAATGCTAATCACTACGATGGTTTGATTCACTTATTCACTTACAAGACTCTCAAACGACTGGGTATTTAATGAGTATCCACACTACGTTTGATTCACTTATTCACTTACAAGACTCTCAAACGCATGGTAGCATCGCAGGACTTCGCGGACGGTTTGATTCACTTATTCACTTACAAGACTCTCAAACTGGTAGTAAGTGGTTGTTATACAAAGGCACGTTTGATTCACTTATTCACTTACAAGACTCTCAAACGCGATGAAGGCGATGCTATAAGATCATTCAGTTTGATTCACTTATTCACTTACAAGACTCTCAAACAAATTTGACTGATGTTACAAACGCTGATAAGTTTGATTCACTTATTCACTTACAAGACTCTCAAACCGTGTGAATATGCACCGGAAAACGCATTGTGTTTGATTCACTTATTCACTTACAAGACTCTCAAACGGGTGTGTAGTTATCTGTCAGATATTTTGCGTTTGATTCACTTATTCACTTACAAGACTCTCAAACAAGAGGAGACGTTTATTGGGTTGATTTGGAGTTTGATACAAGACTCTCAAACGATAATGATATAGGATCAGATAGTTTACTAGTTTGATTCACTTATTCACTTACAAGACTCTCAAACGTCAATAAAGTGTTCTTTCCATTCTGCTTGTTTGATTCACTTATTCACTTACAAGACTCTCAAACCCCCAAATTGTAAAAATGAGGTTCTCACCAAGTTTTACATATAGACATATGCTGTAAGTTTAATCTGATTTTATTATACAATATTCTTTATCAAGAATATACATTTTTTCATATTCCAAACATTCTTTCTGCTGGTTTTCAAATAAAATTAGATGGATTTTTTCATAAAAACAGCTTATATATAATTCTTTCAATTCATTTTCAGATAAATAGGTCTTCAGGTTCACAAATATGAATACAGATATATGACAAATCCGATGAAGCGTTTTTATATAGTTACCAATCTTCTCTAATAATGAATCGCACTCATTATCAATATGTACATTATATAACTTTAACAATCCTTGAAAACTCTGTTCAAAATCAAATATAATATCATATGGTACAGTCTCTATTACCTGTGAGATTATTGAAACAATCTGCCCCTGCAACTCTGCCATTTCCTGAACAAAGTAATCATTTGCCGAATTATCAATCTCTTGATATAGCTTCTGTATCACTTTTCGTTCATTACAATCCAATAGAAATGGATTTATAATAAACGATGCTGTTTTATCAAAGGTTAGAATCTTATCAGGCTCAGACAACACCCAGTTCTCTTCAGATATCATATCTTGTATCAGTGCTGAAAAAATTTCGGGATTCTCCACTATTAAAACATTTACCATATTTTCTTCTATCTGAATATCAAGATTATATAGTGAATATACTAATCTCATAAAATCACCAACCTTTGATCCGTGTTCAATACTTCATTTGAAGATTCTCCAACAATATATTCCATTTTCCCATATTGTTTTTCAGTAACCTTTAAAACTTGTACCAACCCTTCTGTTGGTCTATTTTTTCGTATATTTTCTATTATTGTCTCGCCAACAGAAGAATTTTGTGCAAGTTTGCAATATACAGACTCCTGCATCATTAAAAATCCATTTTTCACAAGATATTTCCGAAATGACCGATATGTTTTTCGCTGACTGGCAGTGATTACCGGAAGATCAAAAAAGACTACTATTCTCATATATCTATAACTCAAAGCTGTAAAATTTCATAAGAGATACGTCATTATCTCGTAATGCATCAAATATACTTTTACAATATAATTTAATTGCATTACTAACATATTCTGTTCGTCCTCCTATAACAACCTCCTCCTGTAATATTTCTAATATCTGATGTTTTTCATCCGTATCAAATTTTTCAGGCTTCATTACTATTACTTTTCTATCCACCAAAGGACGAAATGGTTCCATCAGATCAGACCCTAAGTTAAACTGGTTAAACATATTATCATGAAACAGCCCTAATTGCGTTATATAACCATTTGAAACAATTTCCCGATTAAACACTGAAAGTATAATGCCATAACCATAATTCAATGCCGCATTAATACTATTCTCATCCGTTCTTGAAAAATCCAAACCAAACAGTGCATTAAAATAAACTTTTGCCGCATGTCCTTCTCTGTTTGTTGCATCTCCATATTGCAATTCTGTAATATATGTATCTAATTGGTCCGCTTCTTTTTTATGAAATACCCGTAGCAAATCTGCCTGTTTTCGTATCTTTTCCGCAACAATTTCTGTCCATATAAGAGACTTCTTTTCCTGATTCCATTTAATCTGTTCCCTTACTTTCGCACTTGTATCATGACTTCCGTAATATGGTATTAGTTCTGATGATGGATTTCTTTTTTCATCACAGAAAACTACTTTTATTTTCTTTTTCATCAACTCACTCAACAATGCCGCAGTTATTGATACTGCTGTAGATTCTATGATTACCAAGGATATCTCTGTCAGATGAATCTTAGTTACCTTATCTGTCCGGACAACGAGATACCCTAATTGATAATCCATTTTTGCACTATTTGCTACTACTATTGTCCGCCAACTCATACTGTCAGCAGATTAACTTTCTGCTCATATAAACCTGTTACTGATTGGTTAATTAATAAAATATCTTTTTCGTTTGATATTTTTTTGTTCATTCTCATTTTTCCAATATTTTTTCCTTTATTTAGTATGGAAAAATTTGCTGTGGCTAATGAAATTTGTGTAGTTTTTAACATCTCCAGTAAAACCGTAACTTGATCATTAAGTGTCAAATCAAAAAAATTTTCTTTACATTCATCAAAAAGCTTTCCCAAAGAATTAGGTCTATTAATATATATTGTATTTTTATGTTTATCACATAGTATTTGATATAATTTTATGTTTTTTTCTCTTGATATATTTTCAAAATTTAGTTTTTCAAGTTTATGAATATAATTAATCCAGTCCTGCTTTAAACATAATGAAACCGCATTCATCATGCATAATCTCCCCTCTTCATTCGAAGATATGTACATATAATATCCATTTTCTCTTATTAATGATTTATACAATATTTTTCTAATTTTTATCTCCGGATTATGCAATTTTAAAACTTCCACACAATATCTTTCCAACTCTGCTGGATTTTTTTCTATGCGTCCTTTCCACATAATCGGTACACTTTCAATTGTCCGAATACGTTTTCCCTTTTTGTCATCATGTTCAACTAAAATAAAATACGCTCCCTTAACACTAGTAAATCCTCCATATTTTGTAATATCATGCATTTTTTCATCTGAACTTTTCAATGGAATATAGATTCCTTCTTTTGCCGTATTAGCCGAATATAACGTCTGGTTGGCCAGTCCTCCAGTAACCTCATAACTCATTCTGGTCAATAAAGGTGTATTTCTCGCCATGGTTCTTCTTATTGTTTCCATTGTTGCAGTCTGTCCATTCCCTGATTGAGCAACCCAGGCTATCTCATCACCTCGTTTTACATCCTTAGCATACATTTTTCCAAGATTATATGTTCCATGCTCCCGGATAAAATTAATCGGGTTCTTAGTAAACTTCACATAATATACATTACCTATAACTATATTAAGATACGCATCATGTGCGTGATGAAAATCATTTACAATTCTGGACTTCAGTAAATCATTATCACTTCTGAACTCAGACACATTTCTTGCTTTGGCATATACTAATGTAGTATCTGGCAAAGCTTCCTGTAATATAGTCGCAACTCCTTTTGTACCCTGACTTGTTTCAACTAACTGTCTTGCAATAAACCCTGCCTTTTGTTCATCAGTAAATGGATTTCTTCCAGTTAATCGTTTTAACTTTTCGTCATTAATAAGATTTTTTCTATGTAGTTCTCTCCACCAATTCACCTGTTTTTCATAGATACCAGACTCCAACGGATACACATCGCTTTTATGCGCATTTGATTGTTTTTCAACCAACACCATATTGTTTTCAAGATTATCATCCTTTACATAATGTCTTGGATAAATATGATCAATATCGTAAAGGTTATTATTAAATAACTGATCCAGATCAATTGGTCTTCCTGTATACATACATCTTCCCATCTGGGTAAGATACAGATACATTTTTTTACTTCTGATTCTTCCATCTTTATCAGCATCTTCTATCACTTTACGCCAGTCTTTATCCTCGTCTTTTATCTTTGAATAAAGCTCATAAAATTTCTTAGCTCGCGAATCCTTTATATCATTTTTCTGCCCATGTTCACGCGTCATTTCAATAAATAATCGCTCTGGTTGACATCCCATAACCTTTGTTACTTCTTTAATGATTAGAATCGTCTGCCATATCATCCTCTTTACTGGTGCTGAAAAATACATATGGTCTAAATCTTCCGGCTGTAATTCAGTTAATACCTTATATGTTGACTCCTGCATATTTTCAAGTTCTTCTTTGAATGTATAGGAATCCTGAGCAAGCAATTCCATCAGATTATCGTTTGTTTCCCATAACATACGAATTAACGAATTAACTTCCCCTGTCTCTTTGCTGCACCCCTGAAGTTCCAGAAATTTTTTTGACAAATTTCCCCAATCTCTGAATTTTATTCCAAGAATACGCTTGATCTGTGCATCTGTAAGCACTTCACCATATTTCTCCAGTAATTGTTCTTTCAGAAAATGCTTAGAATCTCCATAAACGGTACACCAGAAAATAATCTGTTCAACCATTTTTTTGCATGAATCCTCATAAATCGCATCTCCAAATATTGCTTTAAACTTTGCAAATGATTTTAAAGTATTATTTAAACCATCCATTAAACCTGTAAGTTGTTCTTCATCTTCTGTCTTTATTACTCCCCGCCCTACAAGATATTGCATAAGACTCTTTTTAGTAATACGTTTTCCCTTTTCACATAATGTTCTATATATGTCCTGTTTAATATCTACTGGAAGCTTCTCACCATATACCTTTATATTATTTAATTCATTTAATACACAAAAACTCTCATATTCCAACGACTCTTTCGGTAGAACCTGTTCATCATTCATATATGTGCATCTTCTTACCATGCGTGAAATAAATTCCTCTGATGTCTTTTTCATATCAATCTTCTGATCAATATTCCATGGAAGTACTTTTCCTTCTTCTTTACGAACTACCCAGCCATTTCCACCAAACTCTGCACTTTTCTCGGTTGTCGGTCCAATATAATAAGGGATCTGAAATGCAAATAATTTCTGAATTCTTTCAGAAACCGTATAACCGGACTCATCTTTTTCCTTAAGAAACGGCAAATAATTTTCTGCATTGGCAAGAATCTTCTTCATTTCCTTTAAATGAATCTGATTTGGGATAACACCATTCGATGCAGTCAACTGTTTAGGCAAGAAATTATCCAGCTCTATCTGCATCATAATATATGTCTTTTCTTCATTTTCCGGCATATCTTTCAACATTTTTTTCAGTGCAGAATACAGATCTTCTTTTTTATTTCCAGCCATATTTCTTCTTTGCTTTTCATGTGAATTAACAGAATGCACATACGCACTATACGAACCTTTTTCTGTACCTCTAAACAGAAAATCAAACTGTTGCTTTGTTCCGTATTCTTTTATGTAATGCTTTAAACAAGCTAAGTCACTCTTATGTTTTTCATATTCAGCAACTCTGGCATCCGACAAATATGTATATCCATTCATTATTCGATTCAATATAGCTGCATCATATATTTCTTTCATTATGAGTATTAAATCATATTTTTCTTCACCAATAGCCTCACTGATTTCTGTTGCTTTTTCTTCAAATGCAATATCTGAAAAATTAACCTTTATGGTTTTATCAAAATCCTCTGGCAAAGTGTCTCCAAACATTAACTTTACACTTTTATCCAAACCGAGCATACATTCAATTAATGCATATTGTTGTTTATCCTTCCGTGTTACATGTAACAACTCTGCAATTAATTCGCCCTTTCTTTTTCGAGATAAATCATTACTACTCAAATAATTTTCCAGCTCCTCATACCTTATGTCCGTGGCAAAAGAAACTCCCAATTGCTCTGCAACCTTGTCTACAAAATCCGTATATATATCTTTAATCTTCCTGCTTTCCCCATCCGCACTAAGTGTAGCATTTAAGAAATGCCCTCTGTGTTTAAACATATTCAATAATGCTAAATATACCAATCGTACATCATGTGGTTCTTTTGATTTAATCAACTCCTGTCTAAGATGAAAGATTGTAGGAAATTCTTTGAAATATTCTTTATCTGTATATTCCACATCATTAAATATCCCATTACTTCCTCTTACAATTTCGTCTTTATCTTCTTCATGATATTTACTGTTTTTTAATCTCTGATAAAAATTAGGATCTACCTGATGTATCGCATCATGAAAATATTCCTGTAACAGACCAATCCTGGCTACCTGTCTCTGTCTTCTTCGTCTGCTTGCACGATGTGTCCGACGTTCAACTGCTGTAGCTGCTTCTTCAAATTCACGTATTCCCCACATATCTTTTCCTTTTCTTCTAAGCAGTTGATAGTGTTCATCTGTTACTGCCCAGCCTACCGACGATGTTCCCATATCCAATCCCATAAAATATCTCATACCATTTCCTCCTAAAATTAAAATTATCTATTGCATTTTTATGAACAACCTGTTATTCTTAAATAGAACTTACAAGACGAGTGCAAATAAGGTTTATCCGAATCCGTCGTAAGACTCTACATGGTGTAGAACAAATAGACTTGGTAACAAGTCTTTTTTTGTGTCTTATTTTTCTGTCTATGTAGCAATTTTCTTATTCTGGTTAGAATCATTATACAAACTATGATGTACAAAAAATTTCTCATTGTATATGTTATTGTTTATTATTGTGAATTTTTATTTGCTGCGAAGATATACTATCTTTACAATCAAACAATACACATTCATTCTTGGAGCTTAAGTGATAAACTTAAAGAAATGTTATCTCAGACCCGCCCCCTTTTATTATGGAATTATTATACCTTTATTTGATAAAATGCGCAATAATATACGCATATTTTGTCAGAATTTAGAAAAATGCACTTTCAAATACCAATAACAAAAATACAAACGCCCCCGCTTATACAAGCGAGGGCGTTTTTCAAACCATGTAATACATTTAGAACCTTACAACTTCCGGTTCATGTGTAAATGATGAGAATGTTGCTGTGGCATTCTTAAAATAAAATACCTCGGTGTTACCATCATCTGCGGAATACATCTTCTGTAATGAAGGGTATGCATCCAGCATAGACTGTCTTGCTTCTCTGCGGTCATCTTCCACCAGTTCTCCTGCTACACGAAGCCATTCTCCATTCATAAAAGCGCAAATCTCAACCTTCGGATTTACATGGATCTGCTTTGATACATCTTTTACTTTGCCTGTCTGTATGTATAACTTGCCTTCAAAAATATGGGCAGTTCCAAATGGTCTGACTCTTGGCTGGTCACCCTCTACAGTTGCTAAATAATAAGTTTCTGCGTCCTTTAAAAATTTTGCTACTCGTTCCATAGCATTGTCCTCCTTAAATTTTTTTTGTTACATTATACACTGTATATTAATAACTCTATAAAATCTATTCTAAATTTCATTAATAAAAAGTTCTTGCAGATGTATGCTTTATAGTTCGTTTCCCCTTTTCTTGTATCTTCCATAATTCATTCTTCTTATCAGTCTGACTAAATTCGTATCTGTATTTTTCTAAAGTTTTTTCTTCTTTATTACGTTCTATCACTCTCGATTCACGTAGTCCCTTTATATCTATTTCTCCTATAATTACACTATCATTTTCTCCACCTTTTATTTGTATGATATTATTAAGATTTTTTCCATATGGACCAGAAATACGAGAATCACCATAAACAGAATTATTAGACTGAACAACAAAAGTATGTAAATCTCTTGTCATCGTATCAATTATATTTGAAAAATAGTTAGTATCCTTATTATCCTCTGGTGCAAATATGATATCCACTTCATCTTTATATAAGCTTCTAGCAACAATATCTGTAAATTCATAACATAAGAAGGTTCCAAATGAAATACCATTATAATTATAAATTGAATAAACCGGTGTCTTCTGATCAATACAACAATGTCCCTTCAACGCCAATATTTCTTTTTCTAATGGCGCATAATTATTTTTTTCTCTAATAAACATTATAGCATTTTTATACTTTCCAGCACGTACCTGAGCAAAAACACCAATAGTATTGTGAGCATCTTCATCTCTACAAATGTATTGAATGCCTGTTACTACAACTATCCCAGTCTTTTTTACAAAGTTTAATACATCAGTAATCCATTCAAATGGTAAATAAAATTCAGGAAATACCAAAAAATTAACCTTTTGTATCGTCTTTTTCTCTTCATATACTTCAGACAAAATTTTAATAAAATCAGATCTATTTCTGACGACTTCAGCCTCTCTTAACCCTAAAAAACAATCTTCTAAATTTAATTTTATATTAGCAACAGCAATACCCACTTTGTTTAAATTCACTTTTTTCCCTTGTAATGAAAATCTTTGTATACAATATTCATTATCGTGTAAATCTTTATATATTTGATAACGCAATTTTAATTGGACATTTTTTGTATAAGTTGTATTTATATAATTCAACTTATAAAATTGGTCATAAATAGTATTTATTTTTTCCTGGGTTATATTTACTGCTTCTTTTGTTGCAATGCATCTTATCAGTTCAAATTGAAATAGTTCTTCGATTGCAATAAATCGAGGAGAAAATTCTATCTTATTAGCTGACATTAAATCTAATTTCTTTTCCTTTAGATCTTCGATACAAATATGGACCAAATCTTGATTATCATCTATATTATCAATATAATTTAACAACGGATAATTTACTAAATAATGATTATACATATTTGAGTTTCTTATTTTTAATGCTAATTCTGTAATAGATGTATTTTCTTTTTTTTCAAATGCTGGATTGACTGCCAATACTGTTGCAACACAAATATCAAATTGGGCTTTAAGCTGTTTTTTCATCAAAACCTGAACATCGAGTATACTTTCTTCTGGAATTGCCTCTAACTTTTCAATTTCTAAACTGTCAATAGCGTTTTTTACATTTTCTTGAAATCTATACCAATTACTTGGTTTTTCATTTTCTATCAACATTAAAAAATATAAAACATTTATCCAATTACTATTAAATTCAAGAGCATTACTTCCTGTAAAAAAAGAGATAATTTTCCTTTCTTCTTGCCATCTTTTTCTCTTGTCTTGTTCTGATAACTGATTAACCCCATTTTTCCCAAATCTGACCAGCTGAGCAATATGTCTGCCTAACTTCAACCTGTTAATCTCTAATTTTCCAATTTCTCGAATTTTTGTTTCAGAAGAAAAATTTTTCATCGCATATGCTTCTTCTTCAAAATCTTCCAAATCTAATTCATTACTTGGAATAACATTCATCTGGCTTGGAATAATTACTGTGTTCTTTAATTTATAAAAAAGAGAATCTGACTCTCCTTGCTTAAAATAAATAACTTTTAATTTTTCTTTTTGTATTAATAAGTTGCTAAATTCATGAATACAATAATTTTCTCCTAGGTCATCCAAAATTGACAATTCTTTTGTAAGTATATTATTTAACTCTAAAGCATCACATGTAAATCTTTTGTCTTTCAAATTTATAACTATTAACATATCATCAACATACCTACCATAATATGCTATGTTACTCAATTCGCTAATTGATTTATCATAATAGGCAAGATATATATTAGCTAATAACATTGAACAAAACATTCCAATAGGTAAAATATATTCTTTGTCTTCTATATTTTGATTTAATATTCTTACATTTTTTATAATCATGGTATAGCGACAAAATATTTTTTCTATAATATCTGTTAATGCCTCTATCTCTTTTAAAAAATCTAAATCCAATATAGTTTTTAAAAAAGAAAACTGCCAAATAACAGAATAGTAATACCCCTTAATATCCAGTGACAATAAAAGAATATTATCATTCTGTCGTATTCTATCCACTGCATCGATCGCCCCATTTTTCCATTTGCAGTATTGTTCAAAATATACTTTAAACAATTTATTCTTCTTGAAATTAATTGAATCTTCTATTTCTGTATTCGAATTATATACTATATTATTATCAACAACATTTCCGTAACATGATTGGGATATTATTCCTTTATCATATACTTGTTTACCAATATACAATGTCCAAACCGTTTCCAAGATATATAATTCTATTGGCATATTAATAAAGAAATTCACTTTACATATTTTTTTATTTGATTGTACAACACTTGAAATAAACTGTTCATTTGAATTATTTTTTTCATCCTTAAATGTTTTTGGAACGACATAATATGAAATAGACTCTATCCACCCATTTATCATCTCTTCATATTTTATTGGATTCATCAACAAATCAGCAAGCATTCCAAAAACTTTTTTCAAATGTTCATGATTATATTCAAATTCCGATATTTTCTGACGCATAAAAATATAATTTTTGTTATAATAGTAATATGATTTTATCTTTTTATATGCTCCAAAAATCATTTCATAATTTTTATCAATATTTGAAAACATTTTGCCCTCTCTTTTTCGTTTAGTATTGCTTAACAAATCTAATCTATATATTTTCTTACCAAAATAGTTTTTCACATTACAAACTATTATTAAATAATAATGCTATCCAATCATTTCATGCACATATTTCGCTATAAAATAATATAATTCATGGAATATCTTTGCTTTTTATTCTATTGGGGAATTAATTTTTAGTAGATATAACATTAATCTGACTCGTCGTCTAAACAACGACTCTAAAGACCCGCCCCCTATTTATTATTTACATAATTATATTTCATTTTTCATCATTTATCAACAAATTCATGCAATTCACACAATTACAAAAATGTACTATTTAGCTTCTCCATAATCTATATTACAAGCAACAGATCTAAGAAACGCTATTGATAACTCTTTTAGATTTGTCATTCTACACACACAAATAGAGCTACAATAGGTTATTACATCCATCGTAGCTCTATTCTGTCTGGGGAAACCATATAATGCTAATTTCAATTTTTATATTACCAAATGATAAATATGCATTATAGCACTATATATAATTTTCACAATAGATTGCATTGCAGTTAAAAAGCCTACTATTGAAATCAAATATGATGTTCCTATTTTCATTTTTTCATTACTTTTTGAAGTGAATAGTTTATTTTTTATTATTCCTGTTACATATTTTAAAAATGAAAATAATTTACTAATTTTAAACGTAATAAAGGTAATAAAAATAACAAAAAATATACAAGATCCATACATTATCCATGCTTTTGTTATTTTCCCCTCAACACTTAACACAAAAACATTTGCAGGAATTAAGAAACATATCAGTCCACCAACCCACTGCACCATTTCAACTCCCAGCTTTTCTATTCCCGGTGCTCCTTGTTTTTCATAAAAAATAAACAAACTCAATGCGAAACAAATTGAAGCCATTTCATTATATACGTTCATCAATTTCATTTCTTTAGGTAACACAATTGACAAAAAGGCAAATAATATACCTGATACAAAGAAACTTATCACAACTTTAATTCGTGCATCCTTATCATTTCCAGTTAACATTTTTAATATTTTTTTTGCTATTTTCAACATAAATAAATTCTCCTTTGTAATCCTAAAATTTGTATTTTATATTTTCTGAATCTTTTTCTCTACATCAGACAGCCGCCCTCCTTTCTTCTATTTCTTTATCTCTATTATATAAAGTCATTTTTCACTTCATTTTTTGCAAACCTAAAATGACATTTTTTTCATCAAATCATTAATTTACAATAATAAAACCCCATCCTCACGCTCTCCCTTATCGCATTACGCAACAAAAGTTCCAGCATGATTCTGAGGTTTTGTTTCTTTACTTCATTCTCTATTTTTTGTCCAATTACTCTTCATACACCGTATCAAAACCCTCTACCCCATGTCCACATATCGGGCAGGTGAAATCTGCCGGCAGCTCGCTTCCTTCATATACATAATTACAGATACGGCAGCGCCAGCCTACGATCTTCTTGTCCTGGGCTTTCGGTTCTGCTTTTGGTTTTACCTTTGTCTGATAATCCGCATAAGTCAGTGGTGCATTTTCATTAATCAGCTTGGCATCTACGACTTCTGCGATAAATAACGTATGTGTGCCGAGGTCGTGCTGTTCTACTACTTTTCCGCTGATCACGGCACAGGCATTCCATCCCATATACGGAATGTCATTGCAGTCCTTTGGCATTTGCAGATCTGCGAATTTATCCACATCTCTGCCGGACTGGAACCCGAAATGTTTTATCGTCGCAAATGAACAGGTATGATCCAGAATACTTAAGGCGAATATCCCGCTCTCTTTCAACAGATCACATGTATAATTCGTGTTTAATACAGATATTGCAACCCGAACCGGATTACCTGCCACCTGCATACATGTATTTGTGATGCAGCCATTTACCTTCTCCCCTGATCTGGTGGATAACATGAATACACCATAGGATAAATTATAGATTGCTTTTTTGTCCATATGCTTGTACCTCCCTTTTACAAAATACGATTTGTTTTTTCATCCTTGCAAACAAATAATTTTATACTCATTATACCACAAACCGAATAAATTTATAATTCTTTTCAAGAATTATTCTCAATAATATACATTGTAAAAAATCAGGCAGCTTGATATCCCCGATTCAGGATTGCTGCCTGATTTTTCTGCTTCTGTCACTACTATATAATAATAAACAACCGGTAGCGACTATCTCTTACTTCCCACATTTCTCCACGCAAGGAGCACTTGTGTCAAATGCTGAGTTAAATGCATAGAAGTTCTTTGTATCCATCTTGTCACGGACAATGCCAAGGCTTTCACCGAAGCGCTGGAAATGTGCGACCTCACGTTCGCGAAGGAATTTGATCGGCTCATATACATCCGGATAGTCCTTGCAGAGACGCAAGATATTGTCATAAGTCGAGCGTGCTTTCTGCTCTGCTGCCATATCTTCGAAAAGATCCGTAATCGGATCACCCTTGCTCTGGAATTCGCAGGCGTTAAATGGAATGCCGCCTGCTGCCTGCGGCCAGATTGCCGTGGTGTGGTCGATATAGTATGGTCCGAACCCGGATGACTCAATCTGTGCCGGAGTAAGGTTGCGCGTGAGCTGCTGGACAATGGCGGCAATCATCTCCATATGGGCGAGTTCCTCGGTTCCGATGTCGGTCAGAAGTCCTTTCTGCATCTTATAAGGCATCGTATACCGCTGGGACAGGTAGCGCATAGAGGCTCCGATTTCGCCGTCAGGACCGCCATAGCGCAGTAACCTATGATATCATTTTTTCTTCGCATTCTTTCTCCATCTGGCAAAATCTTCGCTTGAGAAAATTCTGCTCCCGCCTACCCTGAGTCGTTCCAGCTCAATCTCGATCTTCGCCCGTTCATCAGCTCCGGCGGCGATGTACCGCTTTTTGTATTTACTACTGAACGAACTCTTTACTGAGGAAATCGCTTCCTTTTTCTTTTTCCCCTCTGCCATCTTTGATTCTACCACCTTATCGAGAATCTTGTTCGCCTTATCATATTCGCCGGCATTCAGGGCGTCATTTGCGTCTGATGCCTCATAAAGCGGCGTTTCTTTTTTCTCCTCCTTTTCTTCTGGCTCCGAGGCATCCTTTTCTGTATTCTCTTCGTTCTCTTCCTCTCCTGTATCCTTCTTTTTCTCGTTAATAACCGTATCGATCGCTTTTACAATTAGTTCCTTGTCAATTCCTCTGTCCGCTACCTCCCGGATCTTTTCCTCATAGGTTTCAAGATCCCAGTTCATCATCGCCTCGGCCGCTTCCTGAATTACTGGATCGTTTTTCAGCCCCCGTTTGACGCCAGAATTTACTGTCTTATCACTCTGTCCCGCTTCAATCAAATCAGACAGGATGCTGTCTCCCAGTTCTTTTTTACCTTCTCGATATGCTTTCAATGCCTTTTTAGTATACATTGTTACGTTGTCCGAACTGGACATATCATAGATTCTCTTAGTCTTCCAGTAATCTCCCGCATTTGCACCCGCGATATCCAGGGCAGTATCAACTACGCTGCCTGTATCACGGAGAAGATTGGCGATCGGAATACCCGTCATTCTCGCAAGCGGACTTATCCATTTATACATGATTCCGGTTGTTGTGTATTTACTATCGCCTTCCACGAATTTTTTCATTTCATTGCAGGCGTAGACAAGGTACTGGAGTCCCTGCATATCCATACGCGCCGCGGAATTTCCACCAAACATCGATACGACATCTTTTGCTATCGGAATGAGATTCACGACGTTGAGGTTATCCGCGATATTGGCGCCAAGTGCTGACAGGTACTTTTCCTTGATCCCCTTATCATCGTCATCATCACGGACTGCATCCATGACCGACGCTGCTAACGCCGTGATCACTCCTGTAACCGCATATGATGCCGCGACTCTGGCAAACTTTGTTTTCTCTGCCTTTCCGGCTTTTCCATTGATTTCCTTTGAGTCTGCAATGTCCATCGCCGCTCGGTAAAGCATGTTGTAGCTCTTGATAGGCTCTGACATGAATGCCGTATAGAATTTCGTCCACTGCTCACGCATCGCCCAACTTCTATGAAACACACTGTCTACTACCTGGGTTTTGTCAATAATCTCCGAGAATCGCGCTCCGCTTTTCTGCAGAAATTCTTCTGATCCGACTGTCAGTTCCGGATGCAGCGCCGCCGTCTCTGCTTTGGTTGCCATCC
>OGFY01001057.1_pt1 | contig 22538 bp, 28 predicted proteins | sample 1570951 | NCBI WGS metagenome assembly OGFY01 (sample SAMEA2581942, study PRJEB24529) | metagenome | biome: Human gut stool | place: China | collected 2011
TTTTGAAAATTACACTTTGTTTTCTGCGTGCGCACATGAATATAATTGGCAAAAAGCGCGGCAGAAAATATTAAATCCAACGCTCAATTTTACAAAGTGCTGGATTTCAGTGGTGTAAAATTCAATATTTTTTCCGAATGAGCAAATTATCTCCGACTTAAATTGTTTGTAATCAGAACATTTATTCTAATACCGAAAACAGAAATGTATGCCTGCCGCACATATTGGCTATCTTGTGTCTTTGTCAAGGGTGTAGATACTGCGGTGTACACCGTTAGGAAAACTTTTCACAGAGGAAAGCGTCCAGTGCTGCTCCGGCAGAGCCGATTTGAAAAAATGCCGTCCTGTTCCAGCTATGAAAGGAATAGTGTACAATATGATTTCATCCACTGCGTGCATACGAATCAGTCCGTTGATATAGTCTGCCGTGTCCGGTGTAGCTTCCGCGAGATAGCGGGTGTTTGTGCCGTCTTTCCGCCATTCGTGAAGCATGGAGATGGAATAGTCCGGCGTGACACGATAAAGGGCGTTTTTTCTGATTTCGTCAATACCACAACGGTCAAGGCTCAGTTCTTTATGCACTTTGCCATACAACTCTGAAGAAAGACATCCGTCTATTGTAAGGACGGCAAGAATTTGAACTTTACCCATAATCGTTTCATTTTTGTTTGGCAAGGGGCAAAAAAAGAAGCGTGCAATCCACACTACTTCTAATGGAGGCTCTGGTAAAGCCTTTACGGAGAGTACGTGAATGCACGCTATGCGTAGGCATAGCATAAGCATCACGCAATCGTCTCCGTAGTGTCAATTTACCAGATTTCCATTAGGACGCCTTGCGGTCTTATTCTATATGTCGGCGGCGAAAAGCTCCTGCCAATCGCCGTTATTTCTCATAATGTCTTGCAAAGATAGCGAAATTAAGCGAATTACGGGCTATGATTGCTTGAATTTATATTTAAGTCCATACTCTTCAAGTTTGCTGTATAGTGTTGTCCTGCCTATTCCGAGCAGTTCTGCGGCGGCACTCCGGTTGCCGTTCGCCTGTTTCAATGCACGCAATATCCGCTCCTTATCCTCCGCATCATTGCGCAGGGCGAAGCTGACGGTGGAGGTCGGTTTCGTCACGGCAAGTTCCAGATGCTCTTTTGTAACAACGCCTTCCTGCGCTTGCAATACAGCTCCCATTATCTTTTGCCGAAGCTCGCGCACGTTTCCCGGCCATGTGTGGGTCAGCAACGCTTTACGGGCTTCAGAACTGAAACCGCTCACGTTACATTCCAACTCTTTGTTGGCTATATCTCTAAAGAACTCCGCAAGTGGCATGATGTCCTCCTGACAGTCACGCAATGGTGGAACGGTTATCCCGAAGTCGTGCAGGCGATAGAGCAAATCCTGCCGGAAACGCTTTTCACTCACGGCTACTTCCAAATCCTCGTTGGTGGCGGCGATGATGCGGACATTGAAACTCCTGTCCGATTTGTCACCGACCGGACGATAACGCCTTTCCTGTATGGCACGGAGTAACATCTGTTGGGTTTCCAACGCGAGGTTGCCCACCTCGTCCAGAAACAACGTGCCGCCTTCCGCCTCATGGAAATACCCTTTCTTGGCACTGTCTGCACCTGTAAATGCTCCTTTGATATGTCCGAAGAAAGCCGACGGCGCAAGCTCTTTGGTGAGTGAACCGCAGTCCACCGCCACGAATGGCTTGCCTGCCCGTTTGCTCTTATCGTGCAGATGGTGGGCGATATGTTCCTTGCCCGTGCCGTTCTCCCCGAATATCATCACGCTCATATCGGTAGCGGCTACCAGCCTTATCCGGTGCATGATTTTCTGAAAGGCGGAACCCTCACGGGCGAACACGGGCATACGGCGGTGTCCCGCTTGTCGTTCTTTCTGTATGGAACGGAGAAGTGGAACAAGTTTGTCCTCCACAAGTCGTTTGGGTATGTAATCCAAAGAACCGAGTTTCATGCTTTCCACTGCCGTATGTACTTCGGCGTAGTCGGTCATGATGATGAACGGCTGCATCTTCCCTTCCTTGCGCATCCAGCGCAGAAGTTCTATTCCGTTGCCATCTGGCAGACGCAGGTCGGCAACCACTATGTCATTATCCATTGCCTGTTGCAGATGTTTCTTCGCTGTCGATAGGTGGTAAGCCTTCACGGAACTATATCCTTCCCGTATCAGCAGGTTGCAGACATATTCGCAATACACGATGTTGTCCTCCACCACGATTATTCTTGTCTTATCCATTTTCGTATTTTCTCCTTTCCTCTTTTGCCAACCGGATTATTTCCGCACCCTTGTCCAACACGGCTGTTACGGCATTACTTAACGCTTCGTTATCGGACTTATCCTTTCCATGAAGCAATCCATAAAGTACCCTCAACGGCTGGTCGGCACGGAGTATTTCCCACGAACTGCGTAGGTGGTGTGTCAGAGAATCCAGTTTTTGTAGGTCTTTCTCTGTTGCCACATCCCGTACCGCCTGCATTTCCTTCTCTGTTTCCGTTATCAACTTTTCCAGCATAACGGCTTCATTGCCGTAGGACAACAAGGCTGAAAAGTCTGGTTTCACATCAGATGTTACTTTCATGGCACACTTGTCGGAAACCTCCATCAGTTCCGATATGGAGAACGGCTTGAACAGACATCCGGCAAAACCTTTCGCCAGCAGTTCCTCTTTATCACAACTGCCCGAAGCGGTTGCCACGACCACGGGGATTGTTTGAGAATTGCCCACGTTGGACGAGCGCAGCAGCTCCAGCAGCTCGAAGCCATTTATGCCAGGCATATTCAAGTCTGTCAGCAACAGGCTGTATTCTTTCCGGCGCAGCATCTCCATCAGTTCCGCCGCATCGGTGCAGGTATCGCAGTGTATTCCCTCTTGGGCATACATCTCTTTAAGCATCAGGAGCAGTACCTCATCATTGTCAATGACTACAACATTTAGGTTTCTGTCCTTTAGCCGATAAATCTGCATCTCTTTTTCCGGCACTTCATCGACTTTCTGCATGGGTATCTCCACCGTGAAACGGCTTCCTTTACCTTGCTCACTTTCCAAACGGATTTTACCGCTAAGCATCGTCACTATATTCTTCACAATGGCAAGCCCAAGTCCGAAGCCGTCTTTTGCGGCGGCGTTTGAAAGGCGTTCAAATGCACCGAATACTTGTTGCTGTTCATTTTCGGTCATGCCTGTACCCGTATCTTCAACTGTAATTGTCAGTACCCCGTTGGTATAGTTGGTTGTTAGCGACACGCCGCCTTCTTCCGTGAACTTGATAGCGTTTGACAGCAGGTTGTTCCCTATTTGGATTATTCGCTCCTTGTCGGTCAGTACAACTGCATCGCTTGCGTTCTTCACGGTCAAGGAAAGTCCTTTGTTCATGGCAATGGGCATGAACTCTGTTTCAAGGGTATGCATGATTGTGGAAATGCGGCAGGGTAACAGTTTGGGCTGTTCTTTGCCGTTGTCCAAACGGAAGAAGTCCAGCAGTGTGTTGAGCATCTCCCGCATACGGTTGGAAGATTGTTGTATGCTTTGAAGAAAATGCACATTGTTTCCATTGCCACACTCTTTCCGTAACAATTCGGTATAACCTGTTATTGCACTCAGCGGTGTACGCAACTCATGGGTGATGGTATGCACCGCTTTCTTCCGTGAGGCTATAAGTTCCTTGTTTTGTTGCACGAATTGTTCCAATTGCTTAATCAAATCCGTTGTCTGGCGTTTGTATCGTTTGATGCTATTTGCATCACGGTGTATGATGATATAAGAAATGACCAACAGCAAAAGGACAAATCCCATTAAACCGCCTACCTGCATAAATGATTTTTTGCGCATGGCAGCTATCTCCGCTTCCCGTCTCTGTAAATCGGTTTGAACTTTTTCTTCTATTTGGATAATCAGATTTTGCAGATGTCTGTTAAGTTCCGCATTACGAGCAGCAAGACTGTCGGCTTGTTCCGATAAACGGTGACTTTGTGCTTTCTGTCCACTGATTACGTTTCTATTGAGCGAATGAAGCATGGTGGTTGTTGCCGTTGGCTGTACTTCCTTTTTCTTGCCGAAGATGCCCAAGAAGCCTTTTCGCTTTGGTTTCTTGGGCTGTTCCTGTACGCTTTTCCGTGCGATAACCGGTACTTGATTAGCTATCTTATTGTTGATGGTTTGTTGCTCCTCAAGCACCTGCACAATCCGGTGCATCTGCCGTTCCTTGTCTTCCAAAAGGCCACGCACGCTGTCAATTCTCTCAATTGGATAAGTTGCATTGAAACTGCATAATATGCTGTCCAATGCGATGCGTTGGACATGATAATTTTCCAAATCCGTTTCGTCCCACTGCAATACAGTTTCTCCCAATAGCGAAAACTCTATCAAACGAATATGAATACGATTCACCTCCTTCCTGAATTCATTTATCTGTTGATTGCCCACCTCCAGTACTTCCACTTCCTGCCACTCACAATACCATATGTATGCTATCCCTACCACTATTATAATAATGATGGAATAGCCCGTTGTTATTATTTTGCGTACGGACTCCATATATTTCTTACTATTCCTAAATTATTTTGTTTACAAAGTATAATCGGACGTTACTATTTATAATTAAGAGCCATCGAAAATCTAAATGATTATTGATTGGAATACATAAATGGTAATGCGTTATATAGATATTCAGCCAAAGAATGGAACTCATGCCGAGCACCATCTTGTTCGTGGAAAGTGAGATTGCTGACAGAAAAAACATCCGTAAGTTGTGCCATTGCTTGAACCTGTGACCAAATTCTATCGTATGCAACATCATTCGTTCCGCTGCAAGCCCATATATAGAAATCATGTTTTGAAAAAGCAGAATTGCGAATGGCATTCGCCAAATGTTCCGCAGTATCATCGGGATTGGTCTTTCCTGCAAAACGTCCTAACGCCCAGCCATCAGAACTTATCGGCATAAAGTATTTGAAATAATCCAACGTGTGTTCCAATGCATACCAAGTTGTTACCGCTCCCATTGAAAACCCACCGATGGCACGATGTTCTCTTGACGCTTTTATTCCGGTAACATCTGTGTTTTCAGCATAGGTATGATAACGACTCTCTATGACAGGAATCAAATCATTTACAATTTCTTGTGGCAATGCCTCGCAATAGGGGTCTGCGTCAGGATAATAATCGACAGGAGTACCGTAAATGTAGCTTGTTGAAACGATAAGAGTTGGAGCCATATCGTCATTTTCCATCATGTGGTCAAACAATTTGCACAACAAACCATTCTCATTTTTGAAAAAGGAAAGTGCGGTCTCACCATGTCCATGTACGAAATAAAACACGTTATAGGGTTGTTCTGATGCTTCATCATAACCATACGGTAAATAAACATAAGCAGTATTCTTACGTTCTTCCCCTGTTCCTTCTACATAATTCTTGGTGTTATAATCAATTTGTACAACGCTTCCTTTTAATACGGGTTCTTGATTGTATTCTGCTGGAACAGGTCGTGTTTTGTTCAATAGTTCTGTATAGTCAGATGAGCCTCCAGTTTCAATCTTTTGTTCCGGAGGTATTACAGAATATTCTTTGTCATTACCATTGCAAGCAGTCAACAAACAAAGCAACAAGACTTTAATCATTTTCTTAAACTGATACATTACACTTCGGGTTTAATGAAAATTATGCCATTAGCCTGAACTCCCCATGCTAAAGAATTCAGACCAACGGCACATAATTATAAACTTCTATTCTTTCGCCTTGCTGCGTTTGCCTTTTTTTATTTCGGCAATAGATTGTTCTATCATTTGCTTGTAAGTAATCTGCTGTTCGGCAGTCAAGAGAAGTGAAATGTCAGCGGTCAATTTTTCCCTTGCCTCCTTACGTTTTTCACGAGGGAATTTTTGCTTGTTGAAGTTCGCATACAATTCACGGATTTTCGTTTTTTGTTCATCGGACAGATTCAGTTTTTCATCCATCTGCTTGATACGTTGTTCTGTCCGTTGCTGTGCAGTCATTTGACGATTGTTGTCCTGTGCGGACACTTGAAGGATTGTCACGAAGGCAATAGCCATCACTAAAAGCATTCTTTTCATACAAAATTCTCCTTTTTTAATTTATTCGTTAATATATTTATAATTAAAATACTATGAATTTATCGGGCTTTGGAAACATCGGTCCTTACCACCCGGAAACCGACATTTGTATATCCCAGCGTACCCGTCCTTACATCATCCGATTTCTCACTGCGGCAATCATCACGGCTGGAGTCCCAACTGCCTCCTTTGACAATGTACGAACCACCTGCATCCGTTGATGAAGTCCATTCCCAGCAGTTACCCCAAAAGTCAATACCGCCACAAGCTCCTGTGGACTGTTTATAAGCATCCACCGCTGTCAATCCTGATTCAATACGATTGGAGTTCATCGCTACATCCTTAGGCATGTGACCGGCTCCGAGAATCCACTCTTCTTCGCTTGGCAAACGATAGATATGCTTGCGGTCTTGTGCTGTAAGCCAGTCACAGTAAGCTGAGGCCTCTGCTATTGTAATGTTCACTACCGGATAGTTCTCTTTTTCTGCATCATAGACAAAATCCGCTTTGAAAGCCGCATATTCGGCATTGGTAACAGGAGTGTAGCCAATGTAAGCATTCGGAGCCGATGCACCACGCAACACCATCCATGCATCGTTCGGATTCTCATCCTTTCGAGGGTCAATGAAGCGTAGGAATTGCTGCTGAATGCGGGTTTCCCGATTTTGTACCATCTCGTCCACAATACCCTGCATGTGTTCCACAATGTTGTAAGTTCTTGCCTCACGTTCCAGTTCTCGAAGTTTGTTCTTCTTCCTTGCCACCACTTTGTCGTAGCGGACTTCCATTTGATGCAGTAAAGCCTGCTTATTGGCTTCCGTCGGTTTCCTTCGGTACTGAACGAAAAGATTATGTGTCTTGGAATCCATCTTGGGCCGTCCCTCTTCGACAAGCGGAGCACCTGGTTTGTCAAACACCAACTCGCTCTCCACCAAATCAGCGGGACTTATGAACGTTCCAAATTTTACCGTCTGATGCACTCCGAAATAATGAGCCACAAGCCCGTTGCGGTAGATGGAAAGCCTATATCCTCCATAGAGGTCGCAAGGCAACGTAAGGATGTAATAATCCTTTCCGGGTGTAAAGCCGGACTTGTCATTGGAGGTAAACGTGATGATGGTGCTTGCACGTTCTACTTTATCCACAACCATTAGTCCCAGAGAATCCTTTTTGAAACCTGCCGTGCCTGCCAGTTCGTTGCCATCTACACTTTCAAGTTCCACCTTTGTCACTCCTGAAAGGTTGATATTGAATTTGATGCCACAACGGGTAGCGGTATTTTCGTCATATCCGTTGCCTTTGTCTGTCTGAACGGCCGGAATCACCATTTTATCTTCTTGTGCGGACACAGCAGTGACCGTCACAATGGCAATAGCCATTGCTAAAAATAACTTTTTCATGTTTGAAGATTGTTTTTAAGGATTAAATAAAATCTGTTCTTACCACCCTGAATCCAACATTGGAATAACCTTGCGTACCGATTCTTACGACATCTGATTTCTCACTACGGCAATCATCTCGGCTGGAGTCCCAACTGCCTCCTTTGATGATATATTGTCCGTCAGTATAGGTCGAGGTAGTCCACTCCCAACAGTTGCCCCAAAAGTCAATGCCCCCACAAGCACCTGTTGTCTGATTGTAAGCATCCACTGCCGTCAGTCCGGATTCCACGTGGTCAGCGTTCATACTGACATCTTTAGGCATGTGACCGGCTCCGAGTATCCATTCTTCATCGGTCGGAAGACGGTATATATGGACGTTGTCTTGAGTCGTAAGCCAGTCGCAATAAGCTGTGGCTTCAGCAATAGTAATGTTCACTACCGGATAGTTTTCTTTGCCTGCATCATAGACAAAATCCGTTTTGAAAGCCGCATATTCGGCGTTAGTGACAGGTGCATAACCGATATAAGCATTCGGAGCCGATGCACCACGCAGTACCATCCAAGCATCATTCGGATTGTCATCCACGCGCGGATCTATAAGGCGTAGGAACTGTTGTTCCAGACGAATGTCGCGGTTTTCAATCATCTCATCTACAATCTCCTGCATTTCATCCACAAGAGACTGATGCTTCGCTTCACGTTCAAGTTCACGGAGTTTAGCCTTTTTTCTGGCGACCACTTTGTCATAGCGTATTCCCATCTGGTTTAGCAATGCCTGTTTGTTTTCTTCTGTGGGAGATTTCTGGTACTGGTGCAGGAGGGCGTTTGTTTGTGCATCCAGTTCCGGGCGTTCTTCTTCCACAAGCGGAGCATCGGGGTCATCGAATTCCAACTCGCTTTCCACCAAATCATCCGGAGTTATATAGTCGGCTCGTTCTACCGTTTGATGCACGCTGAAATAATGAGCCACCAAACCGTCCTTGTAAATAGAAAGCCTGTAACCGCCATATACGTCACAAGGCAAGGTTGAGATATAATAATCCTTTCCGGGAGTAAAACCGGTTTCATCTGAAGCATTGAAGGTTATGATGGAATGGGCATTTCCTACATTATCAGTTACCGGTTTCCCCTGTTCATCCCATTTAATCTTGGCCGTACCGGAAAGCGCATAGCCATCAACACTTTCCAGTTCAATTTTCGTTATGCCCGACATCTGGAATTTGAGTTTTATACCGCCGCAGACAGTATAGAAATCCAAAGAATTGGATACGGTACGGCTTACGGATACAACTGCTTTTAGGTCATACTCATTGTTTCCTGCTGTTTGTACGGCTGGTACAGCCACAGTTACACTTTCATTATTGGAAGATACTGCGTTTTCTGCAGGATACACGCCATACAACGGATTCGCATCTGTGACATTACCTTCTATAGAGGCGGAAAGATTCGATGTGATGCCGTTTTCTTGTGTCTCGGCAGGAACTGTTCCGCCATTGTGAAACAGCATAACGGCATCCCCTTTACTCCAATTTTCATAAAGCCCGTCAATGATCGTTGCGGTGAGGATATTTTGATTCGGGTCCTGTTCTTCATTTCCTGTTAATTCTGTATCCTCATTCTGACACGAGGATACGGAAGCCAGCGTAAGAAACAACGAACAGCACAAAGAGAGCATTCTCGATATATTTTTCATGGCTAATTATTTTTGATGAATTTTTCTTTTTTGTGAACGGTAATACAGCCGATCCATTATTTCCTTTTCCAACTTATAAACCTGTTCAATCTGCTTTGGCGTCAAAAATTTACTATATTCGATATAATATTTTTTTCGCAGGTTCAGTATCTTTTGGCTATGGGCAAACCGCTCTTCCAACGCTTGTTCTGTTTCCGCTTCCGAACGGTTTGATGAATCTCTTTTAGGTCTGGGACCGAGTGCCCAAACCTCTTTTTGGAACTGGCAGAAAGCCTTGACAAACTTCTCTGCGGTGGCATCGTCCATTACCATTTCTTTCGTAATATACTTGGCCTGTGTTTCGGCTAATTGTTCGCGTGTCATACGCTGCCTGTTGTCTTTCTGGGCATAAGCACTTACGCCACAAAAGGCTATTGTTATAATAAACAAAATAGTTCTAAAAGCACTTTTCATAATTGGTTCTTTTTATTCATTTATAAACAAATCGTTTTGATAAACAGAAAACAAATAATTCTGGTCAGCATTGCTCAGTTCAGAAAATGCCTGTTCCAGCATTGTAAAATCATCTGTCTTCTGATGGGTTGGGATGATGTTGAAGATAAACAACAATGCCACACTTGCAGCCACAAGCCCACCGGATATGGAATACCATAAGCGATAGTTGCGCTTAGGTCTGGACGGGACTGTTTCTTCTCCTACTATTGCCCATACATTCCTTTCGATATCATCCAAAGAACCTTCAGGAACGGTATAAGGCATTCGCCTACCTATGCGGTTGAAATCAAAATCCTCTTTCATATATCTAATTATTTGAGTTCATATATTTGATTATCTTTTCTTTGGCAACATGATAGTTTTGCTTCGCACTGTCTGCCGTAGAGCCTATGATTTCAGCAATCTCGTCATATCCCAATTCGTTATAATACCTCAAGTTGAAAGCCAATTGCTGCTTGGCCGGTAATGAAAGGATGGCATTTTGCAGTTTCACGGTTTCCAGGTCACTGTAATCCACATAATCGTCAGCCATCATCTTGCTTAACTCAACAGGGGCATCGTCCAACGATAACCGGTCGTTTTGCCACCGGCTCAAAATCCTAAGAGCTTCATTAGTGGCAATCCGGAAAACCCACGAGCGGAAAGAACCCTTACCTTTGAAATCAGATATTGACCTGAATACCCGTACAAAAGTTTCCTGTGTTGCATCTTGTGCATCCATATGGCTCACTACCAGTCGCCTGATATGCCAATACACGGCATCTCTATATTTCGCCATCAGATACCGAAAACCTTTCTCCGGTTCTTTGGCTATCATTGCAAGCAATTTCTGTTCATCCTTTATCTCCATAAGTCACAGGTGATGACTCTGCCAGGCATTCGGCAGAGAAATAGTTGAACGAAGTACTGTCAGGCGTTTGCTGCATAATGACAAAACAATGTCTGTGATGATGACGGTGATGACGATGACGGCGAGATTGGCGCACTGTCACACACGATTGTAGCAAAAACATAACGGTCATTCCTAAAGCCAGTATTTTACAAACCTGTTTCATACTTATTATCTTTTTATATATACCTTCTTTTTTCCTCTAATAACACACTGTATGGGCTTCTTTTTATCAATAGCGAAAGCATCCAGTTCAGCTTCTGCCGAGATTTTATTGAGCTGGGTCATTTTTGCATATTGGTTTATTGTCAGATATTTGTGCGTTCCCAAGTAAGCTACAGCCATTTCCAATCGTTCCTTTTGGTTGAAACGGTTACTCACATGAGATGTTACTTTCGGTTTAACCACAACAGTAACTACCCTATGTGGATGATAATGCCGATGTCTATGTTGGGCGTTTGTAGTTCCACAAGATAAAATTATTGCAATTATCAATATTCCTGCTTTCTTTTTCATAATACACATAACTTTTGTTCCACATTAATGTTATACGAGCTTTTTAGAACTTATCTAAATGGACACTCTATATATAAGAACTGATAAAAGAATGAAAGTAAAATACATTTTGCAATTTTATCAATTTATATATTCTCATAGCAACTTATTTAAAGGAAGAAAATTAGTAAAATCTAATAAATAAACGACTTATATCAAGAGGAATCATCCACTATTACTTAAATCTAATAACGAATGGCTTAATAACTATTACATATTTTACAGTTTTATCCCTTTGGGGCGGTTCTCATCCTTGACATATAGCCCCGAACATATGATACAATTGGTGATGAAGTTGTCTGTGGAACGGCATTTATTCACCGGAATTCGTATCAAAGAAACATTCCGCTACACCATAGAATTGTCTCGTCTTTGTTGCCACTTAGATTCCATCTCCCTTGACAGTTCCACAATCTGACGGCTCAGCTTCACGAGGTCGATGGTACACTTCTCCAGCTTGTAGAGCAACGTCATCGACTTCTTTTCCGAAAAGCGGATGCGCAGTTCCTTGACGACCTGATTGTAGTTCGTGCCTATGGCTCGGAACTGGGCGTGGAAGTCCGACAGCTTGGTATAGTAGTCCAGCATCGTCTTATCTACCTTCAGCACCTTGAACTTCTGTCCGAAGAAGTGTGCCTTGAGAAAGACGGCTTTCGCGTACACGTTAGATTCCTCATACATCGTCAGGAACCTGTTCCATTCCACATCGTCGAAGCGCACCATCACGCAGTGGGTCTTCGGGTTCAACTTAGGATTTCTCCCGTACTTGCTCTTCTTTTTCATACTTCTTACTTTTTTAATTTTATGGTTTATCCATTGTTTAATCTTTGATTAAGGAACCCCGAAATTATCCGACTGCGGAGGATAATTCTGCCCACGGCGGTGAAGGCATTTTCAGTTACTTAGAATTATTCGGGTAACTGAAAATATATCTTGCTATGTCTTTGAAGACATAAAAATCCTCCGCCTGTCGGATTGGTTTCAGAATACATAAATCACTATGTGTATCGGTCAAGCCGATGAAGTATATTCACTGACCTGACCGATTTTACTGTAATCCCGTCAGAGCTTGCGCCACTGCTCGATGTCATTCCTGTAGGTGTCGAGATGCAGGCGGACGAGGTTCTCAATCAGCCCCGATGCGCTCATACCCTTTCCTCCAAGGTAGCGGACAACCCTGTCCAGTTCGTCACGCACCGTCTCACTGACGAACACGGGCTTGCGGTTGACAATCTTGGGGACTTGGAGATAAGTGGTGCGGTATTCCTCCAGCGACAGCCTGCGCTGCTTGCTGCTGACGCGCTTCTGTGGCGTTGCCGTTTCCTCAACCGCCACACCTGACGGTTCATCCGTCACAGCGGCCTTTGTTTCCTCCGTGACGGCCTTGCCGGGTTGTTCCGGCTCATCCGATTCCAGACCTATACGTCTGTAGAGGTCATTCATTGACTTGGGAGTGTAAGATTCCTTGCGTCCCATTTTTTCCACGATTTCACGAGCCTGCTGCTCTGTGATGTTTGGTTCTCTTTTCATTGTAAAAAACAAATTGATTAAGTTATTGAATGTGGTCTTGGTAAGCACCTCGACCGATTATCGTGAGCAAAGTAAGATGCTTCAGTGCAGTCTGTCAAGCACTTAGGTCCTGTTCGGCATTTTTGTGTGGTTTTGCTTTATGGCGGTTGCTAAAGCGGTGCGGACTTCACCGTTTTTCCGGATATGAATGTCCGAACGGGCGAATGCTCAGTTACGGACAATTTTGAATTAAGCCCTTATTCTTCCTTCCGATTCTACATGAACTTTCAAATTAAGACGAAGATGACAGTCTATACCCCGGACAACCTCTACCACACCAGTGCCACATGCTGCCAGTTCTGGAAAATCCATTGTCGGATAACGTATTGTATATTCCTTTGTGGCAAAAGGAACAACAACAGTTAAAAGAAAGACAATATGGAAATCGTATCAATCGAAAGAAAGACCTTCGAGGCGATGGTCGCCAAGTTCGACCGCTTCGTCAGCCGTATGGATGCCATCTGCCATCGGCATGGTGAAAAGAAAATGAGTGAGTGGATGGATAATCAGGACGTATGCAAAATGCTCAACATCAGTCCACGCACGTTGCAGACGCTTAGGGACAACGGCACGTTGGCTTATTCACAGATAAACCACAAAACCTATTACCGTCCCGAAGATGTGCAGCGTATCGTCTCCATCGTGGAGGACAGGCGAAAGGAAGCAAGGTTCAAAGGCAGGACAATCTGACAACGGGATATAGCAATAACAGCAATCACACTAAATCCAAAGTAATATGAACGAACTGATTAACAAAGACAACGAGTGGATAATCCACTTCATGGGCAGCCTCGACCGTCTGCTGGACAATGTGGAGCATCTGACCGCCAACAACCGCCCGACACTGAACGGGGAACGTTTCTTCACCGACAAGGAGGTGTCGGCACGGCTGAAAGTGAGCCGCCGGACGCTTCAGGATTACCGTAATGAGGGACGTATTGCCTACATTCAGTTGGGCGGTAAAATCCTCTACCGTGAATCCGACATCGAAAGGATGCTGGCTGACGGATACCGCTCCGCCTACCGACTGAAAGCCCCCTGATTTTCTTGAAGGAACGCAGTTTGCCGTCTGCCCATACTTGCGGAAGCAATGGTACAACAAAAAGGAACGGTTTGCGGATGAAGCATCAATGTTTAGCTTCATCCGTAAGCCGTTCCTCTATTTCTTCTGATTTCCCGTCAGTCGCTTGTTTCCGTTGCCGGATGCCCTAAATGCGTGTGGCAGGCAGTGGCAAGGTTTTCGGGCTGAATACGCTCAAATCCGTTTGAGGAAGATTCTGCCCGAAACGGCTCTGGCGCCCGACCTTGCCAGTGCCGTCAGAGCCATGCGCTACCTTTGCATCCGTGCATCGGGAACATGTGGCTGACGGGATGAACCTCAGCTATACCATAGGTTGCCACCCTTGCCATAGGAAACAAATAGTGTGACCGAACTTCCTTTCTTGGTGGCGCAGATTTCATTTATTACAAACCGTCTAAACAAGATACTTTCTCTACTGCATATCCTGAATGCAACGGCTATAATCATTTCAAAATTATACACATCATAGCTGATGCTGTCAGTTTGCTTGATATACTTCATCGTATCATGCACGTTCAACTCCTTGTTCTTATATATAATATGAATCACTTTACGGATGTCGCAGGAGAATACCCCGAACAGGTCAGCTATCTCAAACTTGGTCATCCATACGGGTGCAGTCGGTATGGTTACTGCACCCGTTTCACTGATTGTTATTATTCCTCTGTCCATTGTCATTTGATTTTAGTTTCATCATTTGCCGTACACTCCTTTTTCCATCCGCTGTAATTTCCACATTTGAACACCCGTGACGGCATACCGTCATCGGGTAAAGCGTATTTACCTTTGGTATTCTCGGACAGAACCGCCAAATCCTTGCTCACTTTATGATTGGTTATCTCGGCGTATATCTGGGTCGTCCGAATGGAATGATGCCCCATCATCTTGCTGATGGTTTCTATCGGAACCCCGTTGCTCAGGCAAATCAAGGTCGCGAAACTGTGCCGGGCCTGATAGAATGTCAAATGACACCCTAAATCACATTGTTCGGCTATGATTTTTAGGCTTCTGCACAGATTGCATGTCTGTGGAACAAAAAACAACTTTCCGTCCTTGCCTTCACCTTTGTATTTCTCAATTATGCGGAGAGGTATGTCAAGAAGTTTGATATGGCACTCAGCTTTGGTTTTCTGTCGGGCGATGTGAATCCATTTGGAACCGTCTTCTTTCGTGATGATGTTGTCTTCCGTCAAGTTCGCCAAGTCAGCCCTGCCGATGCCCGTGAACACCGAAAAGACAAACAGGTCACGTGTGTGGCACAGACGGTAAGTAGGCAATTTGGCATTGAGCAGTTTTTCAAGCTGTTCCCTGTTCAAGTGGCGATGGTTTACAGGTACTTTCTCAATCCTATGCCCTGCAAACGGGTCACGTTTCAGTATATGCTTCTTCAAAGCCAGCCGTGTCATCTTGTGCAGCAGGATTAGATAGTCATTATAGGCGGAAACTTTCAACCGCAATACGGTCGAGAAATAGAACGTGAAGTCGGTCATGAAACCCATCGTCAGCGAGCGCAACGGAATATCCTCCAAATCATATTTGTATTGCAAGAAATTGTATATGTGCTTGCGTGTGGTCAGATAGCGGACATAGGAATGCCTTGTCCGGTCAATGCCCACACGTCTGGCGTATTCCTCATTATGTTCATCAAACAAGGACAGCAGCGTTTCTTTGACCTCTGACTTTCCCGCGACGGCATTCTTGATGATTTCCGCTGAGACGAAGCCATAGGAATCCACGTTCTTCCTATAAGCGGACTTAGCTTTTTCCTCCAAAGCCTCCAGCAACGAGTTCAGCCTGTTCAACTCGTTTCTTTTTTCGCCGGTAATGTTTCCGGTCTTTCTCCCGTCTGTGAATGCCTTTCCTACCTTTGCATCCCATAAGTCCGGCTCTATTTCCAGCCCGGTGGAATACTGGCTTATCTTCCCGTCAAGGGTGACACGTCCCATAATCGGGCATCTCCCGTTCTTCTTTACCTTCTGACGGTTGATGTAGAACAATAGTTTGAATGTGCTCCGCATGGCTTATCCCTCCATTATTTTAGTCATGTACTCCCGCTGCTTCATGCTCGGATTGACTTTCCGCCGACTGTAGTCTTTCAGAATCGGTGACGGGGCGATGTCAATCCCCGACAAGGAAAACTTGCCACCGATAACACCGTTCAGGCAATCCACGTCCCGGTCTATCTTGTCCTGCGTGACTTTCGCGTACCGCTGCGTGGTGGCGATATGCCGATGCCCCATGATTTTGCTGACGGTTTCTATCGGAATCCCCTGTGACAGGCAGATGATGCTTCCGAAGGTGTGCCTCGCCTGATGAAATGAGATCGGACGGTTGATGCCGCACATCACGGACATCTTTTTCAGATGCCTGTTCATGCTCTCTTTGGTCAGCATCGGAAGGAGTTTTCCGTTGCTGTCCATGCCCTTGTACTTTTCGATGATGCTCAACGGAATCTCCATCAGACGCACACATTCGGGTGTGCCTGTCTTTTGTCTTTCCGTATGAATCCACATGCTGCCGTCCTCCGCTTTCACCAGATTGGCGGCTGTCAGGCTTCTCATGTCGCAGTAGCAGATACCCGTCCAGCATGAGAACAGGAACATGTCCCTCGTGAAATTGCGGTTGGGAGTGTCATAGGTCATATTTGCAAATTTGTAAAGTTCGTCTTCCGTCAGGTACATCTGTTTGAAGACAGGTTTCTGCGGGGCATAGCCCTTGAACGGGCTGAAAGGGACGATGCCACGGAATACGGCAAGCATCATCACGCTTTTCAGGCGGTTGATATGTCCGAGTATGGTTCTGGGCATGAAATGCCGTACCGTGCGCATATACATATCAAACGCTTCGATAAAATTTTCATCCAACTGTTTGACGGGCATATCCGACACATGGTATTTCTCTTTCAGGAAGACACCGAGTATCCGGTAGGTGTTCCGGTACTGGTAAAATGTGTTTACCGCCCTGTTCACTCCCACCCGCAAGGCATAGTCACTGTTATGCTCTGCATAAAGTTTCATTATGGTGTCCTGTGTTTCAGCCAAACCTTGAAACACGTTTCTGACCTCTTCCGCCGTCACGACATCCTGCATGTCGGCAAGCTCGTTGAACCGCTTCTGCAACAACAGCAGCACCCGTTCAATCTCCCTGTTTGCCATTGTCGCCACTTTGCTTTTACCTGTGCAGCGTTGGGCGGTGGCATTCCACAACCGTACATTGATTTTGAACTTACACGCGAATTGCGCGATGGAATTGACCTTTCCCTTGACGGATATTCTGCCCATGAGTGGAGAGAATCCCTCCTTGTCCTGTCCGCTGCGCTTGATGTAGAGCAGCACTTTCATTTCTGTTTTCATGCGTTACTTTTTTTGATTGCAATATTACTCATACCTCGCCTGTTGAACGATATGAGAATCAGGCAGAACGGCGCAATCAAAACCGGACGGGATAAATCTGCCGGAAATGAAGATGTTTCCTATATGGAAAGCCCTCTTTACTGACAGTTTACCCCCTGATTGACTGCATCTAAATGAAATGAAAACAGGTAATGACTTGGTAGCTGAACAGGTACTTTATTCCACCCGTTTTTGCAGTTTACCTAATTGTGCAAAACAACGCAATATTGTTGTATTACAACGCATTGACGTTTGTTTGCAGTATTCCTCTGTTGGTTGCATTGATAGTTTTCTATCTTTTTACAGGATTGGCGTTTAGCGATGTGAAAGATTTATCGCCTGAACATTTGGTAAGGGATAATAAAGGAGAACTTTGGATAAGAAAGAACCGCCAAAAGACAAAAGTCATGTGTAACATTCCTGTGCTACCTGTGGCAACTTCTATTCTTGATAAATATAAAGATGTGGCAGAATGTACCGGAAAACTATTGCCTGTATTGAGCAATCAACGTATGAACAGTTATTTGAAAGAAATTGCAGATGTATGCGGAATTCAGAAAAATCTTAGCACTCATACCGCCCGTCATAGCTATGCCACAAGCATTTGCCTAGCGAATGGCGTAAGCATGGAGAATGTAGCAAAGATGTTAGGTCATGCAGATACCAGCGTAACGAAACACTATGCACGAGTACTGGATCAGAATATTCTAAAGGATATGCAGAAAGTTAATAGCTGTCTGTCGGAATTGGCTATATAAATAAGGCAGTAGCCAATATAGAAAAAGGATTGGGAAGAATGAATTTCATTTTCTCAATCCTTTTCTTTTAAAGTAAGTTTTCCAGAACTCAAAATGAAGCATTGACAAAGGTAAGTTCCGTATTTAGCCTGTTCAAGTCCGAGCCTTCGGTTTAGATGAAAATCTTCCTCTCATTTCATTTCGAGCGTATTTTCATCTAAAGACTTGCACAGACTAAATACTTCACTGGAAAAGTCAATGATTCAAATTAAATTCCGAAAAACAATGTTTTTGTGAGTGGCAGATTATTCCTTCCAGCTTTCAAAGTAGTGTTTTTGCAGGAGTTTGTCAATATCACTTTGACGATAGATGATTTTACCTTTTATCTGGATAAAGGGGATTAGACCTGTATCTCGCCATTCTTGCAGGGTTCGCAAACTGACATTCAGTTTCTTGGAAACTTCATGGTTGGAAAGAAATCGTTCTCCGTTCAAGTGGGGCTTATAGTGCTTTACAATCGATTCAATACCGTTCAGCATTGAATCAAGCGAAGAAATAAATTCTTTGACTTGCGGTGTATCTTTATTTATTAATTCCATGATTGAAAGATTGTTTTATTGAAATATTGATTTCAAGATTGCTATATGGCTGATTAGTTGCGCAGATAGTCACCAAGTGATGAGATGCTAAGTACATCTTTTGCCGGATCATAATCTATATAAAGCCGTTTAAATACAGTGGCAATAAAATACTGGATACCATCTTGCTGTATACCATAAGTAGCGGGTGAAGCCTGTTTGGTAGTTTCCGATACATATATAATAGAAAGAAGATAATCTTTATCGTTCCGGTAGATGATAACCGTAGGATTCAGATTAATGCTTTCCCATGTGCCAACAATGGAAAACAGGTTGAAGGACGGATAATCTTCTTTAGTTCTTTTCATAAGGCATGATTTGTTTGGATGATTGATTTTGTGTTTCACTATCTGCAATAATTCTTTCAATATCAGAAGACTTATAATAAATCTTGCTCCCAATTTGGGAATAAGCCAGCCGTCCACTACTTCGGTAATATTGCAGCGTTCGTTTACTAAAGCCTAACAACAGGCATACTTCCTGACTATCCAGCCAGTTTTCTACTTTTTGAGTATGAGTGCTGCACAAACTTTCTATCCGTTTGGCAAACTCTGTGAACCGTTCGCAGACATACGAGAATGTTCTTTTTTCGATGGTTACTACTTCCATACATTCAATTTTTAATGGTTTATAAAACGTGTTGATTCTATTTCACCAGCAAATGAAAGAAGAATCAAGAGCCGTTTTCTAAACTGTCCGAAAGTGGTATGAAGTGGTTATAACTGGCTGGATAAATGAAGATAAAAATTATACACTATGAACATACAAGATGTTAAAAATCGCAATTTTTATACTTACTACTAAGTAAATTGCATATATTTGCGTCATGAATGATACAAGAAGTGAAATAATACGGTTAGGAAGTGAATTAATTCGCTCTATTGGCTACAATTCTTTTAGCTATGCAGACATATCTAAAGCATTGAATATAAAGAATGCAGCTATTCATTATTATTTTCCTTCAAAGTCGGATCTGGGAGTAGAGATAATAAGAGAAAATCTGAATGCTTTCAACGAACTAACTAAGGCATGGGAAAGTTTGGATTATAAATCGCAGTTTTCCAATTACATTCATATGCATGATAGTTTTATCAATAATTATTGGGTTTGTATAGTTGGCTCACTTTCACCATCTTATGACACTTTACCTGAAAACATGCAGAAAGAGTTGCAGGGATTGGTAAACACGATTCTGAAATGGCTTACAGCTTTATTAGATAATGGTTTAAAAAACAATACTTTTTCATTTGCGGAAACACCAAGGACAAAGGCTTTTATGGTTCATTCTGCATTACTATCTTCTTTGCAAATGAATAAAGTATTAAAAAATGATGTGTACAAATCAATACAGGAAGGATTATTAAATATCTAATATTTTTTTGCCTCAAAGACTTACTTACTAATAAGTATATAAATTTATAGAAATGAAAAGAATTGATTTTTTAAGAGAACAGATTATCGAATCGAGGAATTTTGTAAATCGTTTGATTTCCGAAATACCACAAGATTTGTGGTACACAATTCCTCAAAACACAGATTCAAATTTTGCTTGGCAAATTGGACATTTAATGATTAGTCAAAACTTCCACGCTATCACATGTATCACAGGAAGAAATACTAAAGTAGCAGAATTGATACCCATTTTTGATTATGTGAAAATCTTCAATGGTATGGGAACCCTACATAGGTCAGTAGAAAAAAACTTGATACCAGCATATGAGCTAAAAGATCAGTTTGATGCCATTCACGAAATATGCATAGATAATTTATCCCAATTAAATGATGATATATTATTTGAGCAATTAGAACCTATTCCGTTTAAGCATCCGGTAGCTAATAATAAATATGAAGCATTATCTTGGTGTTTCAAACATGAAATGTGGCATAGTGCGGAAATGGAAGAATTAAAGCGCATGCTGGGCTACCCTATCAAATGGCTTTAAAGATAGTTGCATCTTAAATACAGGAAATGATAATAAAAGAGACAGGCAAGCTCTTGTTTATTCTAATAAAGTGATTACATTTGCATACCATACTATATGGTATGTTTAAGTTATGAAGAAAGTAGATAGAAATCAATGGTTCGTAATAGGACTAAACGTTTTAAAAAATGATGGATATTCTAAGATTACAATAGACAACTTATGTGCCTTACTGAAAATTACAAAGGGAGCATTTTATCATCATTTTAAGAATATTGATGGGTATGTTGATGCTCTCATGAAGTATTGGTTGGAGGTAAACACATTTGAGTTTATTCGTGAAGTGGACAAATTGAGCACTCCCAAAGAGCAACAGCAGAAATTAGCTGATATGGCAGCATACGCTTCTATCCGAAACGAAAGTGTAATACGGGCATGGGGATATTCCAATCCAATTGTGCAAAATTATGTAGCGCAAGCGGACAGTATCAGGTTGGAATATGCAAGCAAGCTGAATGAAGCAACCGGATTGGATGCTAAACAAGCAATGGATTTGGCGATAATACAATACTCCATGCTGATTGGCATGCAGCAAGTTTGTTCGGCTCTACCAGCGGAACAGTTCAAAGAGTTGCAGGATATGGTTATCAATAAATTTAAAGAGCAGTAAAATGAAAAACATACCAATAAATGGCTTGATTGAAAAGTATCTTCCTGCCGATTATGTAGATTCCTATTCAAGAGAAATAGTTTGTAATCAGAAAATAACACCTGAAAAATTTCACAATCTTGCTTTTAACCAACTTCCTAAATGGATAGATTGGTTAATGAATTTACGAAACGCTATTGTAAAACCATTGGGATTGGATACAAAAAGTAAATTTACAGATAAGGTGTCTGATAAAAATGAGCATGAAGAGATTTTTGGAATGGCTGACAGCCACTTGGATTTTCATGTTTCAATGTGGTGTGGTGAGTATAAAAATGGCAAACAGGAACTTAGGATTACAACTATTGTCAAATATAACAATAGCCTTGGACGAATATATTTTATCTTTATTAGACCATTTCACAGAATTATCATTTACTTTCTATTGAAACGAATAAAGAATAAATATGAAAGGCAATAAACAAGAAATATAACGCGTGTTCGATTACTTATGCCAAAATGGAATCTTTCAGATCAGAATATATATAGTCTTCTCAACTCTTCTTGCACAAAAGAGAACTTTGATGAAGCCCAATTACTTATGGCATATAGAGAATTTGTAGAATCCGTGATTACCTTTTTGAATAATGAATCAGATTACAAAACTTTAATTAGAGAACTAAATCTTACCTACATAGAATTTGAAGCACTAAAAAATAGTTTAGAAATCAGAAGAGATTTCTGTTTCGAAGCAAAAAGTATAACATGTAATAAGATACTTTCATTTATTAATAAAGAACTAGATCTACTTCATCATCAAATGGAATTTCCCAAATTCTTTATTAACATTGAAACTGGATGGAAATCTACCTTACACCTAAATAAAGATATTGCAAAGTACATCGACATAATGGAAATCGTATGTGGACTTTATTATCTAAAATGTATTACAACGGTTGATGGGAAGGAAATACACTTTAGTGATTTAGCCAATGCTTTTGAAAAGCTGTTCAACATAAAATTCAGTGATATTTATAAAAAAGAAGAAGAAGTAATCAAACGCAAGCCAGATAAACGGACAGCCTTTTTGGATAAACTGAGAGCTGCAATCATTGAAAAGTGTAAGGAAGAGGGATATTTTCCATAGGAATTCAATACAGATATTCAGAGTATTAAGTATTATTTATCGGGGAATAGGTGATCTATTCTCCGAATTTATTTGCATCCATTTTCAGAACTTTGCATCATCAATCGATTGAAAATCATGAATGTTCAACTTAAAATGAAGCAAAATGTATATAGACAACGAAAACTTCGAGAAATGGATGGAGAAGTTATCCAAGAAACTCACTGAAATAGGGAAAGACTTAAAATCCCTAATCAATACCGATAAAGTATTAGATGATAATGAAAAGATACTCGATAATCAGGATTTAGCCTTTC
>OGFY01001063.1_pt1 | contig 22473 bp, 20 predicted proteins | sample 1570951 | NCBI WGS metagenome assembly OGFY01 (sample SAMEA2581942, study PRJEB24529) | metagenome | biome: Human gut stool | place: China | collected 2011
AAAGGTCCTCACCCATGCGCAGATGAGCATGATGGGGCAGCGCACAGCGATGCGGATAATCATCATGAAGGCCATCTGCACATTGGTCACATCAGTGGTCAGCCTTGTGACGATGCCGGACGTGGAAAACTTATCAATATTGGCAAATGAATAGGTCTGAATCTTATCAAAGAGGTCCTGCCGGAGATTTTTGGCAAAGCCTGCGGATGCCGTGGCGCAGAAGGCACCTGCCAGCACGCCGCTCAGCAATCCGATGAGAACACATACGATCAACGCTGTGCCGGTGCTGCGCATCACGGCCATATCACCGCTGGAAATACCCTCGTCGATCAGCTTTGCCATGAGGAACGGAATCAGAACCTCCATGATTACCTCTACCACGACAAAGACCGGCGTCAGGATGCAGTCTCTTTTATATTCCCGAATTGATCGGGCCAACTTTTTTATCATCGTCTCTCCTCCTTGTTTTCTTCTTCACTCTGAGCTGGTGTAAAATGGGAGCACAGGCCCTGAAGCGCGTGGTTGATGCGGTGCAGCTCGTCTTTCGAAAACCTCTTCTCAACGTCCTGCTTCAGGAGCGCATTCATGCGTTCCAGCTCTGCTCTTCCGCGCTGCGTCACGGCTACCATTTTGCAGCGTTGATTGCCCGGTATATGATATTGCAGGGCGTAACCGCTTTCGCACAAAGCTTTCAGATGCTGACTTACGGTTGGCTTTTGCAGATTGCAAAGCTCGGCGATCCGGCGCTGCGGCATTTGTCCGTTTTTTGAGAGCAGATACAAAATCATGTACTGCCCGCGTGAAACTCCGATGCCATGATGACTGACGTTTGCATCAAAGCTGCGCCCCAGCAGGATATACAGTGTATGCACGGAAGCATAAAATCTGTAGCTGTCATCATCCAATCCCGTGTCCTCCTTCTGCAAGAATCATTCGCTTGCGAACGGTTCATAGTATAACACTTTGTTTTGCATAAGTGAATTTGAAAAAGGTCAATATCATTAGATGATATCTAATATTCTATTGAAAAGTTCGCAGCAAAACAGTATACTGTTAACGGAAAGCGATCCATGTGAGGAGGTTCTGCCATGAATACACAACAGCTTCGCTGCTTTGTCTGCGTCGCCGAATATCTGAATTTTACAAAGGCGGCAAACGAGCTGTATCTTACCGTACCGACCGTCACACACCACGTCCAGAGTCTGGAAGAAGAACTCGGCACAAAGCTGTTTGAGCGAACGTCCCGCATGGTCCGGCTGACCGAATCAGGGAAGGCCTTTTATGTCGATGCAGCCGAGATCCTGACGCGTATGGAACTCTCCTTCAAGCACGTCCAGAAGGCAGAGGAGAGCCGTGTCACGTTCTTTCGGATTGGCTGCGTCAGTCGTGCTGAATTGCCGCGCCTCGCTGCACCGCTTGCCGCTCTGCGCATGAAGTATCCGACGATTTGTCCGCGCATTGTCATAGATGGCTACTTTGGCCTGAAAAAGCTGTTTGAGGACGGTCAGCTTGATTTGCTGCTGGTGTCCCGTGAAATTGCAGATCAAATTCGTGGAGGCACCTTCCACAAAGTACGCTGCCACACAAGCTATGCCCTGATGTCTCCGGAGCATCCGCTGGCAGGCGGCAATTCTTTTTCCATTGATCAAAGCCGTACAGATTGTCTGATTACCCTTCATCCCAAATTCATACCATTTCAGGTGAGCAATGCGCTGCAAAAGGAAATACTCGTATATCTCCAGTCAAATCCCAGCATCCGCTGCGAGGACGATCAGGAGGCGATTACGTTGGCGCAGGCCGGGTATGGTATTGCAATTTTGCCGGGATTCTGTTTGCCGCCTGACGGCCTGCCCGGACTGACCGTTATGCCGGTACAAGCGGGGAAGGAAATAGACTATGGCTTTGTCTATGCAAAGCGAACCCCGCATATAAAGCTTTTCGAGGCAGAATATACCGCACATCAAGCGCCCTAACTCGCAAGCCTGCTTGCCCTGAGTGATAGACGCTGCGTTGCTGCGCAATTCTCTAGATTTTTAAGGGCTTGGGACTATCCCAAAATGAAAAAACGCGCGTCTCAGATGACAGGTCGGGACGCGCATTTTTTCGGTGTGGGGCCACACCGGATTTGCTTGCTACTCTACAAGGAAATCCCGGTCAACCCACGCCGTTTTCGCAAGTGTAGCTACACTTGCTGTGCTTGCTATTCCTCTAAGAATCGCATTGACTCGAACGTTTGTTCTTGTTATAATTAGGCTGAGAGATTAAAACGTCTTGGAACGCAGCTGATTTTCATTGGCAAATGGCGGCATCGCCGCCTTGATCACCTGCCCGCGCAGCAGAGCATCGCTGTCAAGGACGCGCAGCGAGGCGAAGCCGATTCCTTGACAGCGGTGATCGGCTGTGCGACCCGGCGAACTGCCCGTAATTCTCCTATGAATCCCGGCACATTGCCCAGTGGAATCCCGGAAATTGCCGTGATATACTGAATAACAATAGGTCATATCACACACTTTGCTCCGGGAGATTCATGCGGCATTGCTCGGAAATCTGAATGAAAAGGAAGGTGCAAATGGATAACAAGAAACGTAACGTCCAAGTGGAATCGGACGGCAGCCGCAGCGCCCCCGTTCCTCTCTGGCAGGAGATACCGCAGATCACGGTACGCCTGGAAGAAGGAAACACCATCTACCGCTTTACTGCCAGTTTTGACGGAACGCACACTCTTCCCGAAAAGGCGGTGAAGCTGATCGACTCCGAGGGGAGTGTGTGATCGTGACCAACAGCAACCTTGTCTTGGCAGACTGTCCTCAGATGATGGAGGAATCTACTATGAAGCAGTCTGACAAAATTACCGCGCTGTATTGCCGCCTTTCCCGTGACGATGAATCACAGGGCGACAGTAACAGCATTGTGAACCAAAAAGCCTATCTCAGCCGATATGCAAAGGAACACAGCTTCCGCAATACGGAGTTCTTTGTAGATGACGGTTACACAGGCGCAAACTTTCAAAGACCGGATTGGCAGCGCATGATGGCGCTGGTGGAAGACGGAAAGAGCGGTACGATCATCACGAAGGACATGAGTCGCATCGGCCGAAATTATCTGGAAGTGGGGATGTATACCGAGATCACATTCCCACAGAATAACGTTCGGTTCATTGCCATCAACAGCGGTGTAGACAGCGCCAACCAGCAGGACAATGAGTTCGTCCCGTTCGTCAACATTATCAACGAGTACTACGTTCGGGACGGCAGCAAGAAGGTGCGTACCTCACTCCAGCTCAAGGGAGAATCTGGCGAGCATCTGACTACAATCCCCCCGTATGGCTACGTCAAAGACACGGATAATTCAGAGCATTGGCTCGTCGATCCGGAAGCGGCACAGGTGGTCAAGCGCATCTTTTCCCTCTGCATGGACGGGAACGGTCCGACGCAGATTGCTCGGATGCTGAAAGAGGATCATGTGTTGACGCCCACCGTTTATCAGGACAGGCAAAAACGAAAAGTCCGCTGCGCTTTGCCTGACAATCCTTACAACTGGAACGGCAGCACCGTTGCCGCAATTCTGGAACGGATGGAATATTGCGGGCATACCGTGAACTTCAAAACGCACCGGCAGTCCTACAAAATCAAGAAGACCATCGAGAATCCACCGGAGCAATGGAAGATATTCCACAACACCCACGAAGCCATCGTGGATGAGGACACCTTTCAGAGGGTACAGGAGCTTCGCCACAACAAACGCAGACCGGCAAGAACGGGCAAGAGTAACCTCTTTTCCGGTGTTGCCTACTGCGCCGATTGCGGAGAAAAAATGTACTACTGCACCTCGCGGAACTTTGAAGAGCGACAGGATCATTTCGTCTGCTCTACCTCTCGCAAGAAGGGAAAAGACGTGTGCGGGACGCACTTCATCCGCGCGGTTGTTCTGGAAAAGGGCGTGCTGAAATTTCTGCAAATCCTGCTGTGGTATATCTCCGACTGCGAGGATCTGTTCCGCGATAAGCTGGGTGCAATGCGCAAGGAGGACTTCAAGAAAGAACTCGCCGCAAAGCGCAGACGGCTCACGCAGGCGCAACGCAGAATGGAGGAACTTGACCGCCTGTTCAAACGGCTCTATGAGGACAATATCTCCGGCAAAATCAATGATAGTCGATTTGAAAAGCTGTCTGTCGATTATGAAAATGAGCAAGCGGAGCTAACGGAGAAGATGCAGCTCTGGGAGCAGGAGATCGCCAAGCAGGAGGAAGAAGCCGACGGCATTGAGCAGTTTATACTCAGGGCAAAGAAATACCCCGATTTGAAGGAACTGACGCCCGCCGTGCTGCACGATCTTGTGAACAGAGTGTATGTGTCCGCTCCTGACAAGAGCAGCGGACACCGGATGCAGGACGTGCATATCAGCCTTGCCTGCGTTGGCTTCCTGCCGGAGAGCATTATTGCCGAGATGCTCAATCACGCCACAAAGAGCAGAACAGCGTGACTTTCGCCACGCTGTTCTCTCTTAACTTGATAAACCTGTCTTATGGAGTGCTATCCTCGGCCCGTCTCTTTTTGTTAAGACTGTAATATTGCAATTTCTTCACCGAATCCTGCCATCAATGAAAATCCACAAAGAATCTGACCTGTATCGGTCGCTTGCGATCTGCTTTATTCGGCATAGGTGTCTCCTTCACTCATAACTGACAAAATCCTGCTCAACCAGCGCATAATCAACCGATGATTGAAGCCGACCGAACTGGTCTTTCCAAGAATCGATATTGGTTCGTATCTTGCGGAATCCAAGTAATTCGTAAACGTGCTGCGCTCTTGTGTTCGTCAAGTTCGTATCGAGGATGATTTTGGCATAGCCGTTTCTGAACAGCCAACTGATCAGCATACTCAAAACCTTCCTGCCAACACCACGGTTCTGACAATCGGTTTCGCAGATCTTAATGCCAATTTCTGCAACTCCATCTGACGCATTGTGGTAATTGCACTCGCCAATCAGACGGTCGCTTTCCTCAACGACCAGAAGACCATTTCTAAGCCCTTTTACAACTTCTTCCTCGGTCGTTCCCAGACCGTTGGGAAAGCCTGCGTGTGCCATCACAGCACCATCATTCCACCAAGCGGCAAGCTGCTTCGCATCGGTAACCTCGGCTTGGCGGATTGTTAGGTTTTTATGTTGTATTCTCACTTGGTTACTCCTTGCCCTGTTTCCCGACTGTTAGTGTGTACACATATTTTATCACAAGGATAGCTCTGTTTTCAATAGAATACTCGGAATTTAACGCCCTAAAATGTAACTTTTCCGCGAATGAAAGTTGATTTTCAGTTTCCACCGTGTCGAACATACTCTGCATCGAAATACCCGCCTATCGACTTTGCGGTTTTGTGGGGTGTTTTGCACAATCGTAAATATACGCACTCCCCAGCGAACGGTATCCGCTATGCAGCGATTCGCTGTTTCACAAAAGAACCGCACAGAGGCGATAACTATTTCACCCTTTTCGTTATCCTTGCTTTACAGCGCAAAAAACAGGTGATTCTCAACCCTTAGATGTAAAAACAGGCGACACCCAACCGAAGTTGAGTGCCGTCTGTTTTGTTGTCCAAACCTGCTTAGCAGATGCCGATTTTGTAGTTTTCTCAAATTACTGTCTTATCGGCACACGCCTCTCGGCCCGTCTCTTTTTGTTAAGACTGTAATATTGCAATTTCTTCACCGAACCCTGCCATCAATGAAAATCCACAAAGAATCTGACCTGTATCGGCCGCCTGTGATTCCTGTTGTCTGGCATAGGTGCTATCCCGCTCCTGTTCAGTTATCTCTCGTCCGTAGTGAAATGCTTTATCATATTCGTTGGATTTTTCAATTCTGTTTTGAAAAATTGGGGATACATCGGAATATCCTCGTCCAACGAAACCCACACCAAGTGTTCTTTGCTGCTGCCTTCCATGAAACTCTCGCTGACCGGCGCAAAGGTATCAGGCACTTTCATATAGAAGATAAGCGAAATCTCATAAACTAGCTTGTTCCGCTTGGAAGGCGCATCGCCATAGAAATAGATTTCGTGCACAAAGCCAAGACGATCAATTTCCATCTGAACGCCTGTTTCCTCCAACACCTCACGGACAACGGCCTCTTCTGCTGTTTCACCGAATTTTACCCTGCCGCCAACGGAGTAGAGATAGTCTCTGTCATTGCCAACCATCAAAAGCTTTCCATCCTTCATGATGATTGCGCCGACACGAATATTCAAAATCCCATCGTCACAGGCTACGCACATATCTTTGTTCATGGTTTTTCCACCTCTGCACACAGTTTCAGTGCTGTCATTTTTGCTTTTATCAAGCAAAGTCCTTTTCATCTACGAAAAATTTGACCTGTATCGGTCGCCTGCGATTTCTGTTATCCGGCAAAGATACCGCCCTCCGAATTTTGAATATGCTCTCTGATAGCTGCTTCGTGCTCTTTGCAATAAGCATAACTATTCCGCATAAAATCCTCGATACTCTGACTCTGGTACATGGTGTCCAGCGTGTCCAAAATCGGTTTGCCATCCACCACCATATCGAAGAAATAGGGGTAGACGCAGCCGCCGTTCTCTCTGGGGAAGTAGGGATTGATGGAACTGAGTCGTTCATCCTTCATCACAGACTCAACCACCATTTCACTCAAAATCCATTTGAGTGATGGGCGCTCATATTCATCGTAACTGTCTCCGAACAACCGATTCCATACATGGAACCAAACAAAATGTATGATCTCGTGTATTCCACCACCGATCGCGCCTTTTTCGCTGTTCAGATAGAAAGTATCATAACAGTGTTCTTTCAAAAACCGCGGTTCAATGGGATTCAGGCTCAAATTGCACCGTATGTCGTTAAATAAGTTGGCACAATCCACGCCAAAAGCATCCGATAAAGCCGCTGTAATCTGCGGCTTACAAGCGTTCCAATGGCGAATATATAGAGCTGCCTTTTCATTGATCATATCTTCTGACTCGGCATAAACGGCTCGCATGGTTCGCTCAATGTATTCGTTCCTTTCGGAGAAAGGTAAACTGATCGCATAGGCTTTATCAAGCTGCGGATAGAAACGGTATAGGGGTTCAGACCAAAAGGCTGATTCGGCTTCGGTCTGAAAGTCCATGATCCGCTGAATCATATAATCAACGCCCGGATTTACAAATTCAATGTCCATAGTCTTCTTCAATCAAAAGTAAAACGGATTTACCACATTCTCCGCCCCGAACACTTTTATCGCCATTCGATACATGGCTCTTGCGTGGATACGGTCATGCCAGATAAAACGGCGCAGGACTTTACGCAGTGACCAATCCTCACCATAGCTGCCTTTTCTGACGGTATTTTGCAGAAAATCAGGGTTAGATTCCAGCGATTCAAATCCCCGCTTGCGGCATTCGTATATGTTGCCGTCATGATCGGCATCCACAGCAATCTCCGCAAAATAATATGTATTCACATTCTTTGTATGCTCGTACATTTCATTTGCTGTGCGGGGGACTCGTCCGTAAAAGGTCTTGCGTTCCGGTGCGGCGGCTGCGTTCTTATCCGGGATAGATTCGTACAATGCAAGGAAATCCTTTGCTGACTTCAGCGCAAGGGTTTTAAGCGTCTCATATTCTTCTATTGTCAGTTGTGCTTGTTCGCTTTCAAAAAGCACATCGGAATCCGCATCCGAAATTGTAAGCTCGGAGCATTTTTCTCCGACGATCACGATTTCCGCTTTGCCCTCGGCCTCCATGCCCAGCCAGCTGCAATAAGAAACGATTTCCTGTGGCATCTTTGTCTTTGCGATTTCAAGGCTTTCGCCACGGGTATATGCGCCGACAAAATTTGTGGCATAAAGCAAGGTGTCGCTGCCATTATGCTCCCATACGCAGTTAATGATCATAACGCTCCTCCGATCTGAGGTTACTCCGAAGATCAATACTCGTTGTCCGCTTCAAGGTCTTCCTCTGGATTGCTGTCCATATCGATTGGAAAAGGCTAAAAATTCTCTGTACGTCGAACCTCTCATTTGTGTGTACACTCATTGTAGCACGGCGATAGCTCGGTTCTCAATAGGCTTTTCAAAAGTCAGCACTTTAAAATGTAACTTTCCTGTGTTCGCAAGCCGATTTGATGGTTTTTATGCTGCCGGACATACTCTGCATTGAAATCCCCACCTATTGGTTTTGTGGGGTAATTAGCGTAATCGCAAATATTCATGCTCATCAGGGAACGATATTCATCATAGCGTGATTTGCTGTTTCGTGGGGATTTACCACGAGAATGACTACTACTTCACCCGTTTCACTATCCTTGCCTTACAGAGCAGAAAACAAGCGTTTTTCGACCCTTAAACGCACAAAAACAGGCGGCATCCAACCGAAGTTGAATGTCGCCTGTTTTGTCTGATCCTGTTTCGCAGTTGCCGATTTCGTAATTCTCTCAAATTACTGTCTTACCGGCACACGCCTCAGGGAGGCCGTTTGTTATTTTACTTTTCCTGCGCGGCAAACAGCTGCGGGGCTGCCTTGTAGATCAGCACCGCGGCCACCGTGGTCAGGATGGTCTCGGGCAGCATGTAGCTGCCGTTGTAGGTCAGGCTGTAGGTCCAGGCGGGCAGACCGTCGCTCAGGTTGCCCCAGATCAGCACGCCGGACAGGAAGCTGCACATAAAGCGGATGAAGCAGACGACCGCCGTGCCGACGGCCACGCCGACGAGGCGATTCTGGAACGGCTTTGCGATGACACAGGCCAGCCCCAGCAGGGTGAAGGCCAGCACGTAGTCCAGCAAAATCATGCCCACCAGCGGCAGCAGGCCGGGTGCCGGGGGTGCGTAGAAGCCCAGCAGCATCTGCAGCAGGCTGTTGACAAAGCCGGTGAAAAGGCCCCACTTCACGCCGTGGCGGAAGGAGACGAGCACAAAGGGCAGCATACTCAGCAGAGTGACGCTGCCGCCGTTGGGCATGGTGAAAATTTTGATGTTGGACAGCACGGTGCCGATGGCGATCATCAGTGCGCACTCCACCAGCACCCGGGTCTTGGAGTAAGATTTCGACATGAGGATTCCTCTTCTCATAACAATAGTACACAAAAACAAAATACGCCTGCTTTTCTGGCAGGCGCACGGGCTGTTTGTGAAAATCGGGACCTTTCCGCAAACTACCTACGCCGGCATTACCCGGATCAGGTTCAAGGGTCTCTGCTTCCAGCAGATCTCAGCCTCACGGCGCCCCTGTTTTCATGTCCGCTTTCAGTATAGCCGCTCTGCGTCAAAAGTCAAGCCCCCGGCAGCATATCGGGCCAGCCGGACACATATTCTGGAACAAGCACATTTTGGCGGGAGGGAGCAGTCATGAAAGGTGGAAAAGGAAATCCAGCAGCATTACCAGAGTGAATTGATTTCCCACATCCGTTCTGCGGGCAATGTGTACAATCTGGGCCATACGGAATTTTTTCTCGCCCGGGAGTTCGGGTTCTGCAACGGCGTGCGCCGTGCTATTGATATAGCATATGCGGCACGCAGAGTGTTTCCTGACCGGCGGATTTTTCTGATTGGGGACATTATTCACAATCCGGAAGTGAACCGGCAGCTGGAGGAAATGGGCATTCGAAAACTTCCCTGGAAGCAGTTGGATTCCTCCTATGACCGGGTTGCTCCGGACGATGTGGTGATTATTCCCGCGTTCGGTGTTCCCACTCCTTTCATGGATGCGCTGGAGGAGAAGGGCGTGCAGATTGTGGATACGACATGCGGAGACGTGATGAAGGTCTGGAAAAGAGTGAAGAATTACGCCGCCATGGGGATTACCTCCATTATCCACGGTAAGGCTACCCATGAGGAAACCAGCGCTACGGCTTCCCGGGCTCTTGGGGAACGGGGAAGGGGGAAATACCTGGTGGTTTACGATTTGGAGGATGCCCGTATCCTGTGCGACTACATCATGGGCCGCGGAGACCGCGAGGCATTCCTGAAACGGTTTGAAGGATGCTGTTCCCCGGGATTCGATCCCGACCGGGATCTGGAGGAGGTTGGCATCGCCAACCAGACCACCATGTTGAAAACGGAGACGCAGACGCTCCAGAAGATGGTGAAGGATGCCATTGTTCAGAGGGACGGGGACGATGATAATTTTTATGTGTTTGACACCATTTGCGGTGCTACCCAGGATCGCCAGGATGCCCTGTATGAACTGCTGAAAAATCCTCTGGACGTCATGTTTGTGGTGGGTGGCTACAACAGTTCCAACACAACGCATCTGGTGGATATTGCCAGGGAGCATGTGCCCACGTACTTCATTGAGTCCGCAGAATGCATCAAGTCCATCCAGTATGTGGATGCTTTTGATACGAAGACGCGGGAAGTGCGCCGCATGACTACGGAACCGGTAGTGCAGAACCTGGGCAAATCCCTGAAGGTGGGAATTACGGCGGGCGCCTCATGCCCGGCCAACCTGATTGAGGCCACCATCCTCCGCATTGCGGATCTGCGCAAGTAGCAAAACGCCTCCGGTTTGGCGAATGAGAAAAAAGAAGAGTTCTCTTTCAACGGCGGCACGGCCGTTTTTTCCGTAACACGGCGCAGTTGCCTGGGCCGCGGAAGAAAGCATAGGGAAAACTGCGCGGGAGCGTTTCCTAAATTTCCAAATCTTCCGGTGTAACGGAACGTTGTTCCCGGGATGCAAGCAGTACGGCTTGTTCCACGACATATTCCGTATTGGAGTCAAAACGGTAGGCGTTGCAGTTGGGACACACTGCCGTAGTCAGGGATACGATGGAACCGCAGGCTTCGCAAACCTTGAAGTCCCCGGGACGGTCAATAATCAGTTTGGCTTTATCCAGGCGGGATTGCTGCATGGGAGTAGAAAATAAAACAAGCCGCTCAGCAGAACAGAGCGGCTTGCCATAAAGAATCGTCAGAAAACCGAAGTGAAAACTCAGGCGATTTTTGCGATGGCCTTGGCGGCCTTGCTCTTGTAGTTGGCTGCACGATTGGCGGGGATGGTGCCAACCTTGGCATGTTTGGCAACGGCTTAGGAGAAAGGCTTGTCTGCAGCAGCAGCGGCTTCCTTGTCGGACGTTTCCACCGCAGCGGCAACTTTCTTGCGGAGGGTCTTCAACTTGGAGGTCACGGCGCGGTTGCGGGCGGTGCGGGTTGCTGTCTGGCGGATGCGCTTGAGTGCGGATTTGGTATTGGCCATGTTTAAAAAAGGTTCGGTTTCCGTTTCGAGGTGGCAAAAACATTAGAATAACAGGACAAAATGTCAAGCTCTTGATGTATTTTTTAAGGCATTCCTTTCCTGCACGGGCTGACTGTGGGCTTTACCGGAAAAGGAGTTTGTGGCACTATATTCTCCCGTTATGAAGAAACGCGTGGATTTGCCTGAAAAAAAATATGAAGGATATATTTTTGATTTGGACGGCACCCTGGTGGACAGTATGCCGCTCCATTACAGGGCATGGCGTGAAGCCCTGGCTCGAGCGGGGGCTCCGGACCATGTGTTCCGGGCGGATGAATTTTATTCCTGCGGCGGAAAATCCGCCAATGATGTGGTGCGTTTTTTAAATGAACGGTACGGCATGCACATGGATGCGGCGTCCACAGCTGCGGACAAGCGCCGCATTTATTTGGAAATGCTGGAAAAGGAAGGCATGCAGCCTATCCGGGAAGTGGTGGAATTCGTGCATTCCCTGGGAGACGCCCCCAAGGCGATAGCTACCGGGAGCGCCATGCCGGGAGCGTCCCGGACTCTGGCTGCCGCCGGACTTTCAGGCCTTTTTGATGTGATTTTGACGCCGGATGAGGTGGAGCATGGCAAACCTGCTCCGGACATGTTTTTGAAGGCGGCGGAACTCCTGGGGGCATCCCCGGACCGTTGCGTGGTTTTTGAGGATGCCGAACCCGGCATGAAAGCTGCCGCGGCCGCAGGAATGGACTGCGTACAGGTCCGGCGGCCATCCCTGGCCTGATTCCTCTTTCCGGATTTGGTAGGGAAGGGGATTCCGGGATTTTCCTCCTTTCTCCATGCCCTTCTTCCTTTTAAGGAAAAGGCTTCACATTGCGCCCGGAATGCGTTAGAACCTTTTTTCCTATTGAACAAATAAAATATTATTTGCACATGAGCACAAACGACAAAACATCATCCGCCCCGACGAAAACCCGCATGACAGGAGCTGAAGTGCTCGTGGAATGCCTCGTGCGTGAAGGTGTAGACGTCGTCTTTGCCTATCCTGGCGGCGCCAGCATGCCGATTCATCAGGCCCTGAGCCATCAGCCCAAGATACGGACCATCCTGCCCCGCCATGAACAGGGCGGGGCATTCGGCGCGGAAGGCTATGGCCGCGTTACGGGCAAGGTGGGCGTTTGCATTTCCACTTCCGGCCCCGGCGCCACCAACATGATTACCTCCATTGCGGATGCTTATCTGGACTCCACGCCTCTGGTGGCGATTACGGCTCAGGTCATGCGCTCCTTGATTGGACGCGGCGCCTTCCAGGAAACGGACGTATTCGGCATGACCGCCCCTATCGTGAAGCACAGCTATCTGGTGACGGAACCGGAAGAACTGCCCCGTATCATCAAGGAAGCCTTCTACATCGCCTCTACGGGCCGTCCGGGTCCTGTGCTGATTGACATGCCCAAGGACGTGCAGGAGGCCGTGTTTACACCGGACTTTGACATGGAGATGGATATTCCCGGCTACAACCCCGTGCTGCCCGTCCCTGCGGATAAGCTGGAAGAACTCATCCCGTTGATTGAAAACGCCAGGCGGCCTGTCATTTACGCCGGCGGCGGCATCATTTCTGCGGAAGCTTCCGGGGATCTTCTGGAATTTGCGGAACGTTCCCAGATTCCTGTGGCGACCACCCTGATGGGCATTGGCGCCATGCCGGAAACCCACCCTCTTTCCCTGCGCTCGATGGGCATGCACGGAGCCGTGTTTGCGAATAACGCCGTGAATGAAGCGGATCTGGTTATTGCCCTGGGCGCCCGGTTTGGCAGCCGCGTGACAGGCGCCGGCAAGATGTTCTGTCCGGAATCCACGATCGTTCACATTGACATTGACGCCAGTGAGATCAATAAAAACAAGAAGGTGGCGTATCCCATCCGCGCAAACGTGAAGGACGCCCTCCAGGTGCTCAACTCCGTTCTGGCCGCAAAAGGCTGGGAGCGCAAATCCTCCGGCTACACCCGCACTCCTGAATGGTTCGGCGTGATTGACGGCTGGAAAAAACAGTACCCCTTCTCCTATGAGGACCGCAAGGGGTATATCGCCCCGCAGGCTGTCATTGAGGAGCTCTACCGCCAGACGGCGGACAAGGACCCCATCATCTGCACGGGGGTGGGCCAGCATCAGATGTTTGCCGCTCAATTCTTCAAATTTGACAAGCCCCGCCGTCTGGCCACTTCCGGCGGTTTGGGAACCATGGGCTATGGACTTCCCGCCTCCATGGGAGCGTGCCTGGCTTATCCGGACAGACTGGTCGTGAATATTGACGGGGACGGTTCCATGCTCATGAATATTCAGGAGCTGGCAACCATTCATGTGGAGCGTCTGCCCGTCAAATGCATTATCCTGAACAACCAGCACCTGGGCATGGTGGTCCAATGGGAAGACTTGAAGTATGATTCCAACCGGGCCCAGACCTTCCTGGCGGACCCGCACGACAATTATGATCCTACCCATAAAACGGAAGATGTCATCTACCCGAACTATCCGCTTATTTGTGCCGGATTCGGCGTCAAGTGCGAGCGTGTGCTTCGCATAGAGGAGCTTCCGGCGGCTATCACCCGGATGATTGAATCCCCTGAGGCCTATGTCCTGGACGTCATGGTTCCCCATGATGTGCATGTGCTGCCGATGATTCTGGGGGGCATGAGCTACAAGGATGTGATTCTGGAACGTATTGCCGGGGATGGTTCCGCCAAAAAGGCGTCTGAACTGGGCAAGGAAATCCCGACTGCCCTGTAAGAGCGAGGCAAGCTTCTTCTATTGAGCCTTAAACAGGAGCCGTCCGTAAGGGCGGCTCCTGTTGCATGGCGGCGCAAGTGGAATGCAGGTCAGTTGACTGCCATTAGGGTGGCAGCAAGGCATGTATATAGATCCGGATATTCCTGTTTCCCGGTAGGTGAATTCCTGGTTTTGTGAAGGAATGAGGAAGATGTTTCTGGACGCAGTAAAAAAGAACGGTTAGCATCAATGAGCCAAATTGAGTGCAAGCTGGCTCGGATGTGAAGTAACTGAGGTTTTCTAAGATGATGCCACATCGGATGCTGCGCTTGCGCCAACCTCAAGCTCACAGAAAATTTCCGGGAATCCGGCGCATGCTGTAAGCGATTGAGAAATGTAGCTTGACAGAAAAATTCCCTTTGATCAGGCCTGACCGCATCTGGTTCTTGCATCAGGTTGGCGCAAGACCTTTGTTGCATGTTTGATACTCAAACCGTATTCGTCAGGCCGTCGCACCCACACGGGTGCGTGAATTGAAACTCCAAGAGCCGTTAACCGTGGAAGACGTTGACGGGTCGCACCCACACGGGTGCGTGAATTGAAACTGGTGGTAGCCTCCGAGATAGAGCAGCCGCCAGGTCGCACCCACACGGGTGCGTGAATTGAAACCGGAGATTGTCGCGGGCTTGTCTGCAGCCCATGCGTCGCACCCACACGGGTGCGTGAATTGAAACTTCGCCGGGCTCCTCTACTTTCTTGAGTTCCGCCTGTCGCACCCACACGGGTGCGTGAATTGAAACCGGTTAATGCGGTCAACCAAATCTGGAATACGCCGGTCGCACCCACACGGGTGCGTGAATTGAAACCGGAGGAAATCCTCACGTTGCTGGAACCGATATGGTCGCACCCACACGGGTGCGTGAATTGAAACCTATGGAGCTGTCCGGGATGGGTATGGGAGAGTCGTCGCACCCACACGGGTGCGTGAATTGAAACAGCGTAAAGTTTTTTATCTGTCTCTGTAACGCGCCAAGACATCTGATAGAACTACGACAAGTATCTTATATAACTTGTCAAATTGACTGCTCCGTGCAGGGGGTCTGCATAGGCTCTGCTGTTCCCTTGCAGGCGGCCAGCAGGTCTCCCCAGTCCACCGCCTCGTCGTCCTCCCTGGCCACTCCCTCCCGGAGCATCCTCTCCCTGGCGTCGGCCAGCAGGTGCATCACTCTGGCCCGCTCGCTGGCGGGTTGGTTGGACATGCGGGGGCTGCCGGTAATCACCACGGCAAACCTGGCCGCGTAACTCTCGGCGCTTACCGTGCGGCTGGGCCAGCACCAGGCCGTCCATATACTCCACGGGGAACGTTTACGCCATGGCTCATCAATGCGGCACAATGCTGCCGGAACCCTGGCCAATACCTCCCGTCCAATCGTCCAATCTTCCGGGGCGCGGTCATCCAGGAGACTCCAATCCATCTCCCGATAAAGACGTCTGGCTATCCAGCCTCTCAATGCGTACAAACACCCGAAGACTCTCCAGTCTCCATTGACAAAATCTCCGGAGGTGTACATCTGGCACCAGGGGCGCTGCTCCATCCAGCGCAGCCAGCCGCCATCCAGCAGAGCCGTGTCACAGTCGACCTTGACCAGGATGTCGTCATCCTCCGCCTCCCGGCACATCTCGGAAAGCATGCCCCGGATGCAGTCAGGCCCGCGCAGGTTGCCGTGGCGCTCCCAGGAGGACTGCACATACTCCGCTCCCATGCTCCGGAGAGCCACCGCCGTCTCCTCCCGTACCGGGCTGGACGCATCGTCCACCACCGTCACGCTGGCACAGGGCACGGCCATCCGGGCGCACCGCACGCAAGCCACCGCCTCAGCGGCGTCTCCGGAATACGAAAAAATAAAGATTCTGATCATACTATTATCTATAGGGTAAAATTTAGATGGCGGGGCCGTATGGGTAAAAAGTGCCGTGATTGAGCGGAATCTGGATGGTGCCCAGCATGTGCTGGTAGACCTCCTTGTCCTGCACCGTCGCAATGTGGAAAGAATAGGAAAACTCCTCCGACTCGTCCGCCAACTCGTCTGTAAGAATGAGAGGGTTGACCGTGCCCTGCTCATACATGATCGACGTGCCGGTCAGTTTCCCTTTGCCGTTAAATTTGACGTCCAGCCAAATTTCACCGCCCGTGAATCCCTCCTTGGTGAACCAGCCGGAGGTGTCGTCTCCGGGAGTCTGTCCAATGTACACTCCCTGGAGCATCAGCTTGCCGCGCCGCATCCGGTAGCCGGTTACCTCGGTGTTGTCGTCAGACCAGTCCAGCTCCACCTGCAAATCATAGACGGGAGGCTTGTCGGGAGCCTCCGTCCAGACAAGCTCCCCTGCCGGTCCCAGAGTCGGAGCGTCCGGGGACTTGTACGCCTCGTCGTCATATTGCAGGGTCAGCATGGGATTGTCCTGCTGCTGGTCCTGATCCAGAGTCTCCTGGCCGGATGCCAGCTGCTGAACCCGGTCCACCATATCCTGTAGGGACAGATGCGCCGGAACGCCGGTATTGATGCTGGTGGACTTACCGGCGAGATCGACCGTCACCCCCTGTACGGAGGTAGCCATCTCCAGGTAGTCCCGGCGCGCCCCGGTAATCGCCAGACGGCGACCAACCAGGTTGGCAGGAGAGAGTGCCCGCAGGGAGTTGACACGGCCCTCCCAGGGCATGGCGCGGGTGATCTCATAATATTCTTTCAAAATAGAAGAGTAGTCGGGCCAATCCGTGGTGGAGGACGGCGGCGTGCCTCCGCCGCTGGATGGGGGATTGCTGCCGTCATCTCCTCCGGAGTCGCCGGACTTGCTGGCCCGGTAGCGCATGCGGCTCTTGTTGATGGTGCGTCCCTGCCAGCGCAGCCAGTTGTACCAGCGCGTCTTGCCGTCCACCTGTTTGGTGTGCGGGAACAGCATCTCGCACCCCCTGGGAGGCCGGGTGTCCGTGTACAGGTACTGTTTCAGCTCCACGTAGCACCACTTGATTGTCTTGCAGGCCTCGCTCAACTGGCCGCTTACATGCTCATAGGCCTGCGCCGACTCCGCCGTGGAATAATTGCTCATATCGGTCCCGTCCACGCCGGCCACTACAGATTTTTTGATGGTCCCCAGCTGCAGTCCTGAAACGGATGACAGCTGGGATACCTTGCTGAACCACCATTTTCTGGCGTTTGAATCCGTACCGGACGGCAATTTGACGCCGCGGACCTCGACAATCGGCTTGGTAAAATCCCAGACGGGAGACTCGCTGCCGACGGGAGCATCATCCTCCGTCGATGTGGAAGACAGCGCCACCTGGGTAGTAACGCATCCCTCCTGGCGCAGGCTGGCCCCCTTGGGCCAGACCTGGGACCGGCAAGCCTGCCGTCCGGCCGTCAGGACGACGCCCACGGCCGGAGGCACCAGATACGGCCGGGGAGAAAGCGAGATGGCAGAAAGGCAGTCTTGCGCCCGGTCCAGCGTGACTACGGGCAACCCGGCCCCGTCGGCCACCCTGATCACGGGGGAGGAACCGGAGTAATCAACCCAGCACACCATGCCGGGACGGCCTGCCAGCAGTTTGCGGAGAACTCCGGCATACATGTCGCAGCCAAGCGCCGTGTCCCACATCCAGGCGGAGGGGGATACGGTCACCTCAATGCCGACGCCGGAGGGAATAAGCCCGTACTTGCGGGCGTCCTCCAGCGCCCACCGCACCGTGCCGGCAATCTTGATTTTACGCGGGGCATCCGCGCCGCTGCCGCCGCTGACCTCGGCATAGGCGGATACGCCGCCTCTCAACGTGCCCCCAGGATTGAAACACAAGGCCGCCTCCAGGGGCTGGAGAATATCGCAAGCCTCAATGTTCCAGCGCCAGGCGTCGCCGGACTGATCCAGGGAGCACTTGCGGATCGTGCCCTCCAGGATGGTCACGCCATCCCATACCACGCGCACCGGCTCTTTATATAGATAGGGAGCCGTCTCATCCTGATCTCTGGCCAACTGCTGCCAGGTCGCCCTGGCGGCGGTAAAGTTGCTCCACTCGTACTTGGCTCCCTTAATGGCCCGGTTTGTCAGCTCTACAACTCTCATAGGGGGGATGTGATGATTAACGACCGAATCTGGCGCGGGACTGGAGGGTGGCTACCTCCTGCTCCATTTTTCTCAGCCGGGCGTCGTACTGGGAGGCCTGGGAAGCAGACTGCCGCGCGATAACCAGAAACTGCTGCATGACGTCCAGAATGCGCCCGCTGGTCTCCCCCTGTCCAAACATCTGCCGGGCAAACTCGCCGATCATGGCGTTGTAGCCCTGACCGGTTGCAGGCTGGGGTGCGGGCTGCGGATGAGGCTGCGGAGCCTGCGCACCGGCGCGGATCCGCGTGCGCACCTCATCCTCGGCATCCAGATCGCGGCCCTCCGGGGTGACGCGTCGGGGTCTGGCCGGCTGCGGTCTGGACATGGTCGTCAGGATACGGCCCAGCTCGCCCTGGACCAGTTCCCTGACCAGGGAGACGACGCGCTGCCCGGCGGCATCGTCCGCGTTGATGCGCATGCTCAACGCCTCCAGCTGCTTGACGGTGGCCTCATTGAGGACGCCGTACTTGGCCACGTCCTTGAGAATGGCCACTATTTTGGCGGCCGCTCCATCTTTGGTCAGGCTGGGGGTGATGTCGGCCAGGCTGTCCAGCTTGCCCTTGAACCGGCTCGCCTCCAGGTCCTTGCGCTCCAGGGGAGTAAGCAGGTTGCGCTCTCCGGACGCGGCTCTGGAATAGCCCTTGATCATATCATCCACCATCCACTTGACCTTGGTCTGCAGCTCCCTGGGCAATCCCTTGAGGGCCTCGTCACGCATCCGGGCCAGACGCGCGGAGTCCTGCTCGGACATATAGCCGGCATCGGCCATGTGCTGCCCCTCGGTCAGCAGGCGCTTGAGCTGCGGAGTCTCCCGGTCCTTATAGTCCTGACCGGCGGTAAGCTGGTCGTAATGCTCGCGCCAGCGCTTCTGGACCTTTTTGCGCTGGCTGGCCAGCTCGGCGAGGTCTTTCTGGCGACGTTCGTCGGCGGCCACGGCGCTGGCCTGGTCGGCCTTGGCGGCGACGATTGCCGCCTCCTTGGAGTTGATTTCCTTCTGGTACTGCAGGAGCTGCTGCTGGGTCGTGACGTTGGACTCGTCCAGCTGGAGCTGAGTTTCTTTTTCTTTGAGCTCGTTTATTCTCGTTTTGTCTTTTGTCGATTGAGCGTCTAGTTCTCTTTTTATTTTCCCCAGTTTGACATCAGGATTATCTTGAGCTGATATAATCCCTTTATTAACTAAGTGTTGCTCAATAGCTAGCAATTTATCTAAAGCATCTTCTTCTTTTTGTTTTTGTTCTCCTATGAGTTTCAGTTGATCAGAATATTGAGTTATCGCGTTTCCGGCAGCTTGCATGCCGTCTGCGTCTCCATGATTTTTAGCTGTAATGTATTTTTGCCGAGCAGTCTCAAACTGTTTTTCTATGTTTTCTCTTCGTTGCTTTTCTTGCGGATCTTCTCCTCTCTTTACAATGGCATCAAGGATCTGATAATCATCGCCCGTCATCCCTGCATGAGGTAATTTGGCCGCCTGCTCCTGCTCGGCCTTAATCAGCTGGACCTGCCTGGCAGTCTCGTCGCGGGCCTGGATGGCAGCCTCCAGCATGATCTGCTGGCGGTCCTCACGGGACTTGGCAGCGGATTTGGCCTCGGAGGCGTCCAGGTCAGCCATCAGGGCGGCAGCCGTTTCTTTGCTGATTTCCCCTCTGATCTCGCGGGTCTTGACAATGGTGCGCTGCAGCTCCAGCTCCTTCTGGCGGAGGGCATCCACATGGTCCACCTCCGCCGTGCGGTTGACGGCCAGCTGGCCGATGAGCTGGATGCGCTGGGTGTAAAGGTCGTTGATGGCCGTGATTTTGCGCTGCTCCTCGTCGTAGATGCGCTCGCGTTTGGCATTGGTCAGCGCGTCAGTATAGGCCTGCTCGCGCGCGGCGGCCTCCCTGGCCAGCCGGTCTTTAAGTTCCCGCGCCCGTTTGACGGCGGCCTTGTCCACGCCCTCAATGTATTTTTCCCAGCCGTCCAGGATGGCCTGTCCCCAAGCTACGCCCCGGCCGTAGGCAGCCTCCAGCTCGTTGGGGATGTTGAACGTCGCCTGTACCTTGGCCTTGAGGTCGCCCAGTCCAGCCGCTGCTTTCCTGGCTCCCCGTTCCATTTTGCGCCCGGCTTCCTCTCCTTTGCTTCCTGCCTTGTCCATCTCATCGCCGGTGGCCCTGGCCTCCTGTCCAACCTTGCTGACGGCCTCCTGCACACCCTCTGCAGCATCGCTGGTCTTATCCAGAGCCTCGGCGGACTCCTCAGCGGCATCCGTCACCTCTTCCAGATTGGAGGCGGCTGCATTGTCGTCCAGCTCGTCGTTGACCTGCTTGGCCGTCCTGCGGACCTTGTCCAGCCCCTTGTTGACCTGATCCAGTCCCCGCGTGTCGGCCTTGGCTTCCACACCTACCTGTACCTTGTAATCCTTGTCTGCCATGGTGATATGATAGTTATTAGTTAAAGTTTATAGATGGTTAAGAAATGTCTCCCGTCAGAGTGAGGGATACCTGCAGGGCGGCCCAGGCCTTGCCCTCCATGCCGGGGAGGCGTATGTCCTCCGGACGGCGGCCCATACTCGGACCGTCCGCGCCGAGATCGTGATCGCTCGTGAGAGGCAACGGCTGGGCAAGATCCACCGTAGCGTGATAGGTTCTGGTCCGGCCCGGACGGCCCCGGAAATAGCAGGACAACCAGGTAACGGCTCCCTCCGGGTGAAGGGTGAGCGTCTCCTGGAGGTCGAGCCCCCAGGCACGGGCGCGTCCGAACGTCGTAAATGCCCGCACCACCGTAAAAGACATCTGCAGGGAGGCGTTGCCCCTTGACGCCTGGTGCATCCAGGGACTGCCGATGACGAACTCGCGCTGGAGCTGGACGGAGGGCTTGACCTCCACCAGCTCCGCCATCACGTCGTCGTACTGGCACAGCACGATATCCCGGAGGTCGTCCGGACGGTAAATGACCGTATCAAGAGACAGATAGTGCATGATTAGTAATGGAATATGAGTGATTAACGATTGGATGCCGTCGTGAAAAACCTGAAAAACGCCACGGCGGCGGATTCCGTGATCACAAAAGCCGGGTAGTCGCGGGAAGTGAACACCCTGCGCCCGCCCTGGGGATTGACGGCCTCGACATCCAGCGCAACCTCATCCCGCTGCCCGGTGGGGGTATACGGATCATCCTCATTGTAGACAGTCGCCGTCATAAGATGTGCCCACACTTGGACGGCCTGCCAATCCTCACCCAGCTCCACCAGCGCGGTAACGACGGCCTGCATGGCCGGGGCCTGCTCTGCTGGAATTTCGGCAGGCGTGTAACGGACCACGCGGGTGTACCCGTCCGCGTCCTGATAGACAGCTGTCAGAGTGAATTCATCCCACTTGCCGGGCCGGGGAAACTGTATTTGTATTTCTGCATTCATATTACTTTCGAAAAATAATCAGTTATCAACATGCCAGGATAAACGCCCAATCCCAAAGCTCTATTCATGGAGGTGATTGTCGGAGCCGTGGTGTTGTTGGCGAAAAAGGGGATCACTTTTTCCGCGCAGGCATAATAATCAACAGCAATTTCCCCCATGCTGTAGATGGTCACCTCCCTGGATGTCACGCCAAGATTGGATGAGCTGTACACCACTCCTACCGAAATGCGCGCGGACGAATTATTCACTTGCTCGTAAATAAGATACAATCTGTTGATGGATTGAGTTCGTCCGGGCTTTTCAATGACTTGCTCCCCGTCACCAGTATTGTAATAAATGGAAAATGTCGTTTGCGCCCGCGCACGGCTGTACATTTTGAGATAGATATAGGGGGGAGCCACTTCCGAAACGCTTTGCGCGTCAATGGAAGTCTGCCCAAGAGCAAATCCCATGAAAGCATTGTGTTCCCCCGCCTCGAAATTCATGTAGGTCCCCCCCATGCTCAACACCATAGATGACGGGGGAAATGTCCCCCAGGCAAAATTGTACCTATCGAACTTAATAAGAGGATAAGACATGAAGTTATTCCCGGCGGGAACCTCCCTGAAAATAACCAGGTCTTTGTCCATCAAGTACGGATATGTCACTTTGCTGACATTAACAGCATTGGCGAATGCGATGTTCCGCAAATCGACATATCCCGATAAATCAAAAGCCTCGGCGGCATATCCCGCCCCCAGAGTCGTCATGCTCTGCATGGTTGCTATAGGGGACGGGGAATTGATGCCGCCATTGGCGTTGACGGCCCCGGCAAACGTGCCTCCCGCGGCGGTGATATTGCCGGGAAGCGTCATGTTGCCGGAGGCGTCCACCTGCGGAATGGCCGCCAGGGCGTTAGCCGCCGCCGTCGCGGAGTTGGCCGCGGCGGTGGCGGATGTTGCGGCGTTATCGGCAGCCGTGGACGCGGCAGCGGCGGACT
>OGFY01001064.1_pt1 | contig 22460 bp, 19 predicted proteins | sample 1570951 | NCBI WGS metagenome assembly OGFY01 (sample SAMEA2581942, study PRJEB24529) | metagenome | biome: Human gut stool | place: China | collected 2011
CAGGTAAGGATTAATGATGATACGCAGGAAAAGCTTCTTCCTTATGCGAAGATGATGAATGCACAATTTGTGTGGATATATTCTTCAATTACTGTGCTGGATGCAACTCTTGCTTATAGTCTTAACCATCTTGGTGTGCCTACTCTTGTTACGGAGATGGGTGTTGGAAACAGAATTACACCTAAGTATTGCAGGGATATTGTTGACGGTATATTTAACCTTATGTCTCATATGGGAATATGGGATGATGAGCCAAAGAATGTGAATGAACCTATTATTTCTACAGAGGGTGAGGTTACATTTCTTACTGCTAAGGAAAGCGGAATATTCGTATCAGCAGTTGATTCTATGGGAAGGATTGGAATAGGAACTCATATAGGAGATATTATTGAGCCTATTGAGGGAAGGATAATCCAGAGAATTGAATCACCTACAGACGGAATTATATTTACATTAAGAGAGAATCCGGTAGTACATAAGGGGGCTCTTATAGCAAGAGTTTATGGTGGCAGATAATGAAGAAAGAGATTATTTATTCTTTAAAGGGTATATATAGAGAAGATTATCAGATAGAAGGCTATAGATTCGGCGGTGGTGAGAAGTCGGCATGTATTGTTGGTGCATTAAGAGGTAATGAGATACAGCAGTTGTATATATGTTCGCAGCTTGTTAAAGCACTTAAAGAGCTTGAGGCTCATGGCGCAATATCACACAATCATGAGATTCTTGTTATCCCATCTGTTAACAGATTTTCCATGAATGTTGGAAAGAGATTCTGGCCCACAGATAATTCTGATATTAACAGGGCTTTTCCTGGGGATGTTAATGGAGATACAACCAAGCAGATAGCAGGAACACTTTTTAACAGAATTAAGGGTTACAGTTATGGCATACATTTTGCAAGCTTTTATATGCCGGGTGATTTTATTCCTCATGTAAAGATGATGGATACGGGATTCCAGAGTGCGAGTCTTGCCAATCTGTTCGGACTTCAGTACGTTGTTATTAGAAAGCCGAAGCCAATGGATACAGTGACACTTAATTATAACTGGCAGATGAATGGTACTAATGCATTTTCAATATATACTAACAGCACAGATATGATTGATGAGAAGTCTGCAAGACAGGCTGTGTCATCTGTTCTCAGGTTTTTAACCAGAATGGGTATTCTTAAGTACAACAATCACAGTGGATATATTGCAAGTGTTATCAACGAATTTGACCTTATGGCAGTCAAGACTTATGATGCAGGATTTTACAAGAGACTTAAAGAGCCGGGTGACCCTGTATATCATGGTGAGCTTATAGCACAGATTCTTGATCCATGCGAGGGTACTGTTAAGAGTGAGATAATATCACAGACAGACGGTATTGTTTTTTTTGCACATACAGGTCCTACCGTAATGGGTAATCAGGTTGTTTACAAGATAATAAGAAGAATGCATGAATAGTTGTTTGAAAATATGTTTTATTGTGATACAATGATTAAATATTAATAATTAATATAACTAATCTCAGGAGGAAGATATGAGCGGCGTAAAGAGAGTTTTTGTCGAGAAAAAGAAACCATTTGCAGTTAATGCGAAAGAATTACTTGAGGAGATAGGAGGATATCTTGGAATAAAGACTATTACAGATGTAAGAGTTCTTATCCGTTATGATATTGAGAATCTTTCAGAAGAAACATATAAGAAGGCACTTACTACTGTTTTTTCTGAGCCACCGGTAGATGATGTTTATGAGGGAACATTTCCAGCAGGAAAGGACGATTTCGTGTTCTCTGTAGAGTATCTTCCAGGACAGTTCGACCAGAGAGCTGATTCTGCAGAGCAGTGTGTTAAGTTCTTTAACGAGAATGAGACACCGGTTATTAAGACTGCTGTAACTTATGTATTGACAGGAACTGTTACTGATGATGAGAAGAACAGGATTAAGGAACACTGCATTAACCCTGTTGATTCAAGACAGGCAGCAGAGGATATTCCAGAAACTTTAGTTACTGAGTTCAAGACTCCTGCTGATGTTTTATATTTTGACGGATTCAAGGATATGCCAGAGAATAAGTTAAAGGAATTATATGATTCTTTAGGACTTGCCATGACATTTAAGGATTTTAAGTTCATTCAGGAGCATTTTGCTAGTGTTGAGAAGCGTGATCCATCTATGACTGAAATCAGAGTACTTGATACATACTGGTCAGATCATTGCCGTCACACAACATTTGCAACAGAGCTTACAGATGTTAAGTTTAAGGACGGATTCTATAAAGCCCCTATGGAAGCTACATATAACAAGTATCTTTCAGACAGAGCAGAAATATATAAGGACCGTAAGGACAAGTTCGTATGCCTTATGGACCTTGCACTTATGGGTGCTAAGAAGTTAAAGGCTGAGGGTAAGTTAGCTGATCAGGAGGAATCTGATGAGATTAATGCCTGCTCAATTGTTGTTCCGGTTGAGATCGATGGAAAGACAGAGGAATGGCTTGTTAACTTTAAGAATGAGACACATAACCATCCAACAGAGATTGAGCCATTTGGTGGCGCAGCAACTTGTCTAGGTGGTGCTATAAGAGATCCATTGTCAGGACGTACATATGTATATCAGGCAATGAGAATTACAGGGGCAGCAGACCCTACTGTTCCGGTATCAGAGACAATTCATGGAAAGCTTCCACAGAGAAAGCTTGTTACAGGTGCTGCTCACGGATACAGTTCATATGGTAACCAGATCGGACTTGCTACAGGATATGTTAAAGAAATCTATCATCCTGATTATGTTGCCAAGAGAATGGAGATTGGTGCAGTTATAGCTGCTGCTCCAAGAAGTGCAGTTAAGAGAGAAAATTCTGACCCGGGAGATATCATTATTCTTCTTGGTGGAAGAACAGGACGAGATGGATGTGGCGGAGCTACAGGTTCATCTAAGGTTCATACAGAGAAGTCTATTGAGGATTGTGGTGCTGAGGTTCAGAAGGGTAATGCTCCTACAGAGCGTAAGATGCAGAGGCTCTTCAGAAGACCAGAGGTTACTAAGCTTATTAAGAAATGTAATGACTTTGGTGCAGGTGGTGTATCCGTTGCAATTGGTGAGCTTGCAGCAGGTCTTAAGGTAGATCTTGATAAAGTTCCTAAGAAGTATGAAGGACTTGACGGAACAGAGCTTGCTATATCAGAGTCTCAGGAGAGAATGGCAGTTGTTGTTGATCCTAAGGATGTTAAGGAATTCCTTCAGTATGCTGCTGAAGAGAACTTAGAGGCAGTTGAGGTTGCTGTTGTAACAGAAGAGCCAAGACTTGTTCTTAACTGGAGAGGCAAAGATATCGTTAATATTTCAAGAGCATTCCTTGATACTAATGGTGCTCATCAGGAGACTAAGGTTGTAGTTGATATTCCTTCACAGGAAGACGATTATCTTAAGCCGGTTAAGGTTACAGATGTACGCGGTAAGTGGTTAAAGACTTTAGCAGACCTTAACGAATGCTCACAGAAGGGACTTGTTGAGAGATTTGATGGTTCTATCGGAGCCGGTTCAGTATATATGCCATATGGTGGTAAATATCAGCTTACAGAGACACAGAGCATGGTTGCAAAGCTTCCAGTGCTTAAGGGTAAATGTGACACAGTAACTATGATGTCTTATGGATTTGATCCATATCTTTCATCATGGAGCCCATATCATGGAGCAATATATGCTGTAACAGATTCTGTAGCTAAGATTGTTGCTGCCGGTGGTGATTTCAGTAAGATCAGATTCACATATCAGGAATACTTTAGAAGAATGACAGAAGATCCAGAAAGATGGAGCCAGCCATTTGCTGCACTTCTTGGTGCATATGAAGCACAGATGGGATTCGGACTTCCATCAATCGGTGGTAAGGATAGTATGTCAGGAACATTTGAACATATTGATGTTCCACCAACACTCTGCTCATTCGCTATTGATGTAGCTAAGGAAGGAGATATTATCACTCCTGAACTTAAGAATGATGGTGATGTATTAGTCAGATTTGATATTAAGAAGAATCAGTATGACCTTCCGGATTTTGAACAGGTTAAGGCTCTTTACAGTGCAATACATGAGCTTATCCAGAAGAAGGCAATCGTGTCTGCATATGTTCTTGATGCTAACGGACTTGTACCAGCACTCAGCAAGATGGCATTTGGTAACAAGTTAGGATTCGAGATCAGTGCAGATGTTAAGGAAGATGACCTCTTTGCACCAGCTTATGGCTGTATCGTTGCAGAAGTTCCAGCGGACAAGCTTAGTGAGATTACTACAGCTTATACTAAGGTTGGTACTGTTAAGGATAATGGTAAGTTCACATACAAGGAAGTTTCAATTAATGTAGAAGAAGCATTAAGCGTATGGGCTGATACCCTTGAGGGTGTATTCCCAACTAAGGCTTCTAAGGAAACTACACCGGTTGAAAGCAAGTTATATGAAGCACCAAGCGTACATGTATGCAAGAATAAGGTTGCCAAGCCAACAGTATTTATCCCGGTATTCCCAGGAACTAACTGTGAGTACGATAGTGCCAAGGCATTTGAAAGAGCCGGTGCTGATACAATCGTTAAGGTATTCAAGAACCTTGACGCTGAGAGTATCAGAGAATCTGTAGATGAATTTGAGAAGGCTATTAACCAGGCACAGATTATTATGTTCCCTGGTGGATTCTCAGCAGGTGATGAACCAGATGGTTCTGCCAAGTTCTTCGCGACAGCATTCCGTAATGCCAAGATGAAGGAAGCAGTTGAGAAGCTACTTAATGAGAGAGATGGTCTTGCACTTGGTATCTGTAATGGATTCCAGGCACTTATCAAGCTTGGTCTTGTACCTAATGGTAAGATTACAGGACAGGATGCACAGTCACCTACACTTACATTTAATACAATTAACCGTCATATATCTAAGATGGTTTATACTAAGGTCGTCAGCAATTTAAGCCCATGGCTTGATAATGCTGAACTTGGCGGAGTATACTGCAACCCAGCTTCACATGGTGAAGGAAGATTTGTTGCTCCTAAGGAATTGCTTGATAAGCTCTTTGCTAACGGACAGGTTGCTACACAGTACTGTGACCTTGATGGTAATGTATCTATGGATGAAGAGTGGAATATTAACGGTTCATACATGGCTATTGAAGGTATCACAAGCCCAGACGGAAGATGCTTCGGTAAGATGGCACATTCTGAGAGACGCGGTGACAGTGTTGCTATTAATATATATGGTGAGCAGGATATTAAGATATTCGAATCTGGTGTTAAGTACTTCAAGTAATACATAGAATATGTCAGCAGTGTGCCATTAGAATTGGAGGGGATATTATGGCAAGAGATAAAGTCAGCACAGATATATTATGGAAGGACAGGAAGAGAATTCTCTTCCTCGGACTTCCATGGTCATTTACAAGATACAGTGTATCTAAGGACAGATTCTTTATAAGCAAAGGATTTTTCAGTGTTAAAGATGATGAGGTAAGACTGTATCGGATTATGGATATTTCATTGGAGCGCTCATTCATGCAGAGACTTGTCGGAGTAGGAACTATTAAAGTATGCTCTGGAGACAAGACGATGGGTGACTTTGAAATTAAGAATATCAAAAGACCTAAGGCTACTAAAGAGCTGTTATCAGATCTTGTGGAGAAGCAGAGAGATATCAAGAGAGTTGTCAACAGAGAGAATATGATTGATGGTCATGACCATTCAGATGGTCATGCGGATATTGATGACTTTGACAATAATGATGACGATGCACCATTTGATAGATAATTTGTAAAAATGTATTGACATATACATTCAAAGATGATATTTTAGTAGTTAGTTAAAGCTAACTGATGTAACGGGTATCCAGTTAGGATACCCGTTATTTTATAGACATAGGTTAGACAAAGCTAACGAAAGTAAGTCAGATGAAAGGATAAGCATATGAGCGTAGTTATTATTGGTGGAAATGAATGTATGGAACGCCAGTATCAGCAGATATGTAAGAAACACGGCTGCAAGGCGAAGGTATTTGTTAAGGAAAAAAGCGGATTTTCCAAGCAGATTGGAACACCGGATCTTATGATACTGTTTACTAATACGGTTTCTCATAAGATGGTTTTATCAGCTGTTACAGAGGCTAAGAAGAATGATGTTGATATTGTGAGAACACATTCAAGCAGTGCGGCATCGCTTACAAGTGTTTTAGAAACATATTTAAGCGAAAGCAGGGCATGCTAATAAAAAGACAATAAAGTGCAATATGGAAGGAATTAGAAATGGTCTGTACAGATGTATTGGGAAGAATTGAGCGGGAAGTTATAAAAGAGTGTTCTCCGACGCTTGCCGGATTAAAGACTGGCAACCTTTTTAATTACAGATATGATAATATATCTGATTTTAAGAAAGAGCTTGCAAGTGTAAACAGAAAACTTAATGCCAAAGGCGTGTATGTAACATTTTTAAAGAGAAATGAAAAGAGTGCACTTTTATATGTGTTCAGACCTGACAGATTAGAGAAGGATTTGTCACAGCCAGGAGTACAAAATGTACTGAAAACATTTGGATATACAGATTATAAAGTTGGAGCAAGCATCAAGCATCTTAAACAGAGAGTGGAGGAGAACACATGCTTTCCACATGAAATAGGGCTGTTCTTAAGTTACCCAGTGGAAGATGTAATCCAGTTTATAAGACAAAAGGGCTGCAATTACAAATGTTGTGGGGTATGGAAGGTGTATTGTGATGAGGCATTCAGCCAGAAGATGTTTGCACGTTACAGAAAATGCACAGAAGTATATTTAAGAGTCTTTGACCGAGGCAGAAGCATATCTGCATTAACGGTTTAAGCATATAAAAGTAAAAAAGGAGAGATTGGATAATGAGTAAAGTAGCAGTAGTTTATTGGAGTGGAACAGGTAATACAGAGACAATGGCTAACGCAGTTGCAGAAGGTGCTAAAGGAGCCGGAGCGGAGGTTGATGTAATTGTGGCAAATGATTTTAATTCAGGAAAGGTTGCTGAATATGATGGAATCGCATTCGGATGCCCGGCAATGGGAGCAGAGAATCTCGAGGAATCAGAGTTTGAACCAATGTTCACAGAGGTAGAAGGAAGCCTTAGCGGTAAGAAAATTGCACTTTTCGGTTCATATGGATGGGGAAGCGGCGAATGGATGGCTGACTGGGAAGAAAGAAGCAAGGCTGCAGGGGCTGTTCTTGCAACAGACAGCGTAATCTGTCAGGAAGCACCAGATGATGATGCTGTTGAAAACTGCAAAAAACTTGGGGCAGCGTTAGCATAATTATTTATTGCCTGTAATATATTGAAAAGATTGCACATTTTGCCCCTGGTTGGTTATATCAATCAGGGGTTAATCTGTTCTAAAAAATATTATAAAAATATAACAAAAGTTGTTGACATCTAATGACCATTAGAATATACTAACCAAGGTGGTAATGAAAAACATTATCAATATGCTAAAAAGAGGAGATGAGCTTATGCCATTAACTATGATTGATGAAGGAACTCCATACACAATCCAGCGGATTGGTGGAAAGGAGGAAATAAGACGTTTTCTTGAGAATCTTGGATTCGTTCCGGGAGCAGTGGTAACAGTTGTTTCTAAAGCTGGCGGTAATGTCATTGTTAACATTAAGGAATCAAGAGTTGCCATAGGAAAAGATATGGCTAATAAAATTATGGTATAAAGGACTGAATATGCCAGTTCTTATATAAAACTAAAATAAGAAGGAGATAAACTATGACTTTAAGAGATGTATCTGTAGGCCAGACTGTTAAAGTTACCAGGTTAAATGGTGATGGTCCGGTTAAGAGAAGAATTATGGATATGGGAATTACTAAGGGAGTTGAAGTCTATGTAAGAAAGGTAGCACCTTTGGGAGATCCTGTAGAGGTTACAGTAAGAGGCTATGAATTATCGCTTCGTAAAGCCGATGCCGAGATGATAGAGGTAGGCTGATTTTTTTTACATGTAGGTTAGCATAATCTAATTATTGTAAGAATTGTCGAATGTTTGTTAGTGAATACATAAACATTTATATAAAAGAAATGAGGTAGTCAAATGTCAATTAAAATTGCATTAGCAGGTAATCCAAACTGCGGTAAAACAACATTGTTTAATGCTTTGACCGGTTCTAATCAGTTCGTTGGTAACTGGCCAGGTGTTACAGTTGAGAAAAAGGAAGGTAAATTAAAGGGACATAAAGATGTAACTATCATGGATTTACCTGGTATTTATTCACTTTCTCCTTATACTCTTGAGGAGGTAGTAGCAAGAAATTATCTTATTAACGAAAGACCTGATGCAATCATCAATATTGTTGATGGTACTAATATTGAAAGAAACCTTTATCTTTCAACACAGATTATGGAACTGGGTATTCCGGTTATCATGGCTGTTAACATGGTCGATATCATGGAAAAGAACGGAGATAAGGTTGACCTTGCCAAGTTAGGAAAGAACCTTGGATGTGAAGCTGTTGAGATATCAGCTCTTAAGGGAACTGGCATTAAGGAAGCAGCAGAGAAGGCTGTTAAGCTTGCAGAGAGCAAGAAGCTCAATATAATTGCTCACAAGTTTGATGATAAGGTTGAGGCAGCTATATCTGCAGTAGAAGATAAGCTTGGTCTTGATATTGTTGAAGAACAGAAGAGATTCTTTGCTATCAAGCTTCTTGAGAAGGATGATAAGATTAAAGTTCTTATGAAGAATGTTCCAGATGTTTCAGCTGAGATTGAGACTCTTGAGAAAGAATTTGATGATGATACAGAAAGTATTATCACTAATGAAAGATATACATATATATCTTCAATTATCAGTGGATGTTTTGCAAAGAAGTCTGAGAAGAAGCTTTCTACATCAGATAAGATTGATAGAATAGTTACTAACAGATTCTTAGCACTTCCAATATTTGCAGTTGTAATGTTCATCGTATACTATGTATCAGTTACAACAGTTGGTACATGGGCAACAGACTGGGCTAACGATGGTGTGTTCGGTGATGGCTGGCATCTCTTCGGAATTGGCACTTCAGCTTACGAAGAAGTAGCTGATGAGTATGGTGATTCAGATGCAATCATCGGGGCATATATCGACAGCCTTGGTGATAAAGGTGAAGAGTATGCAGATGCTATTGATACAGAAGCTGATGATTATGATTCAGATGCAGCAGTAGCAGCATTAAAGAAACTTGAAAACACAGTTCCAGCTAATCTTACATTAGATTATGATGTAGAAGATGAGGAAAATCTTAGTGTAACAACAGAGACAACAGATGCAGCCGGTGTTAAGGAAGCTATAAAACAGTGTATAGACAATGATGGTGCAGCTCCAGATCCTGCTAATTATGGTGTATGGGTTCCTGGTATCCCAGTGCTTCTTGAGTCAGGACTTGATGCAATCGGTTGTGTAGACTGGTTAAAGGGTCTTATCCTTGATGGTATTGTAGCCGGTGTTGGTGCAGTACTTGGCTTCGTTCCACAGATGCTTGTATTATTCATATTCCTTGCATTCCTTGAGTCTTGCGGTTATATGGCACGTATAGCATTCATTATGGATAGAATTTTCCGTAAGTTCGGTCTTTCAGGTAAGTCATTCATTCCAATGCTTATCGGTTCAGGTTGTGGTGTTCCTGGTATCATGGCTTCACGTACAATTGAGAACGACAGAGACCGTAAGATGACAATTATGACAACAACATTTATTCCTTGTGGAGCTAAGCTTCCATTCATAGCAATGGTTGCCGGAGCTATCTTTGATGGTGCTCCATGGGTTGCTCCATCAGCATACTTCCTTGGAATATTCTCAATTATCTGCTCAGGTATCATCTTAAAGAAGACAAAGTTATTCGTTGGAGATCCGGCACCATTCGTTATGGAGCTTCCAGCATACCATCTTCCAACAGTTGGTACAGTATTAAGAAGCATGTGGGAGCGTGGATGGTCATTCATCAAGAAGGCCGGAACAATCATCACACTTTCAACAATCATTATCTGGTTCACAACATACTTCGGATTTGTTGATGGAACATTTACAATGCTTGCAGATGATCAGATTGACTTCTCTATTCTTGGCAGAATTGGTAAAGCAATCGCATGGATATTTGCTCCTTTAGGATTTGGTAACTGGCAGGCAACAGTTGCTTCTATTACTGGTCTTGTAGCTAAGGAGAATATCGTTGGTACAATGGGTATTCTTTATTCAGCAGGTGAGGGAACAGTATATGCTAACATGGCAGCTACATTTACAGTAGTAAGCGGATATGCATTCCTTGCATTCAATCTTCTCTGTGCTCCTTGCTTCGCAGCAATGGGTGCTATTAAGAGAGAGATGAACAACACTAAGTGGTTCTGGATTGCAATCGGATACCAGTGTGGATATGCTTACCTTGTAGGTCTTGTAATTAACCAGATTGCTGGTCTTATTACTGGCGACACAGCATTTAATGTATTCACAGTAATCGCAATTCTTATAATTGTTGGTTTCATCTATCTGTTATTCAGACCATATAAGGAAAGTAAGACATTAAAGGTTGATTCTAAGAAGCTTTTAAATGCAACAAAGTAATTAAATGATATATTATCGGAGGTGTAATTATGCTGGGAACAATTATAGTAGGAGTTATATTGGTGATTATAGTTGTACTTATTGTACGCAGTATGGTACACGACAAGAAAAACGGTAAATCGTTCACATGTGGTGGCGACTGCGGTAAATGCAAAGGCCACTGTCATTAAAAGGAGGTAACGGGTGGTCAGAAATCCTGATAAAGACAAAGACATTATTATTTCTCGTCTCAAGCAGCAGGGTTGCAGGATAACTAAACAGAGGCTAATGCTTCTTGATGTAATTCTTGAAGAGGACTGCTCAAGCTGTAAAGAGATTTATTACAAGGCAGTAAAAAAGGATCCTAAGATTGGGGCTGCAACTGTATATAGAATGGTTAATACACTGGAAGAAATCGGTGCAATTAACCGTAAGAATATGTACAGGATAACTTGTGATGAGAATGATAATGGCGGTTATACTGTAAGATTAAACGATGATTCGTCAATTAATTTATCAGAAAGCAAATGGAGTAAAATTATTGAGTCAGGGCTAGAAGCCTGCGGATACATTAAGAATCAGAAGATAACAAGTGTAGTTGACAGGAAAAAGTCAGTTTCAGTTAAATAATATTTGCTAACAATGGAGAGATGAAACTGTTTCATCTCTCCTTTTGCTATATTGAGAAGATTTCTCAATAAGTGGATTTATGTAGAAATGTTACATAATGTGTAATATAATAACCGTCAAACTTAAGAAACATTTATTGTCCAATGTGGACAGAGAGGAGCACAGTATGAAAATTGATAACTTAAAGAAACCAGGACTTTTTGCAGCAGGTGTATTATTTGGAACAGCTGGAATTAAGATTCTTACAAGCAAGGACGCCAAGAAACTTTATACTAACTGCACAGCAGCAGTTTTAAGAGCTAAATCATGTATAATGAAGACAGCCACAACTGTTCAGGAAAACTGTGAGGATATATATGCTGATGCTAAGACAATCAATGAGACAAAGTATAACACAGAAGAAGTTGTACTTGATTCAGTAGATGAAGATGAGGAAGCGTAATAGAGTATGAAATTCACAATAAAGCATGATGTGCCCGGAAGAATCCGTGTTCACATGGATGCTTCTGGCATGACTTTTACACAGGCAGATACCTTGCAGTATTATCTTAAGAATCTGCAGGGCGTCACGAATGCCAAAGTGTATGAGAGAACTGCTGATGCAGTTGTTGAGTACAGATGTTCAAGAAAGACTGTGATTGAAGCTATTGCTAAGTTCAGATACAGCAATGTAGAGGTTCCTGAAGATGTTCTTGCAACATCAGGAAGAGCAATCAATTCTCATTATACTGAAAAGCTGGCAGATCAGGTGTTGTGGAGAATGACTAAGAAATTGTTTATTCCGGCACCGGTATGTGCGGTATTAACAACGGTATCTTCAATGAAGTACATTTATAAAGGAATCAGGACACTGCTTGCAAGAAAACTTGAAGTGCCAGTTCTTGATGCAACTGCAATAGGAGTTTCTATCTTAAGAAGAGACTTTAATACAGCTGGTTCAGTAATGTTTCTTCTTGGTATAGGTGAGATAATAGAGGACTGGACACACAAGAAGTCGGTTGACGACCTTGCAAGAACGATGTCACTTAACGTTAATAAGGTCTGGTTAAAGACAGATGATGCAGAAGTACAGGTATCTGTGAAAGATGTTAAGGACGGAGATAATGTAATAATCCGGATGGGTAATGTAATCCCATTTGATGGAACTGTTATCAGTGGTGAGGCTATGGTTAATCAGGCTTCACTTACAGGAGAATCTGAGCCTGTAAGAAGAGGTGAGGGAACTTCTGTATTTGCAGGAACTGTAGTAGAAGAGGGCGAGATAGTATTCAGGGTTAAGCGTGCCGGAGGCTCAAGCAAATATGACAAGATTGTCAGGATGATTGAAGAATCTGAGAAGTTAAAATCAGGTCTTGAGTCAAAAGCAGAGCATCTTGCAGATAAGCTTGTACCTTATTCACTTGGTGGAACTGCACTTACATATCTGTTAACACGCAATACTACTAAGGCATTGTCAATACTTATGGTTGATTTCTCATGTGCATTGAAGCTTGCTATGCCTATTACGGTACTTGCAGCAATAAGACAGGCAAGTCAGGCGAGTGCAACAGTCAAGGGCGGTAAGTTCTTAGAGGCAATTGCTGAAGCGGATACTATCGTATTTGATAAGACAGGTACACTTACAAAGGCTAAGCCAACAGTAAGCAGGGTATATTCATTTAACGGAATGCCGGAAGATGAGCTGTTAAGAATAGCTGCGTGTCTTGAGGAACATTTTCCACATTCAATGGCTAAGGCTGTTGTTAATGAGGCTGGCAGAAGAAACCTTATGCATGAGGAGATGCATTCTAAGGTTGAATATATTGTTGCACATGGAATATCAACATTTATCAATACAAGTAAGGTTATCATAGGAAGCCATCACTTTGTATTTGAGGATGAAGCATGTGTAATTCCAGCAGGAAAGCAGGAGTTATTTGACAGTCTTCCAGATGACTGCTCACATCTTTATATGGCAATTAACGGTCAGCTTGCAGCAGTTATATGCATAATTGATCCATTAAGAGAAGAAGCACCAAAGGTTATTGAAGGGCTTAAGAAGGCTGGAATATCAAAGGTTGTCATGATGACAGGAGACAGTGAAAGAACAGCCGCCTCTATTGCCAGAAAGGTTGGAGTTACTGAATATTATTCAGAAGTTCTTCCAGAAGACAAGGCTAAGTTCGTAGAGAAAGAGCGGGCAGCCGGACGAAAGGTAATTATGATTGGTGATGGAATTAATGACTCACCGGCGCTTTCAGCAGCAGATGTAGGTATTGCCATAAGTGATGGTGCTGAGATTGCAAGAGAGATTGCAGATATCACTGTCGGCGCAGATGATCTTAACCAGATACTTATGCTTAAGAAATTAAGTGACAGTCTGATTAAGAAGATTAACAGAAATTACCGTGTGATTGTCGGATTCAATTCCGCACTTATTGCACTTGGTGTAACGGGCGTCATACAGCCTACAACTTCAGCACTTCTTCATAATACATCAACACTTGTTATAAGTCTTGAGAGTATGAAGAATCTGCCGGTTTAAGACTATGAAACGGACTCATCTTCGGGTGGGTTCGTTTTTTGTTTGAAGGCAAAAAGTTCTGATTGGATAAATATATACTATACCCATAAGGCACAATATAAATTAATAATCGCAGGATATTATTTTATTACAAGAAAATGAAATTATGTAACAAAAGAAAATTGACTAAGCCGTACGGCTTATATTATAATGCTTTTATCAAAACAAAGCCGCTCGGCTTTATTTGTGAGAAAATATGTATAATAAAGCCGTACGGCTTGTTTTTTGCGTTGAGGTGAATATTATGAAAATAACTGATTCTGAGGGGCTTGGAAATATAATCAGGAACAGGAGAAAAGAATTAAAGTATACGCAGGCATTTTTGTCAGAATATACTGGTCTTAGTGTAAGTTTTATATCAGATGTAGAAAGAGGTAAAACAACTGTTGAGATTGGCAAAGTAATGCAGTTAATTTCAATTCTGGGACTTGATATTAATATTAATGTAAGGGGGAGATAATGAGAAATTTAGAGGTATATATTGAATGTAATGGAAATATGATTAATGTTGGCAGTATTACAGGGCATAATTCTGACGATGCTGTATTTTCATATTCAGAGGAATATATAGAAGATAAATCTTCAAGAGCAATATCAATCAGTTTACCGCTTGATGAAAGAAGCTTTTCACCAGAAAGAACACGATGCTTTTTTGAAAGTCTTTTACCAGAAGGATATACAAGAAGGTGTGTTGCGGGTTGGCTTCATGTTGATGAAAATGATTATATATCAGTTCTTTCAGAATTAGGAAGCGAGTGTCTGGGAGCAATAAGAATAGTAGAAGGTGATATGAATATAACAGAATCTTCTTACAGATTATTATCACATGAAGAATTGTTGGAATTTGCAAGAGAAGGTGCAACTAAGTCAGCGGAACTGGTTATTAAATCACATTTATCATTGGCTGGGGCATCAGGAAAGACCGGATTATATTATGACAGGAATAATAATGAATGGTATCAGCCAGCGGGACTGGCACCAAGTACACATATATTAAAGCAGAGCCATGTAAGGTTAAAAAAGATTGTTGCTAATGAACAGTTATGTTTGCTGACAGCAAGAAAACTAGGAATTAGGACACCAGATAGTTTTATTATTAATCTTAATGATAAAGAAAATGATTTTTTATTTGCAACTGAAAGATATGACAGAAAGATTTTAGATACATCCAAAGAATTAATGGGGAAGAAAGTTCCATTAAGACTTCATCAGGAGGATTTTGCACAGGCACTTGGAATTACAGCGTCACAAAAATACGAGAAAAACGGGAAAGATTATTTAGCAGATGCATTTGAACTAATAAAAAATTATTCAAGCAATCCAATTGAAGATCAGATAAGGCTATGGGATTTATGTATATTTAATTATCTTATAGGTAATACAGATAATCATGTTAAAAATATTGCTCTTTTATATAGTGAGGATTTAAAAGGAATAAGATTAGCTCCGGCATATGATTTATTAAGTACTGTTATATATGACAGCAGCACAGAGAAAATGTCGCTTAACATAGATGGCGAATATGATATAAGGAATATAAATCAGAAGTCGTTTGAGAATGAGGCAAAGAAACTTGGTCTTGGAAAAGGAATAGCAACGCAGCATTTTTTAAGTATGGTTGAAAAATTTGAGATGGCACTTGAACAATCAACATATGAACTTGAGGAGCAGGGATATGGAGTTGCAGTCGATATACAGAAACAAATATTAAAAAAAGCAGGAATTCATAACTTTAAATTGACTAATTCGTAATTTAATTATATCATAAGTAATTAGGGACACTTTGTTTCACTAAAGTATAATGGGAGGAAGTTATATGTATTCATTTGATGAAGTATTAAACTATGATCCAGACCTTGCAAAGGCTATGGATGATGAACTTGGAAGACAGAGAAGCCACATCGAGCTTATCGCTTCTGAGAACCTTGTAAGTAAGGCAGTTATGGCTGCTATGGGAAGCCCTCTTACTAATAAGTATGCAGAAGGATATCCTGGAAAGAGATATTACGGTGGTTGTGAGTATGTCGATGTTGTTGAGACACTTGCAATTGAAAGAGCAAAGAAGCTTTTTGGCTGTGAATATGCAAATGTACAGCCACATTCAGGAGCACAGGCTAACTTAGCTGTATTCTTCGCACTTGTTAATCCTGGAGATACAGTTATGGGTATGAGCCTTGACTGTGGTGGACATTTATCACACGGTTCACCAGTTAATATTTCTGGAAAATACTTTAACATCGTTCCTTATGGTGTTACAGCAGACGGATTTATTGATTATGATGAAGTATTAAGAATTGCCAAGGAATGCAAGCCTAAGATGATTATTGCAGGAGCTTCTGCTTATGCAAGAACAATCGACTTCAAGAAGTTCAGAGAAATCTGTGATGAAGTTGGCGCATTACTTATGGTAGATATGGCACATATTGCAGGTCTTGTAGCCGGTGGTGCACACCCAAGCCCAATTCCATATGCAGATGTTACAACAACAACAACACATAAGACACTCCGTGGACCAAGAGGTGGTATGATTCTTGCTTCAGCAGAGGCAGCAGAGAAGTTCAAGCTTAACAAGGCTGTATTCCCTGGAATCCAGGGCGGACCTCTTATGCATGTTATTGCTGGTAAGGCAGTGTGCTTAAAGGAAGCGCTTGACCCAAGCTTTAAGGTATATGCTGAAAATGTTGTTAAGAATGCATCAGCACTTGCTAACGGACTTATGAACAGAGGTTTTGATATCGTATCTGGTGGTACAGATAACCACCTTATGCTTGTTAACCTCTTAAGCAAGGGAAAGACTGGTAAGGAAGTTGAGAAGCTTCTGGATGCAGCTAACATTACATGTAACAAGAATACAATTCCTAATGACCCGGCTTCTCCATTCGTAACAAGTGGTATCAGACTTGGTACAGCAGCCGTTACAACAAGAGGCTTCAATGAGGCTGATATGGATGTTGTTGCAGAAGCAATTGCTATGCTTGTTGATGATGTAGATGCTAACCAGGCTAAGGCAATGGAGCTTGTTAAGGGACTTACAGATAAGTACCCACTTTATGAATAAAGAAATTTTTAGAAAATCACCTTATGAATTAAGGAAAAAACGCATATTTTTATTGTTGCAATTTCACGCACTTGGGACTATAGTTAGTGTCGAAGTGCAAAGGGGCACGAAAGTGAAAAGCTTTCGTGCCCCTTTCTTACATTTCAGGAAACTAAGAAAGGTGTGTGGCGTTATGGGAAAGTTAGAAGGAAAAGTAGCGGTAATTACCGGAGCTTCCAAAGGCATCGGTGAAGGAATCGCCAAAGTGTATGCAAAGTATGGTGCAAAATGTGTGCTTGCAGCAAGAGGTCCTAAGGTGCTTGAACTTGCAGAGCAGTTAAAAAGCGAAGGGTATGAGGCAACAGGTGTTCAGGTTGATGTATCTGATTACAAGAGTGTTGAAAGAATTGTTGAGACTGCCGAGAAAACATATGGAAAGATTGATGTGCTTGTATGTAACGCGGGTGTATGTGTTCTTGAAGACTTTCTTGAAGACGACACATTTGAAAATAGAGACTTACATCTTGATATTAATGTCAAAGGTGCATGGAATGTGGCAAAAGCAGTTATTCCAAGCATGATAGCAAATGGCGGTGGTGCAATCGTAGTTACAAGCTCTGTAACAGGAGATATGGTAGCTGATCCGGGTGAGGTTGCATATGCAACATCTAAGGCGGCACTGGTAGGATTTACAAAGGCGCTTGCAAGAGAATTTGCAGACAAGAATATAAGAGTTAATGCAATATGTCCGGGATATGTAAGGACACCGCTTGTTGAAGGAATGGCAAAACAGTCAGACCCGGAGAATCCGGAGAGAGCGATACAGGCAATTGCAGATGCGGTGCCTTTAAAGAGGCTGGCTGACCCTGAGGAGGTCGGAGAGCTTGCAGCATTCCTTGGCTGTTATGAATCAAGCTACATAACAGGAACACAGATAGTTATTGATGGCGGAAGTACATTGCCGGAAACAACATCTATGGGACAGTAATTAAATATAAGAAAAGTACAAAGGCGTACATGAATCGGATAGATTTGTGTACGCCTTTTCTGATTGGAGGATAATGACATGGCATTTGAAAATGTTGATTTATTTGATGCGGTTGCAAATGCTTCGCTTGAAAAATACGGATGGCAGGACAGATGTGAGGCGAAACTCATAGTGCTGTCAGAGAATGCAACCTATATGGTCAAGAACAAAGAAACAGGTGAAAAAGAAGGAGTGCTTAGAATAAGCAGACCGGGTTATCACACATTGGATGAGCTCAATTCAGAGATGAAGTGGTTAAGACAGATTAATGACTACACACCGCTTCTTGTAGCTAATCCTATAAAAGGGCTTGATGGTAAGAATATACAGGAGATTATAGGACCGGATGGAAATGTATATTTCTGCGTTATATGTGATTTTCTTCCGGGAGAAGCACCCGATGAGAATAACGAGGAGCAGATGGTAAAGCAGTTCAGATATCTCGGCGAGACAACAGCTTATCTTCACCGTCAGACAGAGATATGGAACGGAACAGATAAGCTTGACCGTATGGTATGGACTTACGACACGATAATAGGAGAGCATGCCGCATGGGGTGATTGGAGAGCATTTCCAGAGATGACCCCGGAGGCAGAAAATATATTGTCAGAGGTTTCAAGAATTATTAAGAGAAGACTTGAAAGATATGGAACTAATGAGAATAATTTTGGACTCATACATGCAGATTTAAGATTAGCTAATCTGCTTATTGAGGGCGACCAGATTAAGGTTATTGATTTTGATGACTGCGGTTTTGGATGGCACTTACATGACCTTGCATCAGCACTTAGTTTTATTGAGGACAAGCCAATTGTTCCAAAGCTTGTAAATGCATGGCTTTCAGGATATAAGAAGGTTCTTCCGTTCACTGATACGGATTTTGAAGAAATAGACACATTTATAATGATGAGAAGATTACAGCTTACAGCATGGCTTGCATCTCATCAGGAATCAGGTCCGGTAGCAGAATTAAGTGTCGGCTGGATGGACGGAACCATGGAATTAGCCGAAAGGTATCTTAGATTATTCGGCTAGGCACATAAGAAATCTTCGTGACAACAAATCATGAACAACAATAAGGGAGGAAGCTATTATGGGCGAAAAGAAAACAAATGCATTATCTAAATCAATGAAGCTGATTTATGTATATGCAATGGCAACGGGAGCAATATTTACATTTATGTGTTACTGGGATGGTATATTCATGTCATATACAGGTCCCGGAACATTCTTGGCATTTGCACTTATGACACTGGCAGTACTGCCAACAGCATTTGTGTATGCTGAATTCTCGACAATGTTACCAAGTACAGGTTCGTGTCTGGTATTCAATACGGTAGGTATTAACAAGCATGCAGGTTTCTGGTCAGCGTGGCTTATCATGTGTGCATGGATAGCCGTTCCTGCAGCAGGTGTACTTGGAATTATCGAATGGTTACATCATCAGTTCGGTCTGGGCCTTACAGGCGGCAAGGCAGTTATTGTCGGTTCATTAGTACTGTGCTTCTGGTGTGTACTCAGTCTTTATAAAAATGTTGTAGCAGGCAAGGTTCAGTCATTCATGCTTATGGCTGGTATCGCAGGTATTCTTATATGTTCATTACTTTTCCTGTTCAGCGGACACTGGAGCATTGCTAATTTCGCGGATTTCTTTACAAGCAGCAATGAAAAGCAGTGGGGTGGTAATTTTGCAACCGGTATTGCATGGGTTGTCGGATGTTCATTTATGATAACACCATACTTCGGATTCGAGACAGTACCGGCAATGGTTGAGGAGGGTGACTTCCCAATTAAGGACCAGAAGAAAGCGATTCTTGGTTCAGTTATAACATGTGGTGCTATATATACAATTTTCTACTTCTGTCTTGCAGGTGCAATGCCTTGGGCAGAGCTTACTAATGGCGGTGACTGCCACCCATTCATCACATTTGAAGCATTACAGTACTGCTTCGGTGATAAGATTGCATGGTTTGTCCTTATAATGGGTATTGTCGGAGTTGTATTCCCAATTGGTACATCAGTACTTGGTTTCTGGTATTCAGGCGTCCGTATGATATACGCTATGGGTCGTCAGAATTTCCTTCCAAAGCAGTTCTCATACACTAATAAGTACAACCAGCCAACACTTCCTAACATACTTATTCTTGTTGTAAGTATTGGATTCATTGCAATGCAGAGCATTACAGCATTCTTTGATCTTATGGCATTCGCGTGTGCATTATGTTATGTGATTACTTCAATATCTTCACTGGTGCTTTTAAAGAAGCATCCTGAATGGGAGAGACCATACAAATGTGCAACAGGACTTAAGATAGCCTCTCTTATAATTATGGCAATTATCGCATTCTTCTGTACTATCGGTATCGGAAAGGCAACATGGTTAGGATTTGCAGGATATATGGGTGTAGGTCTTATCCTATGGCTGTATATGATTCTTATTAAGTGGAAGCATGAAAAGGTATGGATGAAGACACCTGATGGTGATAAGGAATATTAAAATGTGAAGAAAAGAGGTTATGGATTATGAAAGAATTAGAGATAGTTATAAAGCCTGAGAAGCTGGAGAATCTTAAAAGGATTCTTGACAGTGAGGGTGCAAGAGGTGTAATGATTACAACAATATTTGGCTACGGTCACCAGAAGGGCGCAGGTCAGGTATATACAAGAGATGAAACTCCGGGTATAAATCTTTTACCTAAATTAAGTGTAAGAACTGTCGTAAAAGACGAGATAGTTGAGGGTATAATTAATAAGGTATTGGAAGAACTTAATACTAACAGTTTTGGTGATGGTAAGATATTCATCAAGGATATTGAGGGAGCAGTCAAGATAAGAACCGGTGAAACCGGTAACGACGCTCTGTGATAAAGCTTTCTTACTTTCCTAATCTTTTTATAGAGGCAGCTGTCCTGTTTGATCAACAGGGCGGCTGCCGTTTTCTTGTGTGTGCCGGATGATATGTTTTCATGGTGTTGGATTGTTCATAGTGTCGGATTGGATGTTAAAGCGGGAGGAAGGCATGTTGAAGTTCAAAATGGAGGTTTCTGTGATAGTTATTATTGCTGACAGAAAGAGAAAAATTTCTGAAAAGTAAAATTTGGAAGTGAAAATATCAGTCATAGGTGATATAATCTACGATAGTTTAAATGAAAAGGAATTAGATATTATGAGACATTTTTCGAGAACAGAATTAAAGGCAGCTATTAACATGCTTAAGGAGTTTACTGCCAAGGGCAATTTTGCAGTTCTTATGTATATGGGTGATACTGATAAGCTTGAGGTATCACAGACTCTTAATTCGGACATGAGTTGCTTTTTATTATATGGAAGCATCCAGCCACTTGCATTTTTCTTTGCAGAAAATATTCCTATGACTGCGGGTGAGTTAGAAGAGATTATTAATAAGCAGTCAGCAGTGTATGAGGAAGAGATGGACAATTACAGAAATGCACTAAAGGAAAGCGGTGAAGATAATGGATTATTTATTACAAAGTATGAGAGTATGATTCATACATTTATTGCATATGACCCTGACCAGAGTGGCGAGCGTGACTGCTTCGCACCATTCATAGAAGGCGCATTCAATGTACAGCCGGGTAAGGGTCAGCTTGTAAATGAGGTTATGAGACTTGAAGTGTATGATGATGAATATGAGGATGACTGTGTAATCCAGAAGAAGCATTTTGTATATCTTCTATCAGTGAAGTTCATGGGAGCATTCAATATGCGAATGATGATGAGTATGGTTGATGCACAGTATAACTAACATTTTACAATTCTTAAATTTATATAATATGTTTGAATCCCGGACTTCTGTATAGTATATTAGAAGTAACTTTAAAGAGTGGAGGGGTTGTATGAACAAAGGACATTTTAAAGACAGTCAGGTTGTTAAGGGAATTACGATAGGCGCAGTGCTAATTGTAATATACCTTGCCCTTAACAATGTGACTGGAATTCTTGATTCTATATCATATCTTGCAGGACTTGTAATGCCATTTATAATTGGCGCAGTCATCGCATTTGTATTCAATGTACCTATGAAAGCAATTGAAAAAGGACTTAACAGGCTGTTTGACAAGCGTTGTAAGAAGAAGCATCCCAGACTTATAAGAGTGCTTGCTTATATGCTTACACTGATTTTGATACTGGCTATTATTGCAGGCGTACTTTTTGTGGTTGTGCCTGAACTGGTGAACACAATAGCTGACCTTATAGGACAGGTGCCAACAGCGGTTAATAATCTAATCAACTGGCTGCAGGTCAAGCTGTCTGCATATCCTGAGTATGAGGAAAAGTTAAGCAGCATATCAATCAACTGGGATTCTGTTCTTTCAAATGTTATGAATTTCCTTTCAATAGGAACTAAAGGAATTATTAATGGCGGAATCGGGGCTATAAGCGGATTCTTCTCAGGTATTACTAATTTCTTTATTGGGTTTGTATTCTCAGTTTATGTGCTTTTCCAGAAAGAAAAGCTTGCATCACAGTGTAAGAAACTTATGTATGTGTGCTTGCCTGAGAGCAGGGCAGATAAAATCATTGAAGTGTTAAGACTTACCAACACTACATTCTCTAATTTCCTGTCAGGACAGTGCCTTGAAGCATGTATTCTTGGAACGATGTTTGTTATTACATTGTCTATATTG
>OGFY01001067.1_pt1 | contig 22305 bp, 19 predicted proteins | sample 1570951 | NCBI WGS metagenome assembly OGFY01 (sample SAMEA2581942, study PRJEB24529) | metagenome | biome: Human gut stool | place: China | collected 2011
GATATTCTGTTTCAACAAGCACTCTGGCAATAATCTGTTTTAACTTTGTTATTGTGGCGTCGCTCCAGGAAGCTACTGCATCGTTCTGCTCCTGCAAACGCATAAAAAATGTATTCAAGTCTATCTTACCAAATGAGGTGTCCCTTAATCTGTACTTCTCGCCAATCACTGTCAGCATGAATTCCCAGACCAGTCGGCTCTGCTTCATCATCGCATACAGGCAAATTTGCTTTGCCACTTCTGTTGGCTGAGATGCGATTGCAGAAATCAGGGATTCATCTTCCAAGGCACGAAGCCGTTTGATACAGGCTTTTGCCATGCGTGCAATGGTTTTTTCAGTCGGATACTGAAAAAGATTTTGCTCTATAATTTCTTTCACAATCATTTCATCAGAGAGTCCTTCATTCATCAGTTGGGCAGTGGAGCGCATTTCATAGAAAAGAAACGGCTCTCTGGTCAAAGAGGCAATATAAGGATAAGAATGATCCATGCTGCCGTACCTCCTTACTGTTCCTCTTTTTTATCCGGAATAAATTCCATGATGTCTCCGACATCACAGTTTAATACAGAGCATATCTTTGATATAATCTCGGTACTCACATTTTCATCTCTAGCCAGTCGTGACATTGTAGTTGTACTAACACCTATCATTGCCCGCAGGTCCTTCTTCATCATGTCCTTATCAATCAACAATTTCCATAGTTTTTTATAACTAATTGCCATATATTTTACCTCTGTATTATCTCATTCAAAATTATTATTTACATTTTACCTTATATATTAATTAGCTTACCATGAAATTGCGTTTTAAACAACCAAATATATCACAAATAAAACATCATGTCTGAAATATCGCATTTTATCATAAATAAAATAACAGTAACGGTAAATAGTAACAAAAAAGAGACCAATTCCTTATTGATCTCCTTTTGTTGCAGCATCATTTCTTCCATCCGATTCAAAATTCACTCATAGTTTTCCGAGTTTGTCTGGATCGTTTTTCCTCCTTTAACTTTTCACACCATCTTCCGGCAGTCCCTTTAAGAACGCCACAGCCACCGGCAATGACAAAACCGCAGATAAAATATCGGACACCGGCTGTGACCACTGGATGCCCCGAATTCCCCAGAACGCCGTCAAGATCAGCAGTGCCGGAATGTAGATGGTGCCACTTCGGAAGGAGGCTAAGATCGTCGCCCTGCCGCCCTTTCCAATGGACTGAAACAGCATGTTGCCGCAGATACATACCGGGATAAGCGGAAGCGTCAGGCACTGGATCTGCAACGCATAAAATGCAATCTCATAGGCATCCATATCCGTAAGGAATTGCAGCAACAGCTCTCTGCGGAACACATACACCACACCTACGAACACTGCCATGGTTACCAGGCTGGCACACAGGGTGAACCAAAACGCTTTCTTTACGCGGGAATACTTCTTTGCCCCATAATTGAAGGAGGATACCGGCTGGAAGCCCTGACCGATACCCAGTGCCACACTGAATACGAAATTGAAAATACGGGATACCACGCTCATGGCAGCAATGGCAATATCTCCGTAGACTGCCGCCTGCGCATTCAGCACCATGGTTGACACGCTGGCCAGTCCCTGCCGCATCATACTGGGGAAGCCTGCTGTAAGAATGTTCTTATGTACCGCAAATTCCCAGGTAAAATATTTCGGTGTCAGGCTGCTCTGGATCTTTCCACGTAGGAAAAAGAATAACAGGATTCCAAAGGATACGTACTGGGAGATCATAGTGGAAAGTGCTGCTCCCCGGATACCAAGATTTAACCCCCACATAAGAATGGCATCTCCCGCCATATTTAAAATACCGCCGGAGGCCAGTCCTACCATCGCCAGATTGGCATAGCCTTCATACCGGAGCACATTGTTCATCACACAGCTGGATGCCATTGCCGGTGCCGACACCAAAATATAGAAAGCATAGATTCTCGCATAGGGAAGGATGGTCTCCGTACTTCCAAGCAATCTGCACAATCCGTTCAGATCCACAATACCGATCACCGCGATCAGCACTCCGGCTCCCACCGCCAAATAAAATCCCGTTGCGGAAAAAGCTTTCGCCCGCTCCTTTTCATGAGCTCCTAACAACCGGCTGATATTGCTTCCGGCGCCATGACCGAACATGAATCCGAACGCCTGAATAATTGCCATCAAGCCAAACACCACGCCTACCGCTCCGGTAGCACTGGTGCCTAACTGGCTTACGAACCAGGTATCCACCATATTATACAGATTCGTGATCAGCATACTGATGGTAGTCGGCAGTCCCAGCTCCAGGACCAACCGTGCTACCGGTTCCTCGGTGAGCCGTTTATATTGTTTCTCCTCTTTTGACAATGTTGTATCACTCATATCACATAGCTCCTATATCATTACCACAGTTTCCATTCGGTTCTCTCTATGGTTTTACACTATTCTATGCCACAGTAATCCGCAGGCTGCTTCTGCCCGGTTTGAAATCATAATCCGTACCCATTCATCGTATCGCCAAAATAGCGTCTGCCCTACCGGCACGACGCTATTATAGATGATTCTCTTTGAAAATGTAAGCCCTTCCAGCTGTTTTTACTTAAATTTTATGTTCAGCATCACAGTTTCTCACTGAAATAGCTCTTATAGCCCTCACCGAAGATCTCCGTGGCACTGGTGACGATCATAAATGCCAGGGGATCCTCTTCCTTTACGATTTCTTCCGCCTTGGGAGAAATGTTTTTCTTCATGGCGCACATAATGACGCTCTTCTCCTTGCCGCTGTAAGCACCACTGCCCTGTACATAAGTCACACCAATATCCAGCTCCTCCAAAAGTCTCCCTGCAATCTTCTCTGCATGGTCGCTGATAATATAGATCAGCTTCGCCTCATCACGACCGTACAATACCACATCCAGCACTACTGATGTGATAATGACCACGATACCGGCATACAGTGCCTTGTCAATGTTCCGGAATACAAATGCCGATGCTATGACGATAACCACATCTGTCAGGAAAAACAATGCTCCCGTCTTGAGGTACGGGAACTTCAACCGCAGTAATTTGATAATAATATCTGTTCCTCCCGTAGTGGATCCGGCCTTGAACACCCAGCCCATAGATACTGCCATCAGTGCACTTCCGGTCAGAGAGGCAAGCAATGGATCTGTGGTCACTGCTCCTACCGGTGTCAGCAGGTTTGTAAACAGTGATGTCATTGCTGTACAATAGATCGTAGACAAAATAAACCGCAATCCGAATTTCCAGATACCGATCAGTAGGATCGGTATGTTGATGAGTAACATCCAGGTACCTGTCTCAATTCCGAACAAACGGTTTAAAATAATGGCAATACCGGTGATACCCCCGGGTGCCAGAGAGTTCGGATCCAAAAACATGCTGACGGATACCGCATAGACAAAAGAAGCCACCGTGATCATTACATAATCCCGAAACATCTGCAGTGGTGTCTTTTTATCCAGTCTCTGTATTTCCAGTTCTTTTTCAGTCTTTTTCGCCATATTTCTCTCCATTTCCACACATAAAAGCCGCATACCTATAATATGCGGCTTTTATCAGTGATGCATTCACTTCTTTTCTAAGAAACTATGCAGCGACATCTGCATGACTCTGCACAATTATATATTTGCTCTGACCACCTTGGGCTGATAGCCTTCTTTTTCCAGAGCGGCAATGATCTCATTCTTATGCTCGGTACCGAATGCTTCCAGTGTGATACGCAGTTCCACGGCAGCGCTACGGTTGATGGATACAAACTGGTTGTGCTCCAGCTTGATGACATTACCGTTAACGCCGGCAATGATACCGGATACTCTGCACAGCTCACCGGGCTTGTCGGGAAGCAATACGGATACGGTGAAGATACGGTCTCTTAAGATCAGACCCTGCTGTACTACGGAGGACATGGTGATGACATCCATATTACCGCCGCTCAAGATAGATACAATACGCTTATCCTTCACATTTAACTGCTTTAAGGCTGCCACGGTCAGCAGTCCGGAATTCTCCACGATCATCTTGTGGTTCTCCACCATATCCAGGAAGGCTACTACCAGATCCTCGTCCTCCACAGTGATCACGTCGTCCAGATTCTTCTGTAAGTACGGGAAAATCTTACTTCCGGGAGTCTTAACCGCAGTACCGTCTGCAATGGTGTTGACCTTTGGCAGGGTGGTTACCTTGCCGTTCTTTAAGGATACCTGCATGCAGTTAGCTCCCGCAGGTTCCACACCGATGACCTTGATCTTCGGGTTCAGCAGTTTTGCCAGTGTGGAGACACCGGTTGCCAGTCCGCCGCCACCAATAGGAACTAAAATGTAGTCTACCAGGGGAAGCTCTTTAAAGATCTCCATGGCAATGGTACCCTGACCGGTCGCCACAGTCAGATCATCAAACGGATGAATGAAGGTATATCCGTGCTCTTCTGCCAGTTCATATGCTTTTGCACATGCCTCATCATAGACATCACCGTGCAGTACTACCTCTGCACCGTAGCCTCTGGTACGGTTTACCTTGATCAGAGGTGTGGTGGTGGGCATTACGATAGTGGCCTTGCTGCCGTAGCATTTTGCTGCATAAGCAACGCCCTGGGCATGGTTGCCCGCTGAGGCGGTAATCAGTCCCTTGGCACGCTCTTCATCGGTCAGTGTGCTCATTTTGTAATAAGCGCCTCTTAACTTGTAGGCTCCGGTAAACTGTAAGTTCTCGGGCTTTAAGTATACACGGTTGCCGGTCTGGGCGCTGAAATAATCACTGTATACCAGCTTGGTCTCTAACGTTACCTTTTTTACAATTTCACTTGCTTCTTCAAATTTCTCTAGAGTCAACATTTCTTCCTGCATTTTTCTTCCCATGCCTTTCTGTCACACTTTCCTTGGTCTGTCGGTTATTCCTCCTGCGTATCCGTCTGTTGCTCGTTCTCGGGCAGATGCAGTTCTCCGATATCCTCCATATTCACATCAAACAATGCGTTTACAAATTCCTCAGAATTGAATTTTTGGAGATCCTCAATGGTCTCCCCCACACCGATGTATTTTACCGGAACCTTCAGTTCAGACTGGATTGCCACCGCAATACCGCCCTTCGCCGTTCCGTCCATCTTCGTCAGAATGATGCCTGTGAGATCTGCCACCTCACCGAATTCTCTCGCCTGTACCAGCGCATTCTGTCCGGTGGTACCATCCAATACGATCAGGTTCTCTCTGTGGGCATTCGGGAACTCCTTGTCAATGATGCGGTTCATCTTGCGAAGTTCTTCCATCAGGTTCTTTTTATTATGCAGTCTGCCGGCGGTATCAATGAGAAGCACATCCACGCCTCTTGCTTTCGCTGCATTCACGGCATCAAACACCACACTGGCGGGATCCGCGCCCTCTTTTCCGCCGATCATGGGCACATCCGCTCTGGATGCCCATTCTGCCAGCTGATCTCCCGCTGCGGCACGAAATGTATCCGCTGCGGCGATAAGGACTTTTCTGCCCTCATCCTTTAATTTACCTGCCAGTTTACCCACGGAAGTGGTCTTACCCACACCGTTGACACCAATGACCATGATCACGGACTGTTCCTTCTCGAAATCATAGGCGGTCTCATCCACCTGCATCTGCTCCTTAATACTTTCGATCAGAAGCTGTTTGCATTCGGAAGGCTCCTTGATATGCTTTTCTTTTACCTGCTGTTTTAATCTCTCCACAATGGCAGTGGTGGCATTGACACCGATATCTCCCATAATGAGGATTTCTTCCAGTTCTTCGTAGAAATCATCATCAATGGCGGAAAAACCGCTGAAGACCGAATCGATTCCCCGGACAATGTTATCACGGGTCTTGGTCAGTCCTTCTTTCAGCCTCGCAAAAAAGCCTTTCTTTTCCTCACTCATCCCATTTCCTCCAATCAGCATTCTATCCAGAAAAACGCTTGCGTTTTTCTTGTATGAAACTTAGAACTTCTTCACGATTTTCATACTAATCGTCCAGGTCCTTGTCAATGAGGTTGACGCTGACTAAGGTAGATACGCCCTTCTCCTGCATGGTGATACCATACAATCTGTCCACCTGTTCCATAGTGCCTCGTCTGTGGGTAATGACAATGAACTGGGTGTTCTTTGTCAGCTTATGTAAATACTTTGCAAAACGTCCTACATTGGAGTCATCCAGTGCGGCCTCGATCTCGTCTAACAGACAGAACGGAGACGGCTTCAGGTTCTGAATTGCGAACAGTAGGGATATGGCGGATAAAGCCTTCTCTCCACCGGAGAGCTGCATCATGTTCTGCAGCTTTTTCCCGGGGGGCTGTGCGATGATGCGGATGCCTGCCTCCAGAATATCCTCATCCTCCATCAGTTCCAGTGTTCCCTTACCACCACCGAAGAGTTCCTTGAATACCTTATCGAACTCTCTGCTGATCTCTGCGAATTTCTCCGTGAACTGTTTGCGCATGGCGGTATCCAGTTCTTCGATGATGCCTTCCAGCGTCTTCTCCGCTTCCACCAGATCATCATGCTGAGTCTTCATGAAAGTATAGCGCTCCATCAGGTTCTTGTAATCCTCAATGGCGTTGACATTGACATTGCCAAGCTTGCGGATCTCGTCTTTCAGACCGCTGATCTCGCGTTTCATAGCTGGCAGATCATTCATCTCTTCGTTGCGGAGTCCTGCCGCATCGCTTAAGGTGATCTCATACTCATCCCACATGTAATTGATCTGACCTTCGATGCCGTCCTCCAACTTTTTCTTCTGTTCGCCCAGACGATAGACTTCCTTATCCAGAGCATTCATGCGTTCTGACATTTCTTCTCTGCTGCGGAAGAAATCTTTCTGTTTTGCAGACAGTTCTTCCTTTTTCGCAAGGTCTTCGTCCAGCTTCTTCCTGGAAGCATCCTGATTCTCATGAGAAGCAGCGATGGTCTTCTCAATCTCCAGGATGTTGTTCTTCTTGCGTTCCACTTCCTGTGCGTTTTCAGTCAGTGCCTGTAAAATCTCATTCAGTTCTGCCTGTGCACGCTCCAGTTCGCCGCCTATACGATCTACATTGGCCTGTTTGTAATCCAGAGCCTGACGCATCTTCTCGACTTTTACTTCCCATTCTCCGGCATGGGCGGAAGCTTCACTCTCTTCCAGTCTGCAACCTTCCAGTTCCTTCTGGAAGACAAGAATCTGTTCCTGAGTGGTTTTCTCCAGTTCTTCACTTGCAGCCAGTTCCTGTACGATTGATTCCTTGCTGGAACGGATCTCGAAGATCCTGGTCTCGATCTCCTGTTCCTCCAGCTTCAGGGACTGTGCACTCTCTGCCTCTTCTTCCATACGTTCTCTGGCCTGGGAAATATTTAATCTTGCGGTATTCTGCTCAATGGACTTGCGCTGCATCTCGGTCTTCAATGCTTCCAGATCCATACGCAGCTTATTTCGTTTGCTCTTGGCGCCTTCAATCTTCTGGTTATAGGTCTTGATGTCATCGGAGAGTTTTTTCACCTTTTTCTCCAGTTCATCCATCTCACGACGTCTTCCCAGAAGATTACTGTTATTCTTAAATGCACCACCGCTGATGGCACCGCCGGGAACTAAGAGTTCGCCTTCCAATGTGACCATACGGATGCCGTAATCGAATTTTCTTGCGATCTTCACGGCATTGTCCACGTTGTCTACGACCACGATACGTCCCAGCATGGCCTTGGCCACATTGCGGTATTCTTTTTCCGTATTTACCAGTTCATCCGCCATACCGATGACACCTTTTTCCTTCAGGGCCTCGGGATTTTTGAATTCCTGAGGTTTGGTAATACTGGTCAGGGGAAGGAATGTGGCTCTTCCGAGGCGGTTCTGCTTTAAGAATCCGATCATATGCTTGGCGGTCTCTTCGTTATCCGTTACGATATTCTGAATATTACCACCCAGAGCGGTCTCGATGGCGGTCTCATATTTGGCTTCTACCTGAATAATATCCGCTACAACACCGATGATACCTTTTTCTTTTTCCTTCTGCTCCATGACCTTCTTGACGCTGCCACCGTAGCCGTCATACCGCTCGGTGATATTGGTCAGGGCTTCCAGTTTGGACTGCTCCTGATGGAAACGGTTCTGTGTCTCCCGCAGCTTCGCATCTAAGCCTGTGAGATTCTCACGGATATTGCCCAGCTCCAGTTCGGATGCTGCTTCCTGTTCGGTCATCTGCCGCAGTTCTTCGGTCACAGTCTCGAAGGTCTCTTCCAGCTTCTTGATTGTCTCTTCTCTGGCAGCCTCATCGGATTTGGCACGAAGCAGTCTGGAATTCAACTCTGCCTTGCGGATATTGATCTGCTCCATCATAGTATCGAAACGTCCCATCTTGGACTTGATGGTAGCCCGCTGGTTCAGCTCGCCGATGATGGTATTTTTCCCGGCCTCAATATTATTATTGAGTTCGGTGATCTTGTTCTGGATAGCTTCCAGATCAGCCTTTGCTTTTGCCGCAGCTTCTGCAATCTCCTGCACCTGGGTATCCGTATCCTTTTTATCGGTTAAGATATCCTGCTTTTCCTGCTCTTTGCCGGCAATCTCCTCTTCCAGGGCTGCCTTACGATTGTTCAGATGGTTCTCACTGCCGTGTGCGGAATTGATCTGCTCCTTTAAGACATTGATCTCACCCTCTAACTTACCGCGCATCAGACCGGTATCCGTCAGTTGTTCCCTGGCGGCTTCGATAGCGGTATCCAGACTCTCAATCTCCTGCTGGATCCGTTCGTATTCTTCCTTGATACCCTCATATTTTTCTCCGGTCTCAACAAGTTCCGTGCTTGCCAGATTGTATTTTTCTTCTGCGGAAGCAAGCTGTTCTCTCAGTCTCTTATTTTCCAATAAGAACACGTTGATATCTAGGGATTTCAACTCTTCCTTTTTTCTCAGATAGACCTTTGCCACCTCGGACTGCTTCTCCAGAGGTCCTACCTGCTTTTCCAGTTCGGACAGAATATCATTCACACGCACCAGATTCTGTTTTTCGTTCTCCAGCTTTGTCTGGGCCGCTGCTTTCCTGCGTTTAAATTTCACGATACCGGCAGCCTCATCGAACAGTTCACGCCGTTCCTCGGGCTTACCGCTTAAGATCTTGTCGATCTGGCCCTGTCCGATAATGGAATAGCCCTCCTTACCGATACCGGTATCATAGAACAGCTCATTGACATCCTTTAATCTGCAGGGAGTACCATTGATCAGATATTCACTTTCTCCGGAACGGTAGATCCGTCTCGCCACTGTAACTTCGTCATAGTCGATCGCCAGCTGGTGATCGCTGTTGTCCAGAGTAATGGCAACATAAGCATAGCTCAACGGCTTTCTGGTCTCTGTTCCCGAGAAAATAACATCCTGCATACTAGCACCGCGCAGCTGTTTGATGCGCTGTTCACCCAGTACCCATCGTACCGCATCCGCAACGTTACTCTTACCGCTGCCGTTAGGTCCTACGATACCGGTAATTCCGTTGTGAAACTGAAATACAATCTTATTGGCAAATGATTTGAACCCGTGTATCTCAATACTTTTTAAATACATATCCTCTATCCCTCAATAGCAGAAGCGCCTCGTAAGCCGCCTGCTGTTCTGCCGCTTTTTTTGTTCTTCCCTGCCCACGGCCCAGGCATTCTCCCTCCATGTCAATCTCTACCACGAAGGTCTTGTCGTGTTCCGGCCCGCTCTCCTCTAACAGCCGGTACTCGAACTCTTTTTTGAGTTTTCCTTGGATCAATTCCTGGAGATTGCTCTTACTGTCATAGAAAAGACGCTTGTCCTCTAAATCCGACAGAATAAAGCGGTCAATAAAAGCCTTGGCAGGCTGCATGCCACCATCCAGATAAATGGCACCAATCATGGCTTCCATACCGTCAGAGGTGATGCTGTCTCTGCGTCTGCCACCGGTATTCTCTTCGCCTTTACCCAAAAGCATAAACTGTCCCAGCTCCAGGTCTCTGGCACAGAATGCCAGGGAAGGCTCGCACACCATGGAGGCGCGCATCTTGGTCAGCTCGCCCTCCGGAATATCCGGGTGTTCCCGAAATAGGAAATCACTGGATACCAGCTCCAGTACGGCATCTCCTAAGAATTCGATACGCTCGTAGTTTTCTGTTTTGTTGATCTTTTGTTCATTGGTATAGGAACTGTGGGTCAGAGCCTGCTTCAGCAATGCTTTGTTGTGAAAGCAATAGCCGATGCGCTGCTCCAGCACGTCCATTGTATAACCATCCAACATTTTCTTGTCCTCACTATATTCCGTAGTCCCGGCTATGGTAAGAAACGCGGCACGCTCGTACTTTAGTACGATGCACTCATGTCGCAGAGCGTAACGGTACATAGGCGTGGAAAATACCCACGCAATGCGTCCCTTGGGACGCTATGGTACCGACGTCTGCTTACGGCGCGCTTATTCTTACCATAGCCGTGCCTACTGGACTACATAATTACCCTCACCATGCCTATTCATAAATGGCTGTCAAGTGTGTCCCGTTTTACGGAACACATCGTATAAAAACAGAGGGGAATGACCTCTTGTGCGAGCAAGCTCTCACCGGAGTCATTCCCTCTATTTTTGCATGGCTCGTAGCTTTACTAGTTCACTGCGTTCTTGATCATCTCTACTGCTTCTTCTACAGTAGTAACCTGCTCTGCAGACTCTGCAGGGATCTCGATATCGAACTCTTCCTCGATACCCATGATGATCTGGTATACATCCAGGGAATCAGCACCCAGGTCATCCTGGAAGGTGGTCTCCATGGTGATCTCATCGGGATCTACATTTAATACCTCAGCAATAATTTTCTTTAACTTTTCGAATTCCATAACAGTTCCTTCTTTCCAAATATTTTGTAATTTTAATTATTTTCTGCAGCCTTATCTTCCAGACCGATCTGCTCTTTGATCTTTTCGTTGATCTTCTCTTCCTTAAATGCGATGCATTGCAGGATGGAGTTCTTCACTTCCACAGCCTTGCTGCTTCCGTGGGTCTTCACTACCAGACCGTTTAAGCCAAGCAGCGGAGCTCCTCCGTACTGGGAGGTATCGAAGCTCTTCAAGGTCTTCTTCAGTGCGGGCTTTACTAACAGTGCGCCGATCTTACTGCGCAGTGTGGACATCATTCCCTGCTTTACCTGATGCAACAGTGCGGAGCTGACGCCCTCGTACATTTTCAGTACCACATTGCCGACAAACGCTTCACAGACGATGACATCTGCCACACCTGCCGGAATATCTCTGGCTTCTACGCTTCCAATAAAGTTGATCTCGGGACAATTCTTCAACAGAGGGAAAGTCTCCTTGACCAGCGCATTACCCTTCTCTTCCTCAGCACCGATATTCACAATACCGACTTTGGGATTCTTAACGCCCATAACGCTTTCCATATAGACACTGCCCATCTTGGCAAACTGTACTAACATGGAAGGCCTTGCGTCCACATTAGCACCACAGTCCAGCAAAAGGCTGACACCGTTCTCCGTAGGGATCAGGGGAGCCAAAGGAGGTCTCTCCACGCCACGGATACGACCTACGATCACCTGTCCGCCTACCAGTACTGCACCGGTACTTCCTGCGGATACGAAAGCATCGCATTCACCGTTCTTCACCATATACATGGCTTTGACAATGGAAGAATCCTTCTTACGGCGGATCGCCATAACCGGAGGTTCTGCAGTCTCGATGACTTCTTCGGCATGTACGACTTCCAGCTGTTCTGCATCGTAGGTATATGCCTTTAATTCTTCCCGGATCACCGGCTCCTTACCTACCAGGAATACTTTGACACGTTTGTCCGCATTGACAGCCTCTACAGCGCCCTTTACGATCTCGGTGGGAGCATTATCTCCTCCCATCGCATCTACAGCAACATTTACATATTCTGCCATTTCGTCGTTCCTTTACCTGTTTGTGTTTATCCGCTTATCATCAAACCGCTCCGTGGATCGCACCAAACAGTTTGATGATGGCAGATTCATTCTTACTATACTAAAGGCGTATATAAAAAGCAAGTGATTTTTTTGTGAAAGCAAAAGGAGACTCCTTTCGGAATCTCCTCTTTTCTTTTCACTTAATTTCGCTTCATTGATTTATAAATTAATCAACGCTTACGACCTGCTTCTTATTGTAAGAACCACAAGCCTTGCAAACTCTGTGAGGCATCATCAGTGCACCACATTTGCTGCACTTTACCAATGTAGGAGCGCTCATTTTCCAGTTTGCTCTTCTCTTATCTCTTCTACCTTTGGAAGATTTATTCTTAGGACAAATAGACATCGTTACACCTCCTTATTCGCGTTGAAGATATCTTGGATTGCTGCCATACGAGGATCCGGTACGAAAGTATCGCAACCACATTCCTTCCGATTCCTGTTCTGACCACATACAGGGCAGATACCCTTGCAGTCTTCCTTACACAGGATCTTTGCCGGCCAATTCACCAGAATTTCATCGTACACAAAAGCCTCTACATCCAGCTGCCATCCATCCATAAAGCTCTGCTCGGTATCTTCTTCCTCACTTACTTCCGCTTCCGGAGAATAAACGATTCTGTCAAACTTAAGCTTCATTGCTGTAGGTACTTCAGTAAGGCACCTGTCACATTTCGTGTCAAAGGTAAGCTCTGCAGTGCCGGTTACTTTTGCCTTGTTCACACCGATGTTGGTAAAAGTAAGATGAATGGGTGTCTTCTCCATAATAGAGAAATCTCCCTGGCGGCTCTTAAAGCTTGTCATCTCAAGCGGAATGGCAACAGTCTCTACCTTGCCTTCGGATGTTAATACATCAGATAAACTTACTAACATAGCGACTCCTATGCAATATGTTGCGTAGAAAACACAAGTCTCCTACGATGTGTTGATTCACACACTGACTTATTATACATAGGCAATACTCTTTTGTCAACAAAATTTTGTAGGATTTTCATACAATTTTTGTATCCTATGTCCGCCTACTTTTCCAGTCCGTAACTGCGGATTGTCCATCCCATCTCATCATATCCAAACGTCATAAACAGATACGATAGCGAATCCTCCTGTACCGGCCGGAACTCTACTTCCACCGTGCAGTCACCCTTGCTGTCCGTATCCACCCCGGAAAGTCCCTTGATGCCCATGATCTCAACTTCGCCTGTGTATTCCTCCTGAAAATATGTATTTGTGAAATCCTTTGCGATCCGGTACACAGCCATTCTGTCTGCTGTTCTCTCCACTTCATCCAATATTTTCAGTTCATCATCACCGCTCATAAGACCGTATCTCAGGTTTAAGAAATAATATATTTCTATGTCATCAGGCCGTTTTCCCTCTTCCGACCATTTCACATACTGCTCCGCCTGTTCGTCGGATACATTTTCCTGATTGGTAAATACGATCATGATGAGTGCCATGTCCGGTTCTATATCTTTCTTTTCGATAATATTCAGGGAACGAAAATACATTTCCGTATAGTCTTCCTCTGCAGTCCCGGCATCCACATCACCCCTAAGCATATAATATGTACTTCCGTCAAATTCAATATAAGAAAGGATCCATTTTTCATTATAGAGGTAATTTGCCATCAACAATTGTGCCGGATTCCCCTTCGTGGACTGCTCATAAAATTCCGTCAGCAGTTCTCCCCCGCTGCGCTCTTCGAATTGATCACTTAACACATACACCGGGTAAGCCTTCAGATCTTCCATATTAAAAGGAAGTTTTGACATTTCCTGTAAAATCACTTCTGGATTTCTTTTCCCTTTTAGGTTTTCCAGAATATTATCGGTCTGCACAAAGTTTTCCGCTTCCTGCACTGCCTCCTGTGTCTGTTCGACGGTGCTGGAGGTACTTACCGTTTCACTTTCCTGCACGACATTTTTACTCTCAGTTTCCTGCGTTTCTCCGCCGCAGGCCGTAAGAAATAAACATGCCAGAATTACCCCGGTCAAACGTTTCCTTCGCCAGCATTTTTTACACCTATTCATGTCCCGTTCCCTCCCACAGCCTACAATGGTTGCTTTATAAAATTATAACATATGATAACATACCATTGCATCATACTTTCATCATTTCCCCTTCATTATTTTCGAGCACACAAAAAGCCAGAGCAGTCTTTCCGATCACTCCGGCTTTTGATATCGATATTGTCTTTACGCTTCTGCCACAGCCTCTTTCATGCTCTTCACATATTCTCCGATGTAAGGAGCTGCGTCTTTGCCATACTTTGCAATGATCTTCACGATGGCGCTTCCGACAATGGCTCCATCTGATATGGATGCCATGGCTTTGGCCTGCTCGGGAGTGCTGATGCCGAAACCGATAGCACATGGAACGTCAGTCACAGTGCGGATGCTTTCCACGATGGCGGGCAGATCGGTCTTGATCTCACTGCGCACACCGGTGACCCCCATGGAACTTACCACATAGATAAAACCTTCTGCTTCCGATGCAATCTGGCGGATACGGCTCTCGGAGGTAGGAGCGATCATGGAGATTACCTTCACGCCATGGGTTTGGGCGGGAGCTTCCACCTCTGCCTTCTCTTCATAAGGTACATCGGGAATAATGATGGCGCTGATACCCAGTTCTTCACATTTGGTAAAGAATTTCTCATATCCGTAATGGAATACAGGATTCACATAAGTCATAAACGCAAGGGGAATCTCTGACTGCTCCCGCACTCTCTTCACAATTTCGAACACGCCGTCCGTTGTCATGCCGTTGCTAAGAGAGCGGATATTTGCCTCCTGGATCACCACGCCTTCCGCCGTGGGATCGGAAAAGGGAATACCGATCTCTATGAGATCCGCACCTGCTTTCTCCATCTCCAGGATGAATTGTACAGTGCTGTCCGCATCCGGGTCTCCTGCGGTAAGGAAGCCGATGAATGCTTTTTTATTGGGTGTATCAAATACTTTTTCTAATTTACTCATCGTATCTGTCTCCATTTCTTCTATCTCTTCTATTCTAATTTCTTCTATCTTTCCTGTTTTCATCTTTTGTCTGCAGGAGAACGGACTGCCCAAAGCATTTCACAGCCCCTGCACGTAAGTCGGTCATCAGTCATGAATATCCACACCGCGGTATCTCGCAATAGCGGCCACATCCTTGTCGCCTCTGCCGGACAGACATACGATAATGCTCTGGTCCGGGCTGTAGTTCTTCGCGATCTTACGTACCTGCGCTACCGCATGGGCACTCTCAATAGCGCAGATGATTCCCTCGGTTCTTGCCAGATATTCAAAAGCATCCACTGCTTCGTCATCCGTGATGGGCACATACTGTGCTCTGCCGATGTCATGCAGATAAGCATGCTCCGGTCCGATGCCGGGATAATCCAGTCCCGCAGAAATGGAATATACAGGAGCAATCTGTCCATATTCATCCTGGCAGAAATAAGATTTCATTCCATGGAAAATTCCCAGAGAGCCGGTAGCAATGGTAGCTGCGGTCAGTGCCGTATCCACACCCTTGCCTGCTGCCTCACAACCGATGAGTTCCACATCCTTGTCCTCAATAAAGTTATAGAACGCACCCATGGCATTGCTGCCGCCACCCACACAGGCTACCACGGCTGCCGGAAGCTTTCCTTCCTTCTTCAGAATCTGTTCCTTTGCTTCCTGGCTGATCACACTCTGAAAATCTCTTACGATCATGGGGAAGGGATGAGGTCCCATAACGGATCCCAGCACATAATGGGTATCCGCCACACGATTGGACCATTCTCTCATGGTCTCATTGACAGCATCCTTTAAGGTCATGGTACCGGAAGTTACGGGATGTACCTTGGCTCCCAGAAGTTCCATACGGTAGACATTCAATGCCTGTCTGTTGGTATCTTCTTTTCCCATGAAGATTTCGCATTCCATACCCAGGAAGGCTGCTGCCGTTGCGGTAGCCACACCGTGCTGTCCGGCACCGGTCTCTGCGATCAGGCGGGTCTTGCCCATCTTCTTGGCAAGCAGTGCCTGTCCCAGGGCATTATTGATCTTATGGGAACCGGTATGGTTCAGATCCTCTCTCTTGAGATAGATCTTCGCGCCGCCCAGATCCTTCGTCATTTTCCCTGCATAGTACAGCAGAGATGGGCGCCCCGCGTATTCATTCAACAGCTTGTTCAGCTCCGCATTGAATTCCGGATCCTTCTTATAATGCTCATAGCACTCTTCCAGATGGATCAGTTCATTCATCAATGTCTCGGAGATATATTGTCCTCCGTGGATTCCGTAACGTCCTTTGCTCATGTGTTCCTCCTCTTTTCTTTCATCCTGATTTTTATTCCTGATTTTTATTCCTGATTTTCATTTTGATTTCTGATTTATAATTCTTCTATCTATTGATGTTGGGCTCAAAAGCCCCCCGACTTTGATGCCTGCGGCTTGTTCCGATACCGTTCTACCAGTTCCATGATCCGGTGCATCTTCTCCGGATCTTTTTTCCGGTCGCTCTCGATGCCGGAGCTAATATCTACCGCGTAAGGTCTTACCGCTTCCATGGCTTCCGCCAGATTGTCCGGATGCAGTCCACCCGCCAGGAAAAATTCTCTGTCGATTCCGCCAAGGACACTCCAGTCAAACGCCTGTCCCGTCCCCATTCCGTTATCGAATAACAGATAGTCTGCACTGCTGTCCAGCCAGGCTTCCACATCATACCGGTCTCTGACTTTAACTGCTTTGATCACCGGTTTACCGCAGACCGCCTGCAGATACTGGATATCCTCTTCTGTCTCATCCCCGTGAAGCTGTGCCACATCCAAAATATCTTCCTCCAGCAGTTCTATAATGTTCTTCGGATCCTCATTTACAAACACACCCACCGTCCGAATCCCCGGCAGAAGCTTTTTGCGATATTTGGCTGCCTGCTCCTTCGTAACCACCCTGTGGCTCTTCGGGTAAAATACAAATCCCACGTAATCCGGCTGCACCTCATTGGCATAATCAATGTCCTCCGGACGATAGAGACCACACATTTTTACTTTCATAAAATCTTCTACCTTTCTATAACCTGCAAACTTTGGGCCTTAGGCACAAAGTTGCGCGTGAAAAATTTATTTTTCACACTGTCCGCGGAGTTCCTGCAAAGCCGCTTTCTTATCTGCACTACGCATCAATGTCTCTCCGATGAGTACGGCATTGGTACCGTTCTGCTCCAACCGCTCGATATCCTGTCTCGTCTTCATACCACTTTCGGATACGAAGAGAATATTCTCCGGCACCATTTCCCTCAACCGCACGGAGTTATTGATATCCACCGTAAAGTCTTTCAGATTCCGGTTATTGACACCGACGATCCTTGCATCTGCTGCAAGCGCCATCTTGACTTCTCTCTCGTCATGAGCTTCCACCAGTGCCGACAGGCCAAGTTCTCTTGCAATCCCCGCGTATTCCGACAACTGCATGGGAGAGAGAATCGCACAGATCAGGAGCACTGCATCCGCTCCGATATTTTTCGCCTCATAGATCATGTATTCGTCTACCGTGAAATCTTTTCGCAGCAGAGGGATCTGTACCGTCTGCCGGATCTTCGTCAGATATTCATTCTTCCCTTGAAAATATGCCGATTCCGTCAGCACCGAGATAGCATCCGCTCCTGCCGCTTCGTATTCCTTTGCGATCTGCACATATGGGAATTCCGGTGCGATCAGTCCCTTGGAGGGCGACGCCTTTTTCACCTCGCAGATAAAGCTCATCCTCTTCTTTGCCAGTGCCTGTTCAAAAGGAAATCCCGTATTGCAGTCTGACTCTCTTGCTCTGGCGATCTGTTCTGCAAGAGGCAGTGCTTCTTTTGCTGCTGCCACCCGCTCCTTTGCAGAGGCTGCTATAGTATCCAGTATCATCCATTCATCCTGCCTTTCCGTTTCATAATCGTAATACTTGCACCGCAGGTCAAAATCACTCGTAACACTTTATCATGCATTGCTCAGCTTGATGAAACGCTCCAGCTGTGCCTTTGCAAGGCCTGTGTCGATGACCTTCTCTGCCAGCTTCACACCGTCTGCCATACTGTCTGCCTTGCCTGCCACATATAGGGCTGCTGCTGCATTTAACAGTACCGCATTGCGCTTGGGACCCTTTTCGCCATTTAAGATAGCTCTGGTGATCTCTGCGTTCTCCTGGGGAGTTCCGCCCACCAGATCTTCCTTCGTGCATCTTTCCATGCCAAATTCTTCCGGTGTGATCACATAATTTTTAAAGGTACCGTTATCAATCTCGCAGACTGTAGTGGGTGCACTGGCGGAGATCTCGTCCAGTCTGTCCTGTCCATAGACTACCATGCCACGTTTTACACCCAGATTGGACAATACCTTTGCCATAGAGGGCAGCAGGCTTTCATCGTACGCACCCATGATCTGATATACCGGTCCTGCAGGGTTTGCCAGAGGTCCTAAAATATTGAAAATAGTACGGATGCCCAACTCCTTGCGGATGGGTCCCACATATTTCATGGCGGTGTGATATTTCTGTGCGAAAAGGAAGCAGATACCGGTCTCTTCCAACAACGTCTTGCTCTGTTCCGGCTCTATGGTGATATTTACGCCCAGAGCTTCCAGACAGTCTGCTGCACCGGATTTGGAGCTGGCTGCGCGGTTGCCGTGCTTGGCTACCGGTACGCCTGCCGCAGAGATCACGATAGATGCCGTAGTGGAGATATTGAAAGAATTAGATCCGTCACCGCCGGTTCCCACAATCTCTAAAGTTTCCACGTCCGCTCCAAGTTTTCTGCCGAACTTTCGCATTTCTTCAGCGGAGCCTGTGATCTCTTCGATGGTCTCACCCTTCTGGCTTAATGCTGTCAGATAAGCACTCTTTAAAATATCGCTGGCCTCACCGCTCATGATCTCATCCATAACGGTTTTTGCCATATCGTATCCGATGTCCTCATTCTTTACCAACTTAGCAACCGCTTCTTTAATCATGTTTCTGCCTGCTCCTTTCTGTGTCTGTAAAAAGTTAACAATGATCTGTCGACCATCCGGTGTCAGTACCGATTCCGGATGGAACTGTACTCCGTAGATCTGCTTTTCTGTCTGTTCTACCGCCATGACCTCTCCGTCTTCGGTGACCGCGGTAACTTTCAATTCTGCGGGAATCGTCTGTGGATCTGCCACCAGAGAATGATATCTTGCCACAGTGATCACTTTTTTCATACCCCGGAACAATACACTGTCTGTATCCAAAGTTGCCAGGGACTGTTTACCGTGCATCAGATGGGATGCATAAGTCACAGTGGCTCCCGCCACCTCACAGATTGCCTGATGCCCGAGACAGATTCCCAAAATAGGTATCCTGCCCCCAAGTTCCCTGATCACATTTTCACAGACACCCGCTTTGTCCGGCCTGCCGGGCCCCGGCGATAAGATAATATGGGAGGGATTCATGGCGCAGATCTCATCCACACTGCATTCATCATTGCGGATCACCCGAATATCCGGATTTACGCTTCCTACCAGCTGATATACGTTATAGGAAAAACTGTCGTAATTATCGATCAGTAATATCATACTTCCATTCCCTCCTGTGCTTTCCAAAGCGCCTGTTTTACAGCTGCTGCCTTCTGGATACATTCTCTGTATTCCTTCTCCGGTACACTGTCCGCCACAATACCGGCACCGGATCTTACGAATACTTTTCCGTTCTTGGAAAAAGCAAGTCTTATAGCGATACAGGTATCCAGGTTTCCGGTAAAGGAAATGTAGCCAATGGCTCCTCCATAGATGCCTCTCTTATTGTCTTCCAGTTCGTTGATGATCTCACAGGCCCGAAGCTTCGGTGCTCCCGACAGGGTTCCTGCGGGAAGGATGGCATCCACCGCATCCAGTGCGTCCGCATCTTCCCTGATCACGCCCCTCACTGTAGAACCGATGTGCATCACGTGAGAGTAACGCTCGATGGACATATACTTTTCCACTTCCACGGTGCCGATCCGGCTGATCTTGCCGATATCGTTTCGTCCCAGATCCACCAGCATATTGTGTTCGGAACGTTCCTTTTCGTCTGCAAGAAGTTCTGCTTCCAGTGCTTTGTCCGCTTCCTCGGTAGCTCCTCTGGGTCTCGTTCCTGCCAGGGGGAAGGTATGTAATACACCATCTTCCAGTTTCACCAATGTCTCCGGGCTCGCTCCAACAATCTCGCCATCGCTGCCGGAGAAATAGAACATGTACGGGGAAGGATTTGTCGTGCGGAGTACCCGGTAAGCATCTAAGAGGCTTCCTTCCATCTCCGCCTCCAGGCGATTGGATAATACCACCTGGAAGATATCTCCCTCTCTGATGTAATGCCTGGCTTTCTCCACCATGCTGCAATAGGCTGCTTCGTTGAACAGTGGTTGAAAGTCTGTCCGGAGTTTACAGGGAATATGCTCTGCCTTTTCTCCATTCAGCAAGAGCTCCTTCATGTTGTTCAGCTCCCGCTCCGCTCTATGATAATTGATCTCCAGATCATCGGTCTTGATATTCAGGATCAGGATCAGCTTCTGTCTGTAATTGTCAAAAGCGATGACTTTGTGGAACAGCATCAGGTTCACATCCTGGAAGCCTTCCTCGTCCTTCGCATCCAGCCGCAGGGTCGGTTCGCTGTATTTGATATAGTCATAGGAAAAATATCCTACCAGACCTCCGGTAAAGGAAGGCAGTCCCGGAAGCTTGGGACTTTTATTCTCTTCCATGACGTTGCGGATGATCACTCTGACATCTCCGGAATCTGTCCGGCTGGTCAGTTCCGATTTTATTGTGGTCTTACCGTTATAGCAGGTGATCTCCAACAGAGGATCGTAGCCTAAGAAGGAATATCGTCCCCATCGTTTATCCGCCTCCGCACTTTCCAGCAGATAGACATGACCGCTGACCTTTTTTAAGATGCGCAACACTTCGATGGGTGTGATCATATCTGCATACATCTCTGTGCTTATGGGAATTACGCCGTAGCTGCCTTCCGCTGCGATGATTTTACATTCTTCCAATGTGGGGGTGATCTTCATTCCGGTACTCCTCCTTAAAATTATTTCTGCTCACACCTTTTCAGCGCCTCCATTCGTAAAATCGCCTCTTTGAGGCTTCCTTTTACTCATTGAGGCTATCTCGCCATAGGCTCTGAAAAGGTTACAAAAAAACCGCCCATGACAGAATCTTCTTCTGTCAAGGACGGGTCATATACATTTCCCGCGGTGCCACCTTGCTTCACAATTTCTTGTGCTCTTACAGGATACCAACATATCCCCGGCAACTGACGTATGCCCTCACGTCGCAGAATACTTGAGGTCTTAAAATTCTGTGTGTCCTCTTTGACTGCGCCCTCCGTGGTCCATTTAACAACCTGCGTTCCAACCTTTCTCAGCATCCGGTCTCTCTGTAAGTGCACGAACTGTTTTTATCTCCACATCAATGGTTTCTTACCGCTGTATTTAATTTTTGTTTATATTACTGCTTTAGTGTGGTAACGTCAAGTAGTGATTTTAATCTTTTTTCAAAAAAATCTTTGCGTATTTTATTTTTCTATCTTCCTACTTTGAGGAAAAGCTCACGAATTCCTTCATAGTAACCAATGGTCACCGTGGTACTGTCTTCCTCCTCCCCCGGGAAAGTATACTTGGCAAAATACGGCGTCGTCTCCAACAGCGGATTTTGATCCTCATATTTTTCAAGACCGGTCAGTTCCAGATATTCCGCATACCGGCCAATCATGGCATCCGTATTGATGTCTTCCCATTGCAGTCCGGTCCGGACATAGAATTCATAAATTTTGCCGGTATCCGCATCCAGATAAATATCCAGAAAACGGTTACTCTTATCCGCATTCCTTACGTCCGTAGACAGGCTGATTTTCCATACAGAGAGATTATTTCTCGGCTCCAAAACATCGATAGCAGAGCAGATCACCGCTTCGTAAGAGTCTTCCGAAACTTCCTTTACTTCGTCGGGAAGAATTCCCTGCTCCTTCAGGATCTGAATCTCTCTGTTACATGCCTCATATACCGCTTCCTCCTGAATCTGTCCCTCTCCCGGTTGCTGACGATTCTCTACAAACGCATAGGTACCCGTCATTTCTCCGTAGTTTCCTGCCTCACTGTCCACTCTGGTCAAAAAACGCAGTTCACTCTCCGGCAGGGTCTGACTGCTCAGACATCTCCCCAAAAGATATAGTTTCTGATTGCTGCTCATGCGGTAACGGTATCCTTCCGCACCTTCCACCGCCTCTGTGGTAATACTGTTTAAGAGTCTCTCATCACTTTTGGCCGCGATCCATTCCGGTCCCCACAGAGCCGCAAGAATGACCACAACTGATACCGCAAAGCCCAAAGAACAGCTCCTCCACCTATTCATCCGACTGCACCCG
>OGFY01001070.1_pt1 | contig 22226 bp, 15 predicted proteins | sample 1570951 | NCBI WGS metagenome assembly OGFY01 (sample SAMEA2581942, study PRJEB24529) | metagenome | biome: Human gut stool | place: China | collected 2011
GCCGTGGAGGAAAAAGACCTTCCGGAACTCCGGAAGCTGGCAGACACCTTCCAGACGAAACTGACCTTCCTGGGCCATTCCGACGATACGGGAATCCTGAAGGTCTGGCACAAGGGGGAACTCGTCTGCTGCCTGGACAACTCCAAGTTGCATGACGCCCCCATCAAGAAGCTGGAATCCGTATTCACTCCCGGCAAGGCGCTCACGGGCCAGCCCCTCCCGGACAAGGATCTGAACAAATCCCTGGAAACCGTTATGGGGGATTTCGCCATCGTTTCCCGGGAACCCATCATCCGCGAGTATGACCACGAGGTGCAGGGCAACACCATCCTGAAGCCCCTGGCGGGCGCCCAGGCGGACGCTCCGCAGGACGGCTCCGTGGTGGACATCGACGGCTCGGACAAATGCATGGCCATGGCTTGCGCCATTCTTCCGGAATGGGGCAAAACGGATCCCTACGCCATGGGTACCGGCACCGTGGATGAATGTGTGCGCCAGCTCATCCTGGTTGGCTCCAACCCGGACAAAATCGGCCTGCTGGACAACTTCTGCATGGGTAATCCGGAAGATCCGGCGGAACTCGGCCGCCTGGTGGAATGCGTGAAAGCCATCGCCAAGGCAGCGGACGCGTACAATGCCCCCTTCATTTCCGGCAAGGACTCCTTCTACAACTATTTTGAAACGGAAGACGGCCCTATCAACGTGCCCGTCACCTTCCTCTGCTCCGGCTTTGGTGTGGTGGAAAACCCGGACCACGTCATCGGTTCTTCCCTGAGGCGGAGCAACAGCCTGCTGTACCTCATCGGCCATACGGAAGATGAAATGGGCGGTTCCGTCTTCGCCCGCACCCACGGGGTGGAAGACGGCAAGGTTCCCCAGACGGACTGCGCCGCGAACATGGAACTGTACAAAGCCTACTACGGCGCCCTGACTTCCGGTCTGGTGCTCTCCGCCCATGACGTTTCCGAAGGCGGCCTGGCCGTCACGGCGGCGGAAATGGCCTTTTCCGGCAAGGGAGGCGTTCGGCTGGATCTCACGAAAGTACCGACCGTCAACGGCTGGAAATCCCCCGCAGTGCCTCTGTTCAGTGAAAGCACGGGCCGCATCCTTGTGGAGGTGGATCCGGAATTCGCCGCGGATTTTGAAACGGCTATGGACGGCTTCCCCTGCGCCTGCATCGGCGGTGTTACGGAGGAAAAGCGTCTCACGGCCACCTGCTGCGGCGGAGAAAAGGTGCTGGATTGCGACATAGCCAACCTCAAAAAACTCTGGAAGGACGGACTTACCCCCTATTATTGACCTCCTGAAACCGGCATCTTATCAAACCATCGATTTATTTCTACCAATATGCCTCACGCACTTTTACTGAAATACCCCGGCACCAACTGCGATGTGGAAACGGAACGCGCCCTGCGCGCGGCAGGGTTCTCCACCCAGATCCAGCCCATCGCCACGGCTACGCCGGAACACGTCGCAAAATCCCAGCTTGTCGTCCTGGGCGGCGGCTTCAGCTACGGGGACTACGTCACCAGCGGCCGCCTGGCCCAGTTGGAAACGGAACGCTTCCTGGGAGATGCCCTGCAGCGGCACCATGCCGGAGGAGGCATGCTCCTGGGCATCTGCAACGGGTTCCAGATTCTCACCAAGCTGGGCATTCTTCCCGACTCCAGCCTGATTGACAACAAAAAGGAACGCTTTGAATGCGTCTGGGCCAAACTGGTGAAAGTAGCCAGGAACTCTCCCTTCCTTCAAGGCCTGCCGGATGAATTCGAACTGCCCTCCGCCCATGCGGAAGGGCGCCTGGTCACCCGTCCCGGAGATGCGGAAAAATACCTGGCTGCCGGGAATGTGGCTCTCCAGTACGTAGACAACCGCGACGGCTGCGAATGCAGTATCGCCGGCCTCCAGGATTCCACCGGGCGCGCCATGGGTCTGATGCCCCATCCGGAACGCTTTCTGCTGCCCCGCCACCACTATGACAAGGACTGGGCCGGCAACGAAGACTGGGGCTGGGGGTACTTCCTCTTCAAATCCGCCTTTGACGCCCTGAAATAAAGGTCCATTTCCCATTAACCGCTCCCCTCACATTCATTCCATGACAGATACGGCCCTCATCGGTTCTTCTTGCGCCCTCGGCGTTTTCTGGTCCTCAAAACGGTACTTTGACTACCTGATTGATGAAACCAACCTGTCCCTGCTGCGCGGCAAGGAATTCGGGCAGGCCGTCATTATCTGTCCCTCCCTCCGGGAAGGGGGCACGGCCATTCGGGGGAATACGGCTCCCTTTCTGGCTCAGGTTAAAACCCTGATTGATCTCCTGCATGAGGTGAAGGCGGAACGGGTGACCTACATCACCAGCATTGACACCCAGCCGGAAACGGGAAATGAACTTTCTCCCTTGCTCCGAGAAACGGAGGACGAATGGCTGGCGGCTCTGGTAGAGCTGAAAGACTTCATCAACCTCCGGTTCGGCCGCGTGCTGAACGTTTACCTTCCGGAAGTCACCGGAACGGGAGCAGGCATGAGTGTGGCGGATCTGCTGGCAGCAGTTCCGGAAGGGACGGAAGAGCTGGACGTAGCCCTGCTGGAACGCCACCAGCTTTATCCCATGCACCGCCTGGTCAGGGATGTGGAAAAAGCATGGGAGTGCGGCATCTTTTCCGTGAATCTGGTGCCGGAACCCGTCACGGCCTTTGAACTGGTGGAGCAGTGCTTCCCTTCCCTGGTCAACCGCCTCCCCGTCGCGAAGGAAACGGACCCGTACGGGAGCGCCAGAACATCCGTTTACTCCACGCAGTACCACGATCCGGACACCGGTTATATCATGGACAAGCAGGACGTCCTGGCGGGGCTCTCTCCGGACAAACAGTCCTAGCCCCCGGTCAGCCCCCGTCTGCGCCCTGTGCAGTCGGGGCTTTTTATCCCCCACCTTCAAAAAAAGCTCCCCCGCAGGAGCCGTGCTTTCCTGTTGAGCGCATTCCGGAACGGTGCTATACAAAAGCCATGAAGATTAGCGACGACAGCCTTGAATTCTTAACGGAACTTCTGGAAACCCCCAGCCCTTCCGGCTTTGAAATAGATGCCCAGCGCATCTGGGCGGACGAACTGCGCAAATATACGGAAGACGTCCAGTGCGACACTTACGGCAATACCTGGGCCGTCTTCCACGCGGACGCGGAAGAAGCCCCCACATTGATGATTGAAGCCCACGCGGATGAAATCGGCTTCATGATCCGCCATATCACCAAGGACGGCTTCCTGTATGTGGAACGCGTAGGCGGCACGGATACGGCCATCGCACGGGGGCGCCGCGTGCGCTTCCTGGGTTCCCAGGGAGAAGTGATGGGGGTGACCGGAAACACGGCCATCCACTTGCGGGAACCCGGAGAGAAGGAACCCAAAATCTGGGAAATTTACGTTGATGTAGGTGCCTCCTCCGACAAGGAAGTAGCGGAACTCGGTTTGCGCGTGGGCCATGTGGGCGTTTACTGCGACGGCCCCATGCTGATGAATGAAAACAAGCTGGTATGCCGGGCTCTGGACAACCGGCTGAGCGGCTTCATCCTGTCGGAAATAGCCCGCAAGCTGTGCAAGCTGAAAAAGCCCGTCTCCTGGAACGTGGTGCTCGTCAATGCCGTGCAGGAAGAAGTGGGCTGCATTGGCGCGGGAATGATTACCCACCGCCTGCGCCCGGATGCGGCTATCTGCATAGACGTGACTCATGCCACGGACTCGCCCGGACTGGACAAGGGCAAATTTGGCGATATCAGGCTTGGCGGCGGCCCTGCGGTCATCCACGGCACGGCCAACCATCCCAATCTGGTGGCCCGTCTGGAAATCGTGGCGGACAAGAACAAAATACCCCTCCAGCATGAAGCCGCCGGACGCCGCACCGGAACGGATACGGACAGTATCTACATCTCCCGCGACGGCGTAGCCTCCGCGCTGGTGTCCGTCCCCCTGCGCTATATGCACTCCCCGGTGGAAACGGCCTCTCTGACAGATGTGGAAAATACAATCAAGCTGCTGCTGGAATTGGTCAAATCCCTGATGCCGGGAGACTCTTTCGGGCACAAGCTGTAATACGGAACGGACGGCAGCATTGCTGACAAAATGAGGACATGAACCGTCCTGCCCGGGGGAAGGCGCACAAAAGCGTCAATTTCCCCCGGCATGCCCCCATGCGGCAGCATTCAGGCCGCATCTCCCCTTTGAAGCAGGGGCGGAACTACTCCCTGCAGGCATCCTGCGTCCTCATACGGTCATTCTCCGCTTCCCGGCGGTGCTTCCTGTTCACCGGCCCCTGGCTTCCTTTTCCGGAATATTTTCCCGGAAACCATTACAGGCCGGAAACCGGCCGGAACTCTTTCTCCCGGTCACATTTCACTGAAATCCAGCCGGGATACATTAAAGTACGTTTTTCCCTTCCGGCAGGAATCCCACAGGAGAATCAGCATGAGGGAAAAGAGGACCAGTCTCCAAGCCACTTCAAAGGGATAGCTGGTTACCACCCTCTCCACACCGATGCAGTTGCAGGAAAGGGAAAGCCCCCTGGCCCAGCCCTGGACGAACAACGCCACGAACGTGAACGTAAGCGCACTGCCCAGCAGCGCGGCCCCGGCGCAGGTTCTGCGGAACAGAAGCCCCAGGCCAACCGCAATCTCGCACGACACTCCCAGGCATGCCAGAGGATGCCCCCAGGCCTCCGGGAAAATGGCGAAACGGTCGATCGTCTCCTGAAGCTGGTCCAGATGAAGCAGCTTGCGCGCCGCGACAAAAAGGAAAAAGCCCCCCATCCCCAGCCGGAGCAGGAGCAAACAGAAACGGACGATTTTTTCCTTTAGCATCATTGGCGTATTCCGATTATTCGAAGTGGGTTTGCTGGGCGCCCACTTTTTCATTGCGCAACCTGTTCAGTTCATGGCGCACTTTTTCCAGCTCCATCTGAAGGGATTTCTCCCGTTCGGAGGCAGGAGCCTCGGAGGAAGACGGCGTACCGGCAACCTTCTTCGCGCTGCCTGCGGCGTCTTCCGTAAAGAGCATTTTCAATCCGGGAGCCTTCGTGTCAAACCTTATGACGCCGGAAACGGGCTTTTGAGAACCGGGATGCTTCACGGAGGCTCTCACCGTCACCGTGCCGGGTGTTGACCCCAGGCGCACCAGGGCCGGAGCGGAACCCCATTTAACGGACTGGGTCAGCGTGCCGTCCGGGGAATCCGTCAGCAGCTCGGCGGGGCCTTCCACGGAAAAGACAATCTCCTCATCATTCAGGCGCTTCACTGTTCCGCGGCCATCCGTAACCTCCGCCACCACGGCAAACACATCGGAACCGTTGGCGCACAAATCCACTCCATCTTCCCGGTCCAGAGTCAACCGGATTTTCTCCGCCCTCCGGGCCGGGCGGACTTCATGCCTGGTCACCACCTTGCCGCCTATCAGGCCTTCCGCCACCAGTTTCACCGCTCCCTCCTTGCCTGCTCGGGCAAGCTTCTTGTTTTCCATGAAATCCCAGGCTTTAGGGAACACGACGGGCACGCGCTTGAGGCCTCCGGGACAGGACGCCACCTTCTTTTCCACCGGGGGCCCTCCGTTGACACTCAGGCGAACGGAATCACAATTGGAAAACACCGTCACGTCTTCCGGAGAAAAGGGAGTGCATTCATTGGCGATGTGCACCACAGGGCCGGAACCCAACCCGTTGCGCGTCTTCTGGGGACGCTGGGACATAAATGCGTAATAGGAGGTTTTGGGCTGCCTGAAAGCATCCAGAATACCGCCGTAGAAGGGATCCGGATGGTAACCGCGCTGATGGTCGAAAGGATGCCACAGGCAGCCGCCGAAATGATAGGCCGGAGCGGTGTTCAGCGTATCGTACGTCGTATATGGGAACGAGGTCTTGAGGTAGTGAAGGGCCTGCACCATCATGGGAGCTTCACCCCAGTGACGGGCTACACGGGAGGTGGAGTTGTGGGCGGACCAGGTATCCACGTTATCACCGAATTCACGGGTGAAATACGGTTTGCTGTTCTTCCGTTCCTTGACGGACCAATGTTTGTCCCCCGTAACCGGGTGGGCATACAGAACTTCATAATGCTGGCTGCCCTGAGCCACCGCGTCGCAAGCGGTGTAGCATCCCTTGTACGGATATTCCTCATGCACCAGGTCGCGGGCCTTTTTGGCGAAATCCGCCGGGTAATGAGTTTCATTCAAAATAGGTTCCCACATCATCACGGAGGGATGGTTCCTGTCCCGGCGCACCATCTGGCGGATATCGTCATACACCCGGTCCGCAAAAGGGCCGCTGCCCCAGAACTGCCAGCCCGGCGTGGCGACGATGACGAAAAGGCCCAGACGGTCGCAGGCGTCCATGAAAGCCGGATCCTGCGGATAATGGGCGCTCCGGATCACGCGCATGCCTGCCTTCCTCAATTTCACGGCATCCTGCCATTGCAGGTTGTTGGGCACTGCATTCCCAAGCCGGGCAAAATCCTGGTGTCTGTTGCCGCCAATCAGCTTTTCAGGAAACAGGGATCCATTGAGCACCAGCCCCTTTTCCGTAATTTCCACCGTCCGGACACCCACCCTTATGGAACGGTTGTCCAGCAAATGGGCCGGATCTTTGGAATGGTCCCCTCCAGCAGCGTCCCATACTTCCACGCTCAACGTGTACAAATCGGGATTGTCCGGAGACCACGGTTTCACGTTGGAAAGCACAAGAGGAATATCCACTTCACCCGTGGAATGGGGCGGAATGGTCAGCGGAACCGTCTCCCCGGCAGGATCCACCCCCTTGGGGTCCGTCATCACCGCCTGCACGCGCACCTTCCGTTCCTTGTCTGTCTGGTTGGCCACCTGAACCTTCACTCCCACCTTGCCCTTGCGGGTGCGGGGATCAAGAGATTCCGTCCGGAAAAAAACTCCCCCCCCGGCGACGGTTCCGGCCTCGTTCGGGTCCGTGATATACACGGGTCCGGTGGAAATGAGGTACACATCCCGGTAAATACCGCCAAAATAGGAAAAATCCAGGCCCTCCTGGGGTTTGCCGGGGGGATAGGAAGCGTCGTTGGAATTGTCCGCCTTCACGGCGATGACATTCTTTTGTCCCGGTTTCAGCCACTTGTCCAGATTGACAATCACGGGAAGATATCCGCCGAAATGCTCCGCGGCCTTCTCCCCATTCACCCAGACCTCGCTCTTTCCCATGATGCCCTCAAAATACAGGGTGTTTCTCCTCCCCTCCAACCGGGAGGGAGGAATAAATGTTTTCCGGTACCATACCGGCCCCTGGTAGTTGGAACAGCCGCTGGCCTCTTCCGGAAGAAGCTCAATGCCGTTGGGGAGGTTGACGGACTCCCAGGAGGAATCGTCAACATCCGGGCTGGCCGCTTCCTCCGGTGTCTTCTCTCCCTTGAACAGTTTCCAGCCCACATTCATGCCGTAAACGTCCCTTTTCGTTACGTTTTCCGGCAGGCGAAGAGCCCCTGCCACGGAATAGGCTCCCGTAGATGAAGCGGCCTCCTCCTGATCGGAAACCGCATCGGCATAAAGGGAAAAAGAGCCGGCCAGACATGCCGCCGTTATGAGAATGGTAGTGACTTTCATTATGGAATAGGGGAATGCAAATTAATATACGGAGCTCCCCCGGCGCCATCTTTCATTCATATAATACATCCTTGCGTATAATGCAAATACATATGTCATCCGGCATCTTCCGCTTGACCTGGAAGGCATGTTTTTTCATAGTCGACTCGCCCTGTACGGGATTATCCCGCAGCCCCGGTCCGAGTGCCAGGTTTTCAGTCCCGTGAAAAGGAAAAAGCGAGGCGTTCCTCCACCGGCTGTCTCAGGGCTATGCCTTTATCCACTAGTTTTTTATGTCATCTTTCTTTCAGAAAATTGTCAAACTTTTCTCCTATGACATTGGCATTGACCTGGGCACCGCCAACACCCTGGTCAACGTCAAGGACCAGGGCATCGTTCTGCGCGAGCCTTCGGTCGTCGCTGTCAAGAGGGACAAGGCTCTGGCCGTGGGAGACGAAGCCAAGCGCATGCTGGGCCGAACACCCGGCTCCGTCACGGCCATCCGGCCGTTGAAGGACGGCGTCATCGCCGATTTCTACATCACGGAGGAAATGCTCCGCTACTTCATCAAAAAAGCCACGGCCAGGTACTACCTGATTAAGCCGCGCGTGCTCATCGCCATCCCCTCCGGCATTACGGAAGTGGAACGCAGGGCCGTCAAGGAATCCGCGGAAGCGGCCGGAGCCCGCCGCGTGCATCTGATTGAAGAACCCATGGCCGCCGCCATCGGTGTGGGCCTTCCGGTTCAGGAAGCTGCGGGCAACATGATTGTGGACATCGGCGGCGGTACGACGGAAGTGGCGCTTATTTCCCTTTCCGGCATCGTTTACAGCCGTTCCGTCCGCTGCGCCGGGGATGAACTGGACGATGCCATCATCTCCTACATGAGGAGAACCTACAATCTCATGGTCGGGGAACGTACTGCCGAAGACATCAAAATCCGTATCGGCTCCGCCTATCCCCTGCCTCAGGAACTCTCTATCGAGGTCAAGGGCCGCGACCTGGTCGCGGGCCTGCCCAAGACAGTGACGATTCGATCGGAAGAAGTGCGTGAAGCGCTCACGGAACAGCTCAACACGATTGTTGACGCCGTGCGGACGACTTTGGAACGCTGCCCCCCTGAACTGGCCGCCGACCTTGTGGACCGGGGGATTGTTCTGGCTGGAGGAGGCGCTCTGCTGCGCGGTCTGGATCAGCTCCTGCATGAACAGACGGGACTGCCCATCCACATTGCGGAAGACCCTCTGAGCGCTGTTGCGGAAGGTACCGGGAAAGCCCTCCAGGAACTGGACTTCTTCACTAATGTTACTGATGCGGAAGACTAAAGACGGAATCTCCGGAGCAAGCGCTCCGGCCTTGCGTCTGCCGTACTGCCGCATCACATCAACGCAACTGCCTGCATGATTCCTTTCCGGCCATCCCTACAGCTTCAACTCCAGCCGCTCCTGACGGGAGACGGCCCACCGGAAACATTACGGGCAATAGCACACCCTAGCTTATTCTCACCCCGTGTTTACAAAAATGCTTAAAAAAATCAAACGGGCCTTCGGCTTCGGATCCTGCGATCCCATGGAAGGCTCCACTATCATCATCAATGCCGAAAAGCTCGAACGCCGCGTAGCCCTTCTGGAAAACGGCGTATTGGAAGAATACACCATCGAGCGCGAAGGCGAAGACAACATCGTAGGCGGCATTTTCAAAGGCCGCGTCAAGAACATCGAACCGGGCCTCAAAGCCATGTTCGTGGACATCGGGCAGGAAAAAAACGCCTTTCTGCACTTCTGGGACGCGCTTCCCGCTGCACTGGACTCCAGCCTGGAAGAAATCGAACGCGAAGGCCGTCCGAAAAAACAGCAGCGCAAAATCACGTCCAAAGACATCCCGGACATCTATCCCATCGGCTCTGAAATCATGGTGCAGGTCACCAAAGGACCGATCGGCACCAAGGGTCCCCGTGTCACAACGAACGTATCCCTGGCGGGACGCTACCTGGTCCTGATGCCTTTTACGGACCAGTTCGGCATCTCCCGTAAAATTGAAGACCCCAAAGAGCGCCTGCGCCTGCGCCAGATCATGCAGAAACTGAATGTTCCGGACGGAATGGGCATCATCATGCGCACGGTGGCCCAGGGCCAGCGCTACCGCCACTTTGTCCGCGACCTCGCCATGCTGCTGGAACAATGGTACAGCGTGGAAGAAAAGAAGGAGGCCAATCCGGCCCCCGTCTGCGTGTACAAGGAGCCGGACCTGATTGAACGCACAGCACGGGATTTCCTTACGGACACTGTAGACAACATCATCTGCGACAACGCGGAAACCACGGAACACATGCGCGCCATTGCCGGAAAAATCTCGCGCCGCGCCAAGCGCCACATCCAGCACTTCCCCGTGCGCACGCCTATCTTTGAAGAACTGGGAATTGAAAAACAAATCAATGAAGCTTTCCAGCGCCAGGTGCTCCTGCCCTGCGGAGGCTACCTGGTGATTGACGAAACGGAGGCGCTGATCGCCATTGACGTCAACACCGGACGCAACAAGGGCACCAAGGATCTGGACAAGACCATTCTGGATACCAATCTGGAAGCCGCCTATGAAATCGCCCGCCAGCTTCGCCTGCGCAACATCGGCGGTCTGGTGGTGGTGGACTTTATCGACATGCGCCACAGGAAGGACCAGCAGGCCGTTTATAAGGCCATGAAGGACCGCCTGAAACGGGACAAGGCAAAAACCCAGGTACTGCAGATCACCCCCATCGGCCTGATGGAAATGACGCGCCAGCGGCTCAACGAGAGCCTCAGGGAATCCGTTCATGATCCGTGCCCGTACTGCGGAGGCAGGGGCCGCGTCAAATCCGTGATGACCATGAGCGTGGAAATTCAGCGGCAAATTTACGCCTGCATCCAGAAATACCGGGACACCATCGGAGACATGGTCATCGTCGTCAACTCGGAAGTGCTCTCCCGCTTCAAGAATGAAGACGCCAGCCTGCTCATGGAACTGGAACGCCAGCACAGCGGAAGGCTGATTTTCCGGGGCGACCACAACCAGCACCGCGAATCCTTCGCCATTTACGACGCCCGGTACGACAACAAACCCCTCTACCAGTCCGGGCAATAGCCTGAAAATCAAATCCGGCTTTCCGGGCCGGGCGATACCCTCGCCCGGCCTTTTTTACGCCGCCATGAACAACATCCCCACTTCCCCCAACGACCCCGTCAACACGGACATTCTGCTGGTGGCGGAAGACCGCATCAAAGGGTTCCGCCGCCTGCCCTTTCACGCCATTTCCGAACAATGCGGACATCCTGTTCCGGTGGTTATCCAGCGGCTGAAAGCCATGATGGAGGCCGGAGTAGTGCGTCGCGTGCGCCAGACGCTGCTGGCGACCAAGCTGGCCCAGGGAGCCCTGGTGGCCTGGTCCCTGCCGGAGGAAAAACTGGATGCCGCTTTTGACTGGATGAAGGAGCTGGACCCTTTTACGGGCCATGTGGTGCTCCGCAATACGGATGCGGCCAACCCCGGCGCCAACTACAGGCTCTGGACCACGGTCAAGGTGCCCGTGGGGTGCGGTACGCCGGAGGAACACTGCGGCATCCTGAAACGCCATATCGGCGCAGACGGTTATGTTCTGCTGCCGGCACGCGGCGTTTTTGCGCTGGGGGTGGGGCACATGCGCCGCAGGGGACTCAGGCCCGGAGAAAAAACTCCGGAACCGGCTCCCATGCAGGAAACGAAAACCGTCTCTCTCTCAGAACTGGAATGGAAGGTGCTCCTCTCCGTCAAGGAACAGCTCAGGCCTGAGGAAATGGTGGAAGATCCCTGGTCCCTCCGTGCCGCCCGGGCAGGATTGGAAACGGAAGAATACTGCCGTACGGCGGAAGAACTGGACCGGAAGCAGGTCATCGGCCGTTTCGCCACTTTTCTGGAACATGTGAGAGCCAAAACGGACGACGGCCCCGTTACCAAATACAACGGACTGTTCCATTGGACGGTTCCCTCCGGCATGGAAATCCGGGCTGGAGCGGAATGCGGGCGCCACATCTGCATGACCCATTGTTATTGGAGAACAGGTGGCGATGTTTTTGGAGGAGCGCAAATCATGGGTGTGGTACACGGATTGGAAAAAGATGCCGTTCTGGAGCACAAGGCGGCGATTGACCGCCATCTGGAGGCCTCCGGCATTCCCATCCTCCACACGGCTGTTTTCTGGGGTGAACGTTCGGAAATCAAGCCTTCCGAGATTTCTCCGGAACTGTATAGGAAATGGATGGAAGAAGTAAAAAAAGCCCCCGTTCTGCAGTAACTCCCTTCTCCACGCCTGCCTCCGGCAGTCTTCCCCTGGGGTAGAACAGCTTTTCCCTCCGAACTCCCGCGAATGCCGTCGCGAAGGCACAAGCATTTTTAATGCCGCAACTGAGATGCCGGCTGTTTCCCCTCCCTCCGTCCTGCAGCACCGCTTAGTTCCCTATTCCCGGCCTATAGCGGCTTAATACCGTTTTCCCGGACGTTCCAGGATCTTTGATATATTTTCCTGTCAATTCAGGAAACGGGACTGAAGAAATCCGTTTCAAGCCTTCAGGGAGACGCACGCCTCAACCTGATGAGCTATTCATGTTCTCCTTTGCTCCGGCGCTGTTTCCTTTCCGGGATACACCGGGAGAGGCTTCTGCCTGCAGAAACAAGAAAAACTCAACACAAGGGCCGTCTCCCCCCTTACGGGGAGACGGCCCTTATTAAAGAAATATCGGCCGGCGAACAACCTGCCGCGAAGCTTTATTACTGCTTTTTCTGCGGCTGTGCGGGAGCCTGGTCAGGAGCCTTGGCAGGAGCAACAGCGGCCGGATGCTTGTAGGAAACCGCAAAACCGTCATACTTGGCCGGCAGCTTCCTGTCCGGGAACATCAGTTCATGCAAACGGTACAGGGCAGCCGCTTCCTTGACAGGAGCGGGACGGGACTTCAGCCGTGAATCCGGAATCACAGCTTCGGGATTATTCTTCCTGGATTCCACGGCAGATGAGACGACGGGATTCTCAAAGAATTTGACAACATCCGGCATGCGCAGGTAGGCATCCAGGGAGCGGGCCACGCAGGCAGACGCCAGTTCTTCATCGGAACCATGCAGCAAAACCAGGGCTTCCGCAAAATAATCCAGCGCCTTGTTCCAATCCTGGGCCACCATGGCGGCCGCACCCAGGGCATATTTCATCCGCGCCTGCTGGAGGCGGGTGGCATTCTTTTTGGTTGCCAGGAAAGAACCGGCACGGCTTTTCACGCCGTTCCAGTCCTTATCTGGAATCAAGGCCATGATTTTTGCCACCTCCAGGTCATTCTGGACGGAAGGGGACAAATTGGCCCCTCTGACGGGAAACTTGGCCGCCAACCCTTTGACTCCAGCCCAATCCATCATGCGCATGGCGCACTCCAGTTCATAGACGGCCGCCCGGGCGGACAGGCTGTCCTTGATGGAAAGTGTTGAGGCATACTTATTCACCAGAGCGTGGAATTTGTTGCGGGCTTCCTGGTACTTCCGGTTTTCCATAGCCACCTTGGCATCCACAAAGTCGTCCGTTTCAAAAATATACAGCGTCTTGAAGGCGCTGGCCATCTGCTGAAGGACTTCCTGGGATTCCCTGCTTTCCACAAACTGGACCGTGGGTCCATTGGAGGAAAGAATGTAGATATCCGTCGGACGGCCATTCTTGATGGTCGGTGCGGCAACTCTGGCGCGCAGGCGCTGGGGATTCTGGGCATTCTGGGCCATGGACGGAACCAGGGAGGACAGTCCGGCCAATACCATTATTACTGAAAGTGCTTTCATATGATTGATTACTAAACCTCTTGTTATTATTTCTGGCCCTTGGCGGCGCGTACGGCTGCTTCATAGGCGGCAATGTCCGCCCGTTCCTGGCTGACGGCAGGATCGGAACCGAACTTGGCCGTCTTATCCTTCACCTCATTGACCAGGGCACTGTCCTCCGCCGTCATCTTCTTGCGGTTGGCGGGAGTATCCAGCAACTGCACGTACTGGCTGCCGGCCTTCCAGGCAACGTACCTGTCGGAAGGCTGCTTGCCCGCACCCTGGGACATCGTATTCCTCTTCCACAGCGTATCCATCTGTGCCAGCACGGCGGGGGCGGACCACTTCACGAGCCCCTTGTACGTACCCGTGATGTTCATGAAGTTAATCAACGCCTTGTCCAGCTCATTCTGCTTCAGGTAGGCTTCACCCTGCAGATAGAGGACTTCCGGCAGATTCTTCTTATAGGTCTTGTTTTCGCGGTACTTGTCGGCAGCGGCAATGACGGCCGGCCAGTCCTGGCGGGCGGAAGTGAACTTGACCAGATTGTACTGGGCGTCTTCCATGGCCTTGCGGTCCGGGTTGGAGCTGGATTCTTCCTTGCTCAGTTCATCCCTCATCATCTTGATGGCGGTGTCCACCTTGGCGTTATCCTTGCTGCGCCCCAGAGCTACGGCTTTCCCGAAGACCGCATTCTTGCGGTACTTGGACATGCCGTTGATGCGGGCCTTCTTACGCACCGGGTCAGGTTCCGACGGGTCCAGGATTTCATCAAAGTAGGAGATGCTTTCTTCAGGCTGGGAAGTGCCGGCCAGGTGCATGCCAAGCTTCACAAGCGTGTACGGGGGCAGATCGGAAGGCTTGAAGTCGCGCTTCAGCTCCACGAAGAGCTGCTTGACCAGACCTTCCAGGGCGGCTTTCTCGGCACGCTGTTCGTCCGTCTCCACAGGAGCCTTTTCATACCGTTCCTGAGTCTGGGCAATAACGGCCATGCGAAGCATGGCGCTCAGCGTCTTGTCTTTATCATTGTCCACGCCGGGGAACCGGTAGAAGTGGTTGCGCATGGCATTGGCATCCAGATTGCGGCCCAGGGCCTGATTGCCGGCCATGTACGTCTTGGTATAGGAATTGACGGCCTCTTCCAGAAGAACGGTCATCTTGGGATCGTCCTTCTTGCCTTCTCTCACAATAATTTCCTGCATCTTGACGGATGCCGGGTCAAACATCTCCTTGTCATCCTTGAAGAAGTCCATGGCGGCGGCGGCCAGCTGGAGGCTGTAGCGGCTGCCGGGCTGGTCGCTGTCTTTCCAGTACTCGTCATACCATTTCTTGACCTCGTCCCGGCGCGCCGTCCTGGCCGTTTCCACGGCTTCCTTCGGTTCTACCGGAAGAGGCTTCTTGGTAGCGTTAATAAACAGGTTGTACACGGCTTCCGCAGCGGGACGCTTGTCGCCCAGCTTCTTGGCGGACTCCAGAGCGGCCAGGAAATAGCCTTCCGCTTCCTGCTCATGCTCCTTGCTGCCGGCACACAGATTAGCCAGCAAATTGTTGGCATACGGGAACAGGCGGTGGTCCTTGAAATTGTCCACAATTTCCTTCGCATCTTTCGCGGCAAGCTCTTCGTCTCCGGGGTTCTTGCGGTTCAGGTAGTTGAAGGCCCGGTCATACAATACGGCGGCCATATTGGCCTCCCCCTTGTCCGGGAAACGGGCAATGTAATTGGTAAAGGACCGGATGGCTTCATCCGTATTGCCCAGGTTCGTGTAGGTTTCACCAAGAAGGTACATGGCCGTTTTCAGATAAGTGCTGTCACGGTATTCCTTCACGAAGCGTTCCAGCACCGGCACCGCTTCCTTATAACGGGAGGCGTCGGCAGCCCCCAGGTTGAACAGGGAGGCTCCTTTGCAGTACAGGGCCAGTTCATAGAACTTATGGGTGGGGTCATCCTTATGCAGCTCCATGACCTTGTCCGCCTGCTGGACGCAGAGATCGAATTTCTTTTCCTTCAGAAGCCCTTCCAAAGACAGCGTATTAAGCATGGGGGCATACTTGGAATTGGGGAATTCCTTCAGGTGCTGCGCCACAAGCTCGCCACCCTTGTCCGCTTCTCCCAGCTGCCAGGTGGTCATCGCCAGATAATACAGGTTATCCTCCCTGCCCGGAGCATCCGGGTAGGATTCATTGATAAGCTGGTAGGCGGCGCGGGCAACCCTTTGGGAACCATGCACCAGGGCCTGGTTGCCCATAAAGCTGAACGTGAAGGCGTCCATGACCTTTCCTTCCTCCTTCATCTTGTTGAACTGGTCGATCAGGGCCGTCACCTTCGCTCTGTCCAGCGTATGGGAAAAATCCGTCACGCCAGGCACGGCGCCATTGGCACGGCCCAGACGATCCAGGGAATAATTGGCATCCGCCATTACTCCGGACTGATCGGGAAGAAGGCCCATCAGCACCATCGCCAGGGAAGCATAATCTTCAGACTCTTTCTGCTTTCCATCCTGAAGCAGGGAACGGGATTTCTCCAGCACTTCCGCAACGTAACTCACCAGCCGCGGGGCGTACAAAGCCACACGCGTGGGGCTGATATTCATCACGGAAGGGTAGTTTTCCACAAACTTCACCGTCTCACTGCATTTGCCGGTCTTAATGGCGGCATCCACCATCGCCAGGAAGCCATTGGTAATAACGGCATCCGTAATGCGGCGCCCCTTGTAGCGCGACGTGACGCAAGAGGTAAGGTTTTCCATCCCTTTTTCAAAAGCAGGCGGGGACATCTTGAAATAGCACTGGGCCAGAAGCCCCTGCACTTCACCGGCATTGACGTTTCTGGCGACAGGATCGCTGCGGTATTCTTTCAGGAATTTTTCCAGTAGCTCCGCACCCTTGGCAAAATCCCCAAGACGGCAGTAGTTTTCCCCTTCCCGGAACAGGGCCATTTTCACGAGCTGGTTTTTAGCGCTCGGGAACTTGGTGTAACAAGCCTTGAACGCTTCCACAGCTTCCTTGTAATTCTTCAGCTGGGCCAGACAGACGCCCTTCTGGTAATAGAACCAGCCGAAACCGTCATCCAGCCCCAGCATTTTGATACGGGGTTCATAAACGCGGATGCAGCGATCCACGGCATCCAGGGCTTCCTGCCACTTCCCTTCTTTGATGGCCGTCAGGGCCGTGCGCTGGTAATCGCGCGGGCCATGCTGGGCGCCGGATGGAAGAACCGCCCCGATACTCAGCACGGAAACCAGGCCTGCAGCCAGTGCAGTAGTATAGTTTGATTTGATCATGTGTTTAAAATTCGTTGAAACAGAAGAGATAATAAAACAGGCGCAATATCTGTGCAAATACACGGAATACACCTATCTGTAATGGATTGCGTCATTTTAACAGGATGAGTCAAACTCTAAAGAAGAAAGTTTTATCTTTTTAGTCATCCTTGCAAGAAAGTTCTTCCACCCCGCGTCTATCCGGAGTTGGAGCAGGTCTGTGCCGCCCGGCCGGAAAAATACTGCTTTTTCCGGTATAAAAAGGCTTTTTCAATATCCCTCTACACACTCTGCGGCCAAAGGAATGCACGCTTTCCGCTTTCAAAAGTTTTTCGGTGGAACACAGCCCACTGCTCCATCATGCCCTTAAGGAGCCTCGAATCCCGTCTGTCAGGATACCAGAGGCACATTTGACATGGCGCAAACAGATCGTCCACCCAACCGGAATTCCATTTTTCCGGCATCCGCAGCCATGCCGGCCTTCTCCCCGGCAACAGCCATCCCCTCCCCTCTCAGTTCTCCTTTTTCAACATGAAATCCCATCCGCGAGTTGAAAGGGAATATCATGAAAAACGGTGCGGAATTAACGCCTCCGTCTTTCCAAATGAAAAAACAGCTATCCCCCCACGGGAGGGACGGGAAAAAATACACTTCCCGGAAACCATCAACAAGGACTTCCTGTTACTGCACAATAAGATAAAGGTTTCGAGCCGCTTTTCTCCCTGCTCTGCTGCATCCTCCTTTCAATATACTCTTTCCATCCCTCCCGTGAATGAACAGGTTTTCTGAAGCCGGCCCTTCCAATACTCTCCTGACTGCCTCTCCTCCTCCCAGCCACACACGGAATGCAATACTGGAAAAAGACGGCAACACTTCTCCTGAAGTTTCGTTCCCGGACAGAATTCACGGCTATCCGCCTGTCACCTGCGGTCCCACAAAAGGGAAAAACGGATTCAGCACCGGGCCAAGAAAGGAGTATTGTTCCGGCCAAAACTGCATATCCCCACCAGAACATTTACCGTACAACAAAAAGGGCATGGTCCGGCTCCGGATTTCTCTACGGGGCTTCCCCCCCTTGCCGTAAAATGCTGCCGTATGCGGGCCTCCGTTTCTCCCGTCAATAACAAAAAAAGCTTCCGCTCCTTTTGAGAGCGGAAGCTGAGAGTCAATGAAAAAAATAAAGGTAATTTACTTTTAGTCGTCCTTAAGGTCGGTCAGAGCCACCGTTGTAATCCCAGCCTCCGTCAACGCGTTCATGACGTCAATAACGCGCTGGTGGGGAACATCCCCTTCCACCCACAACTGCACTACCGGCTTGGTGCCTACAGCGCTGGCCTCCTGTTTTTTGGCTTCCAGCTGCTGGACGAGCGTCGCCAGGTTGTGGTTGTTCATGTCATTGTCGATCATCAGGCTGTTGTCCTTGCCCCAGTAGATTGTGCCGTCCTTGATAATACGAATCAGCGCCGGTTCAATCTGGGAGGCGTTTTCACCCACGGACTGCCCCGGCATGGACATATCCAATTTGCGTTCCTGAACCAAGGAGGTCGCTACAATGAAGTAAATCAGCAGAAGGAAACATACGTCGATGAGAGAGGAAATATCCAGTTTGGGATCTTCATCCTCGACTGCCTCTAGTTTTTTATGTCTTGCCATAGCGCGTAATGTTATTCAGCCTTGGTTGCAGGAGAGGAATTCTTGGCAGGCAGTACGGCAAAGATCACTTTGACTACGCCGCATTCCGCAGCCACACGGATTACTTCCCGGGAGCCTTTGAACAGAGCCTGCTGGTCACCCCGCAGATAGAGGCGCGTTTCAAAATCCTGCTTGTCTTTGAAACGTTCCACAAGGTTTTTGATGTATTCCTTGAGTTCATCAGAAGAATTGAGCGGGGTACCTACGTCAGAGGACCAGAGAACGCTGGGATCTACGCCGGGCGGCCGCTTACCCGCGCCTTCCCCATAAACATTCACCACAATGCAGCCGTTGGCGGATTTCACTTCACCGGAGCTGCTGGCCGTGGGCATCTGAATGTTCTTATCCTTTTTAACGGTAATGGCCGTAGCGTTCACCACGAAGAAAATCAACAGGAGGAAAACCATGTCGATCATGGGGGACATATCCATTTCCCCATTTTCTTCTTCAGGCGCTACATTAGCTTTTTTCTTACCCATAAGCTACATTTTGTTGAGGTTTTCCGGCCCGGTTCCGACTGAGCGGACGCTTCCGGGCCGGACCGCCTGTTCCGGCAATCAGGCCAGACCTTCGGGGATGCGGGCAAGCTGGGCTTCGGCATTCACCACGTTGATGGAGGTGTTCACCATTTCCTGCACAGTGCCCACGCATTCGGCAATCTGGGCGTTGGCAATGCCCTTCTGGAAGAAGAAGAACGGAGTGGCGATAATGGCGTTGATCAATCCCCAGAACGTTGTCAGAAGAGCCACGGAAATGTCACCGGCCAGCTGGGTGGGGTCCGCCTGGCCGGCGGTAGCCAGCGTACCGAACGCGCCCACCATCCCCTGCACCGTCCCGAACAGGCCGAGCATGGGAGAAATCTGCGCGCAAAGGGCCAACATGTTGATCCATTTGAACACGGAACGGCTTTCATTGGCCGTAAAGTCGGCCACGGCGTCTTCAATAGCATCTTTGCCGAGGTCTTCCGGACGGGTAGCGTCCACGTTCGGCAGGGCGTAGGCAACCAGACGGCCCAAATAGGTGGGGCTGCCGGCCGCAACTTCAATGGCGGACCGGATGCGGCATTCGGCCATCAGCTGCAACAGAGTGACCTTGAGATCTTCCGGGCAGAATTTTTCCTTTTTCAGGGCTACCATGTTGTAAATCACCAGGAAAATGATGAAAGCTTCCACCAGCATAATCGGAATCATGGTCCAACCACCGGCGATGATCCATTTGTCAAGCATGGTCTGTTCCTGCGGGGCAACGGCTTCGGCGGCTTCCTGAGCGAAAGCAGATGTAGAAAACGCAGCCATCAGGACGGAAGCAAATGCAACGAAACGGAAACCCAGTCTAAAAAGGTTCTTCATAATTTAAGTTATATGGTTGTTCGAAAAGATACTGGTGTATTAAAGCATGCAAATTCAGACTTGCAAGCATCATTTTAGACCCTGTAAAAAATTCAGACGCCTGCGCAGCCGCTCTCCCGGGCCAGCCGGCTGCAGATGGGGCAGCGCCCCCCGCATCCCCGCGCAGGGCAATATTCACGGCCGTACAAGACAATACGCAGATGAAGATCTCCCCACGATTTTTCAGGGAAAAGGCTTTTCAAATCGCGTTCCACGGCTTCCACCGTTTTTCCCGCGCTCAGCCCCCACAGCCGTGAAAGGCGGAAAATATGGGTATCCACCGGAAAGGCAGGAACGCCAAAGGCCTGAACCATGACGACGGAAGCCGTTTTATGCCCCACCCCCGGAAGAGACTCCAGAGCAGCAAAGTCGCAAGGAACCTTTCCCTCATATTTTTCCACCAGGATGCGGCTGAGGTTCACGATGGAGGATGCCTTCCTTTCCGAGAGGCCGCAGGGCCTCACAATTTCCCGGACCGCTTCCACATCCTGCCGGGCCATTTCCTCCGGGGTGGAGGCCAGGGCAAACAGAGCCGGAGTCACCAGATTCACCCGCTTGTCCGTACACTGGGCAGACAAGAGAACCGCCACCAGCAGCGTGTAAGCGTCACGGTGCACCAGGGGAATGGGAGGAACCCCGTACAGGGACATGAGTTCCTCCTGGACAATGGAAGCCCGTTTTTCCGTATTCATGCCGCCAGATTACCACTCCGCCCGCACGGCGGAAAATAAAAAAGCGCCGCCATGAAGCGATGGCGGCGCCGGGATGGAAAACATGGGTCAGTCGGCCTTGGCATAAAACCCCTTGGAAACGCGGTGCTGCAGGGCCGCATACATGGCGCGGCAGTGCCTGTAGCCGCGACGGCTGCCGAGCACCTCCAGACTGTTGGCGGGATCTCCCCAGCGGACGATAGTCAGTTCCACATAACGGCGGCCCCATTCCTTCATCAGCTTTTTGTTGGGCTGGTAAATATCAATGGTTCCGGTTCCGACCAGGGCGCTTCCGTAATCATCAACAACGTAAAGGTAGGGCTGGCCCTTGATGCGGAAAGTAGTCCCCAAGGGATAAACGGACCAGTCTGCAGCGGCGCTGCGGACGGAAGACGTGTATTTCAGCGCCGTACCGACGGCATTCCGGGGACCGTAGGCCAAATGGTCTCGTTCGGAATGGGTATAAGCCGTGGTGCGCACTACGCGGGTGCGCTGGGCGGGATGATAAAACGGCATCTTGTGCTTGTCGCGCCCCAACTTGGGAAGTTTGGAAGAAGGCGCTGCCGAACGACTGGGTGCCAGGGGCTGGACGAATCCCTGGGCAGTTTCACCTACACGGGCCAAAACAAGAGCGTCACTACTGGATTTCCCCATGCCGGTTACAGCGCCGTTTGTCGAACAGCTGCTGACAAACATGGCCGCGACGGCACAAGACAGGGTGGCAATTATTCTTAAATTCATGCGGTACGAGGTTAGGCGCCATACACATGGCAGTCACTCCGGCAAAACCTTCAGGCCATGTGCGGAAGCCGGAAAATCGGCAACGGCGGCTCTTGGGTACGAAATAATCCCTGCCTTGGCAACCCTTTTTTTCCGCCCACCCCCTCCCAAACAAGGAAAACCTATTAATATAAATTACTAAAAATAAACAATATATAAAACATGCCGCATTTTTGTCATATCATGACAAATAATATACTTCCCGAAATACTTTTTTCTATCACAACACGACACACTTTTTTATTTTTATCATATTTCATTTATAATAAAAAATTTACACGCATGAAAAATACACAATCCCTCAAAAATATTCCCTGAAAAAAGTGTCAGGGGCTGTACTCCGCAAAGGCGTCATGAGCAAGAAAAACGCGTCTCCCGTTGAACGGATTTCCCTCTGCCGTTCAAGGTTTCACGCGAATCCTAATCGACTCCTTGCCATATCCACATTTTCACAGCCCTTCCATGCGGCAGAATGAAGGGCTCAGGAAGAGGTTGGTGAGAACATACCCTTATAAGGGGAAACCGGAAAAGTCCGGATTCTGCCGGGTAATGTTCCTGCCGCAGAAATGCGCTATGGGAAAAGATGCGCAGGCCCGGTTGAAAAAAGGGCTCCCCTCCCTTGCCGCTGTCTTCCAAATTCTGGATAACGCTCATACCAGAAAAGCATATCCAGCCGGAGAAAAAACTTTCCCCTCCGTTTAACGGTATCTAACGCGGGAAGGGAGCTCTTATGGAATTTTCTTCTTTCCCATTCCCTTCCGGGCGGCCTTCCATAAGAGTCCCCGGCGTTTCACCCGGCAGACGGGCACATACCGAATGGGCTGTTGCATCCATCCGGAAATAGATTACACTCCGGAACGAACATGTCCGCCGGCCTTCCCCAACACCTCACGCTGGATTATCTACGCGCCCTGCTATCCCGGGGCGTGGAGAAAACCACCGTCACGGAGGAAGCCAGAATGGTTCTGAGAAAATGGGTCATGGACGCGCGCCGGATATCCGGCCCCCCCCCCCCC